>ERZ802824.2121-NODE-2121-length-10129-cov-12.1368_pt1 | contig 10129 bp, 8 predicted proteins | sample MGYA00345650_ERZ802824 | MGnify/ENA primary metagenome ERZ802824 (study PRJEB30503, sample SAMEA104212361) | marine metagenome | biome: Westerlies Biome; feature: [SRF] surface water layer (ENVO:00010504) within the epipelagic zone...; material: water... | reverse complement strand
GAAACCGGCATTGGCCAAGGGTCAGCGGGCGCATATCACAACCGCCATATTGATAATGTACGGGGAGCATGGTCAGGCCAATGCCGGTTGTCGCGGTGGCTGCCATAATGCGTTCAGCCATCTCGCTTTGGTTGTCATAGGCGCTGCCGCCAGGGGCATGATGCAGATAGTGAAACTCTACATTGGTGGCGTAGCCAGACTCCAGCATTTCCATCTGCACCAAGGCGGCAATTGCCTCAACATGATCCGGGGTCAATTGGTCAAGGAACCGATACATCAACTCACGCCAAGTCCAAAAACTATCTGTGGAATTGTTGCTGCGATGTTCTGTTAATCCGGCCATCGCACGTTGAAAGGCGTGGCTATGGGCGTTTACTGGGGCTGGCAGAAGACAGGAAACATGGATTTCGGCTGCGGTACCGGTAACATGCTGCGTGACTGTGGCGATGCGCCCATCATCACCAAGATCGATAAGAACATTTTCCATCCAGCCATCGGGCAGAAGCGCAGTTTCAGCGTGAATTGTCGACATTATCGTTTCCTGTTGACAGGTTATTATGTATGTACATATAAATGAAATCAAGGATCAAAGCAAGGGCGCATGATGAAGGCATTAATCACAAATGCAGTGATGACGCTGCTAACGCCAGCCAGTTGCAAGGTTACGATAATTCCCCTGATCAGAGGGCCGGGAATAAATTCGCCATCAATGATGCGGTAAAAAAAACGGCCCCGCACGGTACCATTGCCACCTATATTCCATTGCGGCAGCACCGGCATGGATAAGCCATGCAATGAGGCCAAACAGGATGATGGCTTGAGTGATCTGCAACAGTGAGCGCGTAATATGTGCTGATGGAGGGTCTTTTGGATGCCGGACACCATCCACTCTGAATAATTTTGCTAGAAACGGAGTTTCAAGTTGGACCTTCGCCATTTATCCGGTCTCCCCTAAATCCGTAAATGCCAACAAACTATTATTGTATATAAATAAATCGCTGGCTATCTTTTTAACTATGTTATGCATTGACAGCTATTGAGAGGGCCCCTGTGAACCAAGTATTGATGCCATATTCTGCCTTGGCAACAGAAAAAAAATGAAAATCACCTTCCGCCAGATTGACGCTTTTCAGACTTTAATTACTTCTGGAACGGTAACAAAAACGGCGGCTTTACTTGAGGTCTCACAGCCAGCGGTAAGCCGACTGATTGCGGACCTGGAGAAAACTGCTGGTTTTAAGCTGTTTAACAGGTCTGGCCGAGAGCTTGAGCCAACGCTTGAGGGGCGGCTTTTTGCCGAGGAAGTGGCGCAATCCATGTCCGGGTTAAAGCGGATCGAACAGGCGGCGCAAAATATACGTGATTTTAATCATGTGAAGCTTCGCCTTGTTAGCACCCCACCCTTTGCCTCAACATTGGCGCCCGTGTTGATCAAAAAATTTTCCAAACGGCATCCAAATGTCCATGTCTGTCTTGAGGTTCAGTCCGATGATGAGCGTATTGAGTGGATGGTGCTGAAAAATCAGGATTTTGGCATCGCCGTTTCGACAGGACGCAATCGCAATATTGCCGCGCATGAATTGCTATGTACCGAGGCTGTGTGCATTTTGCCCGTATCACACCGGCTGGCTGGTAATAAAAGCGTCTCGCCCGAAGATCTTGTCGGTGAAATTTTCGTGTCCTATTTCGAGGGGTCGCTTTTCAAAAGTGATATCGACAAGGCTTTTAATGTGGCAAAAGTGCGTCGTCTAACCCGCTATGAAGGCAAAACAACGGGCGCGATTATCGGTATGGTCGGTGCCGGGCTCGGCGTGTCGATCATCAGCTCGGGCTTTGGTGCTGGATCTTTTGATCAAAGATGCACAACCGTGCCGTTTATACCGCAAATTAGCTACACGGCAGAGCTTTTATGGTCGACGCAGCGCGGGCTATCAACCATCCAGAGTGAATTTCTTGATATGGCCAGGGATGAATTTCAAGATCCCAGCAGCTAGGTCGCTTAACCGTTATCAAGGCTCAGTTGAATTTTTCAACCAGTGGGTATGTTCTTGCCCATGGAAATAGGGGCTATGTGACGCGTGGTGATATGTTGGCCATGATAGTGTGCTCGGCGCATGTATGAGGTTTGAAGATTAGTTTTGGATTATGGTATTGATAGGTAAAAAATTGCTATAAATTTTAAGTCTACGGTCATAAATCTAAAAAAGGCAGATCAGCCTTTGGATTTCATAAGAGTAGGAGAGGATGGACGATGATGGATATCGAAACAAAATTTCTTTATGATAGCTGGTATGTAGCCGGTTGGAGTTCTGATTTTGAACATTCATTGACCCCGCTTACCATTCTTGACGAACAGTTGGTTATTTTTCGGACTGATAAAGGGGTTGCGGTTGCGCTTGAAGATGCTTGTCCGCATCGCAAATTGCCGCTATCGCATGGACGGCTGCATGCTGACCGGGTGGAATGTGGATATCACGGGTTAACATTTGATTGCTCGGGAAGTTGTGTTCATGCCCCAACACAACAGGAATCGCCTCCGAATGTTGGTGTGAAATCCTATCCAGTGGTGGATCGTTATGGCCTGTTATGGATCTGGATGGGCGCACCGGATGTTGCCGATGCGGGCGATATCTTCCATATCGAAAATTATGATAATCCGGCCTGGGGCAAAACGGCAGGTGGCAGCATGGATATTGCCTGTCATTATCTTTATGTCATTGATAATTTGCTTGATCCGTCACATGTTGCTTGGGTGCATGTATCGTCTTTTGCGGGTGCTGGAACCGAGGATGTGCCATTGAATGTTGAACGGCTGGAAAATGGTGTTCTTGTGTCGCGCTGGATGCAGGATCGGCAGCCGCCTCCTTATTACGCACCAATGCTGTCTTTTGAAGGAAACTGTGACCGCAAGCAGCATTATGAATGCCGGGTGCCATCGATTGGGGTAAATAAGTCGATTTTCACGCCAGTTGGAAAAGGTGGCGACGATAACGCCCTGCCAGATAGTAGCTTTATTAATATTTCCTACAATTTCATGACGCCAGTTGATGCCGATAATACGCGCTATTTTTGGTTCCAACACCGAAATGGTGATCCTGACAATGAGGCGCTGTCTGCACAGATGTTCGAGGCTGCAAAAATTGCCTTCATCGAAGACCGCGATATCCTTGTTGAGGTACATAAAGGGATGAAAAACAAGCGTACGCGTAACATTAATTTGGGAATAGATGCTGGTTCAATGCGATTTCGCAAGATGATTGCAAAACGGATTGCCGAAGCCACAGGCGTCGCCTAGCCTTTGCCGGTCAACACCTTGTCGAAATAGACAGAAACCATGTCGGCATAGCTTCGCTCAACGGCGATAGAATATCCGTTCTGACGGCGAAGCACGAGGCCCCGAATGCCAAACAATTCGGTGTAGGATGCTGCATTGTCTGGGAAATTTATTCGCCTAATATCCAGCGGGCTGGCAATCGCCAGAATGTCATCTGCCTGATTTCCTCTAACCGAAAAGAAGCTGTAGGCATCGCTAACAAGGACAATGCGGCAATCAAGTGCGGGGTCATGTGGGGCAAGGCTGTCTTGTAATTGGGCTTCTTTTTCCGCAGGTGCGAGCAACAGCCAATGTGTCTCGCCAATCCAGCATAGATGCTGGCCATCCTTTTCAATTGCCATATTTTTGTTTTCCGGCAATGAAAAGCCAAGCTGTGATAGCCGTTTTGCGACTGCGCTGGCATAGCCCTTGATATCAAAAATTGCCAACAGACCATGTTTTTTGATGGTTGCTTGGTATGCCATTTTATCCTCGCAGCCTTTGCCCTTTGGGGTCATGGAAACAGGGTTTTGTGACAATGGCCTTGATCGTCCTATCTCGATCACGAATGACTACAGTCTGACCAATGCGCGCGCGGCCATCAGTAAGTAGCCCAAGCGCGATAACCTGCTTGTTAACAACGCTCCAGACACAGGCTGACACGAATCCCTCGCTGGCGACACGTTTGCCATTCGGCGTGATTGGGGCACCCTCAGGGACAAGCTCGCCGTCTGAGTCAGGGATCAGACCAACAAGTTCCCGTCGGGGCTTTCCTGATGATCGGCGGATGTCAACCGATCGGCGGCCAATGGCATGAGTCTTTGTGAGGGACATAATCCACCCCATCCCAAGGTCGTAAGGATCTGCTGTGCCATCAACCTCATGACCAAGCGACAGGAACCCTTTTTCGACGCGCAGCACATGGCTGGTTTCAGAGCCAACAGGAACGATGCCATAGGGGGCGCCTACTTCCATGATACGCACCCACATATCCTTGGCATGGCGCGGCCAGACATTGATCTCAAAGCTAACCTCGCCGGTAAAGCTGACGCGGCAGATGCGGGCTGGCATGCCGGCGACAGTTCCATTGCGCATGGCCATAAAGGGAAATGCCTCGTTGCTGATATCAACCGAGGTGCCCAGCGCGGCCAGCACGTCACGCGCTTTCGGGCCGCAGATAGTGGCATTACACCATTGCGAGGTTACCGGTGTGATCCAAACCTGCCAATCTGGGCACTCGACTTGCAGAAGATACTCCATATGGCGAAAGACAAGATCGGCAAAGCCGGTTGAGGTCGACATCAAATAATGATTTTCGGCAAGTTTGAATGTCACACCATCATCAAGGATCATGCCGTCGTCGCTGAGCATAATGCCGTACCGTCCCATGCCGATTTTTAAATTACTGAAATCATTGGTATAAAGCAGCTCAATGAACGCCGCGGCATCGCGCCCGCTTATGTCAAACTTGCCGAGGGGTGAACCATCATAAACGCCAACACCGTAGCGCACTGCTTCGGCTTCAGCGTTGATCGCGTCCTGCATGTCACCGCCGTCAATCGGGAAGTAGCCCGGGCGTTGCCAGCGGGCGCCAGCCTCATACATGACGGCGCCCTGATCTCTGTTCCATTGGCTGATTGGCGTATGCCGAAACGGCAATACCACCGCGCCATTTCGTTGGCCGGCAATTGATCCGAAATCAATCGGGGTAAAAGGCGAACGAAACGTAGTCGTGCCAATGTCTTTGAGTTGTTTGTTGCTGGCCTCGGCGATATTGCCGATGACATTAACATTGCCAATTTTCCCTTGATCAATGCCCATACCAGCGGTGGTGTAGCGCTTCACGTGCTCGACCGTGTCAAAGCCTTCGCGCATGGCAAGGCCAACATCATCCAATGTGACATCATTCTGAATATCGACAAACGCCTTGTCGCCGGGCTTCATGCCGTCAACATGCCAGAGCGGTTGGAGGTGATAATCGGGTGACGGGGCCAATGTGGGCAAGGTGAATGCAGGGCTTTCAAAGCCACATTCATTGATTATAGCTTTGATTGCAGTAACAGTCTCGGCCATTGCTGGCGCCATATTCATCATACCTGCCGCGGCCCCGACACAAGTCAGCTTTTGCGTGGCCCTATCCGGAACAAAGCTTGCCAGATCAACATCAAAGGCAAGGGTCCCGCGTGATTGCGAGAACAGATGTGCAGTCGGATTCCATCCGCCGGAAACGGCTAAAAGATCACAATCAAATCGTGTTGTTGTGCCATCCTCGGCACGGATAGTGACAGCGGTTATATGTTTGCCGCCATGTGTGGTCAATATTTGATGCCCTGCATAAAGTGGTGTTTCCAGCCCATCTTTTTCTGCTCCGATGGCATCGGCCGGGCGGCTGTCAACCATGCCTGCGACTTTGGTGCCTGCAGCCTGTAACTCATGGGCCAGCTGATAGGCGCTGCTGTTATTGGTGAAGATAATTGGGCTATGTCCCGGGATCACGCCAAATTCATTCAGATAGGCCTGCACTGCAGATGCCAGCATTATTCCTGGCCGGTCATTATTGTTGAAAACAAGATTACGCTCAATTGCGCCAGTGGCAACAACGACATGAGATGCCCGCGCTTTCCATCCCCGTTGAAACACATGCGTCTCGGCGGGGGTTCGTTCAGTGATCATAAGCAGATTATTCTCACGATAGCCCCAGACGGTGGACTCCTGAAGGTGGGTGACTTCTGGATTAGCATCAAGCTCCACACTGACAGCCGCGACCCAGTCCACTGCTGGCCTGCCGTTTATTTGGGCCTGGCTTTTCCGCAAATATCCCCCGGGATGGGTATTGTCATCGACAATCATCACACGGGCACCGCTGCGGCTGGCAATAAGCGCCGCCAGCAACCCACAAGGCCCACTGCCGACAATCAGAACATCGCCATACCAGTGCCGTGTTTCAAAATGCTGATCTGGAATTCGGTCATCGGGAGCTGCAGCAAGACCAGCCGCCCGACGGATTGACGGCTCAAACAGGTGCCAGTTTGGCCACATAAAGGTCTTGTAATAAAATCCTGCTGGCAAAAATCTGGCGAAAAGCTGGTTAATGCTAAGCAGATCAAAATTGGGTGAGGGCCAGCAATTGACCGATTTTGCCGCCAAGCCTGGTCGCAATCGCACAATTGTTGCAGCATGATTGCCAGCCGCATTTTCACCAAGCAGCTCGACAAGGCATGACGGCTCTTCAACACCGGCTCCCATAATGCCGCGTGGGCGATGATATTTGAACGAACGCGCAGTCAGAAACACCCCATTTGCCAGCAAAGCCGAAGCAAGCGTATCGCCCTCATAGCCGGAATAAATCTTGCCGTTAAATTCAAAGTCAACGCGTTTGCTGCGGTTGACCCTGCCGCATGTCGGGTGCCGAAAAAGTGTTGCCGTCATGGGTTTTCCCCATTTTTGTTGTTGGCCTCACCGGTTACAGGTTCATTTGTCACAATCTCATGCGTTACCGTATGCCGTGTGATCGTAAACCATTTGCCACAGCCTTTTGCATGCCACCATTTTTCCGCAACATAGCCAATGGGATTCACCGGTACGGTAAGCCAGTCAATCCATTCAGCATCGCAAACATCGGCATCGGGACGGGCTGGTTTGGTTGGCCCAGCATTTTGAAATTCTGTTTCATCGCGCTGTCCGCAAAAAGGGCAAGGCAAGGTTAACATGATATGGCCTTTCCTATCGGGCAGTTGTCGTTCCAGACTCCACAATGAAGTCAAGATGACGAAAGCGATCAAGCGTAAAGGGGGCGGCAATATCGTTTGGCTGGCCAGTTGCGATCAAATGGGCCAAGCTATAACCGCCCGCTGGCACAGCCTTGAAACCGCCCCACCACCCACAGGATACAAACAAGCCGGGAATATCGGTTGTTGAAATGATGGGTGTTGCATCATGGGCAATATCCAAGACCCCACCCCATTGACGAAGCAGTTTCAGCCGCCGAAATGCCGGAAATAACTCCAGCATAGTAACAACCGCATCCTCAAAGACGTTTTGCTTCACATCCCGGCGGAATGACTGGCCAGGATCTGGCGCGCCGCCAATCACAAGCTCGCCCTTATCAGACTGGTTCAAATAGACGCCGAGGTCAGGGCAGTTCACGATCACATTGATCAACGGCTTTACCGGCTCTGACACAAAGGCGGCAAGATTGAAGGATTTGACTGGCAGCCGCAGGCCAGCGGTTTGGGTAATGGTCGTCGTATGTCCAGAAACAACCACGGCAACCTTATCGGCAAGCACCGTTCCGCGGTTTGTCTCGACACCCTTGATCGTGCCGTCATTGTCACGAAGAAGACTTTTTACCTCGGTATGCTGGTGAATTTCCACGCCGCGGCTGCTTGCCGAACGGGCATAGCCCCAGGCGACACCATCATGCCGGCAAACGGCAGCTTCTTCATGCACCATGGCGCCAATGATTGGCAAGCGCGAATTTGGGCCGCCACCGGTAAGCGGCGGCACGCGCTGCCGGAGTTCGGCAACATCAATTGGCGAATAGCTCGACCCGTGAAGATAGCCATTCATCATACGGCGGCGAATTTCCCGCATTTTTGGGTAGGTTTGAACAACATCAATCATGCTCCGCTTGGAATACATCAGATTGAAGTTCAAATCCTTTGCCAACCCTTCGAATAAGGACACGCTTTTGACAAAAAAGGGCAGGCTCTCATCACGTAGGTAATTAGACCGGATGGTCACCGTGTTACGGGCAATATTGCCGCCGCCAAGCCATCCTTTTTCCAGAACCGCAACGTTGGCAATGCCATGGTTTTTGGCAAGGTAATGAGCGGTGGCAAGGCCATGTCCGCCCGCGCCAATGATCAAAACATCATATTTTTTTGCAAGTGGCAAATTCTGCCAGTAGCGCGTCCAGTTACGATGATGGCTGAGAGCATGCCAGGCAAGGCTAAAGGCGGAAAACCTACCCATTAATTATTTACCCTTGATTGCTGTAAACAAAACCAAAATATTATCGAACATAAATTGCTAGATTGCATCCTTCAAACCGATTTCGTCAATCGGTGCAGCAAAGGCATTGGCAAGTTCGGGTGATGTGCGCAGAACATCCATTGTGCGTGCAAAGCGATGGGGTTGCAACCTTCCATTCTCCCATAGGGCAATGCCATCAATGGTAATAGTCGGATCAATGACCATCCAGCAGATTTCGCCGGGTGGCCCCGTGCCGCAGGTATGAAAGTGTAGGACCCTCGGGTTGGTAAACACCGTTTGCGCCCAGCGAGAGGGATTGGCTGATGCTGGCATGTCATATTCCATCAAAGGGTGAATTCCCGCATGCCATGAGTCGATATGAAACGGTTCCAGTTCGAATTTTGCCGCCACCTGCTCGTAATGTTTTTTAAACGCCGCGACAAGAACTGCCGGGCCGGTAATGCCGGTAATTCGGGTACCGTCAATACGCGCTGTGATAGTTTCGGGAAGCTCTAGAAAGTCTGGCTGATAAACCTTTGAGCCTGCTGGTGTGAGATAGTGCGCCAGCTTGACCACGCCGGTAAAGCCATCGGCAAGAACAGGCTTTGGTATGCCCATCGGATAGCGGCTGACGATAACCTCGTCGCCATTGGCCATGCTATGGCCGGGCGATCCTTCAACATGCGTGCCGAGCGGGCAGGTGATGCAGATATGCTGTGCTCCAAGCGTTATCTCGTCAATCTCTTCTTTTAATGCAATCATAGCGCCGTGATCAAGCCGCCCATAGCCGCTTGCTAGCATGCTGGCATTTATCGCATAGCTCATCACTGAACAAGGGCCATGATATTGTGACTTAAAGCGGCCTTGATCGCCGATACGGGCAAAGAAAATCACCTCGTCAGCCGAATTTATGGCGATTTGAACAGCGTCGATAGCATGGTTTTTGGGCGCGCCAACCATTAGCATTTTGACTGTGGCGCCCATTTCCATGAGGACGGCCTCAACGCTTGCCGGTGCGGCGGCGTCATACCAGCCAAGTTGCGGGTCTTCTGCAACGATCAGAATGGTTTTGCCAAAAACATCACCCAGACAGCCTTTGATCAGGTTCTTTGCCCCTAATCTAAGCGGGGCGTCAAAGACATAGTCTGTGGCGTCAAGCGATGAATTTAGTTCTGTCTGTGATTTCATCATCATAGTTCCCCCTAATCCGAATAATATCCGATGACATCTCCCTGTGTTGTTACCCCAAGACCATTCAAGCATCGGTTCACATAATTGAAATAACCAATGATCTGGTTGGCCTCTAAAATCTGTCCATCATCCAGTCCGGCGTCCTGCAACGCGCGAACATCTGACTGCTGCATGGTTCCGGGCGATAATGTCAATCTTTCTGCATATTGCAAAAGTGCCAATTCTGCCCCGTCAAAAACATCTTCCGGACGGCGCTTTTTCAGCGCCGCCTCAACTGCAACGGCACGCTCTTTATCGCCAATCAGATGGGCGGCGTTTTTCCAGTGATTCGCATAGGAATAGTCACAATCATTCAGCGCCGATACATACGAGCCGATCGCTTCCTGCAGCCAGGTTGGCAAAGTGTTCGCCGAATCATGCAGAACCGCACGATAAAGTACCACATGGCCGTTCATCGTATTGGGCCGGTGCGAATGAACGCGCATCACATTATCGACGGTGCCATGCGGTGTTCGTGCAAGATCTAGTGCCTTGCGGAGATCTGGGCTTGCATCAGCGTCACTGATCATTGAAATCCAAGCTGTCATATCGATTTTCCCGAACCGAGCCTCTACCACAAATCGGATGGCTTCTATACATAACAAAAGCGGT
>ERZ802824.2118-NODE-2118-length-10141-cov-12.0791_pt1 | contig 10141 bp, 10 predicted proteins | sample MGYA00345650_ERZ802824 | MGnify/ENA primary metagenome ERZ802824 (study PRJEB30503, sample SAMEA104212361) | marine metagenome | biome: Westerlies Biome; feature: [SRF] surface water layer (ENVO:00010504) within the epipelagic zone...; material: water... | reverse complement strand
GCAAATTTATGTTTGCCAGACGCAAGATCGGCAAGCACCCCTGGCTCATCACCCAGGAAAGCCGCGTCATAGGTAAGATCCATTTTTGGCCCGACAACACCAACTGGCAGCCCGGTGGACAGCCAGTTCCGGCGAATGCGTGCATTCAGCACAGCAGCCTCGATGCGTGGATTGCTGCCGATGATCAGCAGAGCGTCCGCGTCATCAATGCCAGCAATGGTCGAGTTAAAGAGGTATCCCGCCCGCGCTCCGCCAATTTTGGCACCATCCTGCCGACAATCGATATTGCCACTGCCCATTTTGCCAAACAGTGTTTTCAGCGCGAACATAGCCTCGGCATCGACCTGATCACCTGCAATCGCCGCCATCGTCGCTGGCTTTGCCTTTTTCATCTTTGCCGCTATAGCCTTGAACGCATCATCCCAGCTGGCCGGCGCAAGACGGCCGTCACGACCCCGCAGATAAGGCCGGTCAAGACGTTGGCGGCGCAACCCATCCACCGCATAGCGGGTTTTGTCAGAAATCCATTCCTCGTTGATGTCCTCATTCAGCCGGGGCAGCACACGCATCACCTGCGCTCCACGGGCATCAACACGGATGTTACTGCCAAGCGCGTCCATCACGTCAATGGACTCGGTCTTGTTCAGCTCCCAGGGTCGCGCGGCAAAGGCATAGGGCTTTGAAGTCAACGCGCCAACCGGACATAAATCAATGACATTGGCCGACAATTCCGACGCCAGCGTCTTTTCGAGATAGGTTGTGATCTCCACCGACTCACCGCGGCCAATCGCGCCCAGCTCAGGCACACCGGCGACCTCTGTCGCAAAGCGCACACAGCGCGTGCAGTGGATACAACGGGTCATCGTCGTGCTGATCAATGGGCCCATATGTTTATTCTCAACGGCGCGCTTGTTCTCATCGAAGCGCGAGCCATCAAAGCCATAGCCCATTGCCTGATCCTGCAGGTCGCATTCACCGCCCTGATCACAGATCGGGCAATCGAGCGGATGGTTGATCAACAGAAATTCCATGACGCCTTCACGCGCCTTTTTCACCCTGTCAGTATCGGTACGGATGACCATACCGTCGCCAGCCGGCATCGCGCAGGACGCAATCGGCTTTGGCGCCCGCTCCATATCAACAAGGCACATCCGGCAATTACCCGCAATCGACAGCCTGTCGTGATAGCAGAAACGTGGAATTTCAACATTTGCCGCCTCGCAGGCATGCAAAACGGTGGCGCCGTCCTCGACCTCAACCTCAATGTCGTTCACTGTCAGCTTTGGCATCTATTTCTGGGCTCCCTATTCAGCAGCATTGACGGCGTCAGCTGAATGACGCGCGGCAATGCGCCGTTCAATTTCCGGTCTGAAATGCTTGATGAGACCCTGAATTGGCCAAGCGGCCGCATCACCAAGAGCGCAGATCGTATGTCCCTCAATCTGGCGCGTAACCTGCTCCAGCGTGTCAATTTCGTGCGACTCAGCCTCACCGCGAACAAGTCGTTCCATCATCCGCCACATCCACCCTGTGCCCTCACGGCAAGGCGTGCATTGGCCACAAGACTCATGCTTGTAGAAATAAGACAGACGGGCGATTGCCTTGACGATGTCGGTGTTGCGGTCCATGACGATAACGCCTGCCGTGCCAAGACCCGTTCCGGCCGCGCGGAGTGCATCGAAATCCATGGTCATGTCATTACAGACATCGCGGGGCATCAACGGCGTTGAGGACCCTCCCGGGATGACGGCAAGCAAATTGTCCCAGCCACCGCGAACACCGCCAGCATGTTTTTCCAGCAATTCACGCAGGGGAATGCCCATTTCCTCTTCAACATTGCACGGATTGTTAACATGCCCGGAAATGCAGAACAACTTGGTCCCGGTGTTGTTCTCCTTGCCAAGACCCGCGAACCAGTCCGCACCTCGTCGCAGAATGGTTGGTGCGACAGCAATGGATTCGACATTATTGACCGTTGTGGGACAGCCATAAAGACCAACACCCGCCGGAAATGGCGGCTTCAAGCGTGGTTGGCCCTTTTTGCCCTCAAGCGATTCCAACAGCGCTGTTTCCTCACCGCAGATATAGGCACCAGCCCCGCGATGCAGGTAAATGTCAAAATCCCACCCCGATTTGGCAGCATTCTTGCCAAGCAGGCCAGCGTCATACGCCTCGTCAATTGCGGCCTGCAGACGGCGCGCTTCATTCACAAACTCACCGCGGATGTAAATGTAGGCGGCATGCGCCCGCATCGCAAAACCAGCGACAACACAGCCTTCGAGAAGCTTGTGCGGTTCATGCCGGATGATGTCACGGTCCTTGCATGTGCCTGGCTCAGACTCATCGGCATTGACGACAAGATAATGCGGGCGATCCTTGACTTCCTTGGGCATGAAAGACCATTTCAACCCGGTTGGAAAACCTGCACCGCCGCGCCCGCGCAAGCCAGACGCCTTGATGCGCTCAACGATCTCGTCATGGCCAAGCTTGATCAGCTTTGCCGTGTTTGACCAGTCGCCCCGCTTCCTGGCCCCCGTCAGGCCCGCATCACCCCACCCATAGATGTTAGTGAAAATACGATCTGCATCCTTAAGCATTGGCCACTCCCGATTGTTTCGGTTTCAGCGTTGCAAGGCTAGTCGCCCCGCCGGTTGCCTCCGACCCCGACCGACCCATCACCGAGCCAACCGGAAGCGGGGCATCCGCCTCAAGTGAGTCCAGCAGAGCAGCGGTCGAGGCGTAATCAAGATCTTCATAGAAATCATCATTGACCTGAAGAATCGGCGCATTGACACACGCACCAAGACATTCCACCTCCAGCAGCGAAAAGCGCCCACATTCCGAGGTCTCACCCGAAGCGATGGCATAACGGTCCTTGATGCAGCGCATCATCTCGTCCGAGCCGCGCAGCCAACAGGGGGTTGTCGTACAGGCCTGCAGGAAATACTTGCCCACCGGTTTGAGGTTGAACATGGTGTAGAAGGTTGCGACCTCAAGCACCCTGATTTCGGCCATATCCAGCTTTCTTGCAATCAGTTCAATGGCTTTCATTGGAATCCAATTATCATGCTGGCGCTGGGCAAGGTCGAGCAACGGCATCACCGCGCTGGCCTGCCGGCCTTTGGGATATTTGGCAACGATGCGCTTGATTTCCTTTTCATTCTCTGCCGAGAATTTAAAGGTTTCAGGCTGTTCATCTGCAATGCGGGCTTCGATACTCATCTATCAATCTCACCAAAAACAACATCCAGCGATCCGATGATCGCCACGGAATCTGCAAGCATATGGCCGCGCGAAAGATGATCCACCGCAGCCATGAAGTAAAATCCAGGGGCTCTGATCTTGCAGCGGTAAGGCCGGTTTGATCCATCAGCCACAACATAGACGCCAAACTCACCCTTCGGTGCCTCGACAGCGGTGTAGCTCTCACCCTCGGGAACGTGAAAACCCTCGGTGTAGAGCTTGAAATGATGAATCAGCGCTTCCATCGAATTCTTCATCTCACCGCGCTTGGGTGGTGTGACCTTGTTGTTTTCAGCAAGCACCGGGCCCTCAGGCATATTGGCAATGCACTGATCAATAATCCGCAGCGACTGGCGCATCTCCTCGACCCGGACGAGGTAGCGCGCATAGCAGTCACCTGTTTTGCCGATCGGAACGTCAAACTCCATCTCAGGATAAACGTCATAGGGCTGTGTTTTACGCAGATCCCAGGCAACGCCCGAGGCGCGCAGGCACGGGCCGGTCATGCCGAAATCAAGCGCATCTTCCTCGCTGATCACGCCAATATCTACGGTGCGCTGCTTGAAAATACGGTTGTCAGTCAACAGCATTTCCAGATCATCAATAAAAGACGGGAATTTTGCCGCCCATTGCGAAATCTCATCAAGCAGACCGTCCGGCAAATCCTGATGCACACCGCCGGGGCGGAAATAGGCCGCATGCAGACGAGCCCCGCAGGCACGCTCATAAAAGCCCATCAATTGCTCACGCTCCTCAAAGCCCCAAAGCAAGGGGGTCATGGCGCCAACATCAATGGCGAAAGTCGTAAGATTCATGATGTGATTGAGAATCCGGCCAATCTCGCAATACAGAACGCGAATATATTGCGCCCGGCGCGGCACCGTGATTCCCAGTGATTTTTCGATCGACAGAGCCCACGCATGCTCCTGATTCATCGGTGAAACGTAATCCAACCGGTCAAAATAAGGCAAAGCCTGCAGGTAGGTCTTATGCTCGATCAGCTTTTCAGTGCCCCGATGCAACAGACCCACATGCGGATCGGCGCGCTCAATCACCTCGCCATCCATCTCCAGCACAAGGCGCAACACACCATGTGCCGCTGGATGCTGCGGTCCGAAATTCATGGTGATAGGTTTGATTTGCATTTCTGCCATGACAGTCTTCCCTACTCGCCCTTGCCCACTTTGTCAGCAGAACCAGCATCAATCTGACCCTGCATGCCTTCCCATGGGCTGAGAAAGTCAAAATCCCGAAATTCCTGTACCAGACTGACCGGTTCATTGACTACTCGGCGCAGCGTATCGTCATAGCGCACCTCGACATGACCGGTGAGCGGAAAATCCTTGCGCAGTGGATGTCCCTCAAAGCCATAATCAGTCAACAACCGGCGAAGATCGGGATGACCGGCAAAGAATATGCCGAACATGTCCCACACCTCACGCTCGGCCCAGTTGGCAGAATTGAAAAGCCCAACAACGGACGGCGCCGTCTGTCCTTCATCGACCGGCATCAGGATCCGCAGACGCATGTTGTTTTTCATCGATAACAGCTGATACACCATCTCGAAACGTTCCGGCCTGTCCGGGTAATCAACCGCCGTCAAGTCAGTGAGCTGGTTGAATGAGGCGACCACGTCATCGCGTAGGCTGGTCAGCAAGGTGATCAGCGCCGGCGAGGTCGTCCGCAAAATGATCTGGCCACCGGAGATGTCAGCGCTGGAAACAGCATCACCCAGCAGATGCTGCAAGTGAACAACCATGGTTTCCAAAGCGGATGGCGCGGTATCTGTCGCCCGACCATCTTCGATTTGATCCATCTCTCCCATTAACATCCCCTAAGAGTGGCCAACATAATGTTGCCTGTGTCTCGATATCAACCGGGCCGTCATCACAGATCCGGCAAAACTATTGACGTTTACGTTCTGGCGATTGTCGCGGTGCGCCGGATTTTCTTTTGCAGTTGCAGCAGGCCATAGATCAAAGCCTCGGCGGTAGGCGGGCATCCCGGTACATAGACATCCACCGGCACAATCCGGTCACATCCACGAACCACCGCGTAAGAATAGTGATAATAACCACCGCCATTGGCGCACGACCCCATCGATAAAACCCAGCGTGGTTCCGGCATCTGGTCATAGACGCGGCGCAGCGCTGGTGCCATTTTGTTGGTCAGGGTCCCGGCAACGATCATCACATCCGATTGCCTCGGACTGGGCCGGAACAGCATGCCATAACGGTCCATGTCATAACGGCTTGAGGCCGAGTGAATCATCTCAACGGCACAGCACGCAAGGCCAAACGTCATCGGCCACAATGATCCGGAACGCGCCCAGTTGAACAGTTTATCCGCCTTGGCAATAACGAAACCACGGTTGGTGATTTCATCACCAACGGCCTTCAGGATCGCATCCTGGTCAGGACCCTGCGGGATCGGCGGTGCGGTATATGGGTCTATTACTCCCATTCCAGAGCCCCTTTTTTCCATTCATAGATGAACCCAATCGTCAGTACGGCAAGAAATACCATCATTGACCAAAACCCAAACAGCCCGATACCGCCGAGCGAGACAGCCCACGGAAACAAAAAGGCCACTTCCAGATCAAAAATGATAAACAGGATGGCGACAAGGTAGAAGCGCACATCAAACTGACGCCGCGAGTCCTCGAACGCGTCAAAACCACATTCATACGCAGCCATCTTTTCATCATCTGGCCGCTGATTACCGAAAATGAACGCTGAGGCCACAAAAGCCGCGGACAATCCAAACGCAATCGCAATGAAAATGGCGATTGGTAGATATTCGGACAGAAACTCCGGCACCTGGCTCTCCCATAGCTCTCCCGCAGACTTGCCACGGACACAGTTTGATTAATCCAGCACCGCCGCAAAAGCAACCCCACAAGCCTTAGATTATGCCACAATCGGGCGCATTTGCCGCGCCATTTCAGCTCGTTTTTGTACAGCCCCTCACCCAGCCCGTGATTCGCCCCGAAAAAGGCAGCCAAACTGGTGATTTTCGCAGCGGATAAAAAATTTGATTTACGCCGCCAGACAATTCTGCTTCGGTTTTTTTAACATGAAATTTTACATGGTATTTCACTTGGAATTTCACATGAAGTTTCACATGGAAAATGTCGTCCGGTTTCACGCAAACGAGAGTGCCGAAAGGAAGTGGATTGAGGTCAATGAAAGACAATGTTGTTGCAGATTATGTCACCAGCTTTGAGAGAGACGGCTATGTGATGATGGAAGATGCCATTACCAGTGAGCAGTTGGCAGCCCTGAACGAGCAATTGCGGCGCTGGGTTGACGAGTCACGTCACCATGACAGCAATTTTGGGGAAATCATGGATGGCCGACCACGGTTTGACGTCGAACCCAACACCCATGGCCCAGAAACGCCAGCGCTGCGCCGCATTTCCTCACCAATTGAAGTGTCAGACAGCTTTCTGGCTGTCACCCGCGACAATGCAGCGCTGGATTTGACGGCAGAAATTTTCGGCCCAAACATCAAGCTGTTGGCGACCAAGGTCAATCTGAAGCTCCCCGGGTCCGGAACAGCGGTCAAGTATCATCAAGATTTTCCCTTTGAGCCACATTCCAACGACAACATCATGACAGTGTTGATTTTTCTGGATGATGTGACGCCTGATAACGGTCCGCTCGAAGTGGTGCCGGGAAGCCACAAGGACAAAATTCATACGTTATGGCATGATGGCGTGTTCACCGGCGCCGTTGACCCGGAGATTGAGGATGGGCTGCGGGACGCATCCGTCAGTTGCACAGGCAAAGCTGGTTCTGCCTGTCTGATGCATACAAGGCTGCTGCACGCGTCGCTGCCAAACATGACCAATGCCCCGCGCAGCCTGTTCATCGTTACCTATGTGGCCGAGGATGCGGTGGCTCTGTCCCCCAATCCAATTCCCCACAGCCATGATGGTGAAATCATGCGGGGTTGCTATACCGGCCGGGTTCGCAGCACGCCCTACGAGATGGACATGCCAGAATATCCAAAAGAGGCGTCTTTCTTTGGCCAGCAGGACAAGGTAAAGCGTGAGCGAGGCCAGAACGCGGATCATTCTGGCTTGATCTTGGGCTAGAACGGGCTGATCCGGGGCCGATGCTGGGCGATTACTGGGCGATTACTGGGCCAATTCCAAGCCGACAGGGTGGGACCAATTTTATGACAAAGAACGCAGCAATGCTGCTGATCCTGTTTGGCGGCAGCTGCATGAGTTTTGTCGGGCTGATGATGCGCCTGTTGGAAACAACGGATGGCCCGCTTATCCTGTTTTACCGCTCAATCGGGCTGGTGCTGATTGTCGGCACCGTTGCCTGCCTGCGCCGCCGCACATCTCCCGCGGCTTTTCTGACCAGCCTTGACCGCACCGATGCGCTGATCGGGCTGGCACTTGGCATTGCTTTCGTCACCTATGTTTTTGCCATGCTCATGACCTCTGTTGCCTCGACACTATTCCTGCTTACGATATCGCCCTTTCTGGCGGCGATCATCGGTTGGGTCTGGATTGGCGAGAAGCCACATGCTTTCACTTGGTGGGCAATGGTCGCCGCGCTGATCGGGGTTGGTGTGATGCTGGGAGATGGTTGGGAGGTGGGCCGGACCACGGGCAATCTGGTGGCTCTTGTCTCGGCGCTGTCCTTTGCGGTGATGCTTGTTCTGGCCCGAAGAAGCAAACGTGATGACGTGCTTGGCGGCACCTTCTGCGGTGGGCTTTTTGCCGGTGGCATGGGGGCAGTTGCAGCATTGACTGTCGGTGATGGCCTTGCCATTTCGCCCCATGATCTGGGGCTGACATTATTCATGGGTGCCTTTACCATTGGCATCGGCATCGCCTTTGTGACCTGGGGGACGTCTTATGTGCCCGCGGCAGAGGTCAGCTTGTTGGTTTTGATCGAAAGTGTGCTTGGTCCGGTGTGGCCATGGCTGTTTCTTGGCGAAGCGATGAGCCGGTTGGAGATAATCGGCGGTGCCGTGGTAATGACGGCGGTGGCCTTGTTGGCATTGACCAGTCGCGATACGGGCGGGCATGGTAGCCAGAAGAATGGATGAGACTATTGGTCGAAAACATTGGTCGAAAACATTGGTCAAAAACATTGGTCAAAAACATGGACCCACAACTTGACCAAAAAAGGAGCCGATAAAGTAGGCCAATAAAATGGACCAATAAAATAAACCTGTCACAGGGGAACGTGAAATGACTGATCAACAGCAACAGGATACGCCAGAACTGGCTGTCTGGCTCGGCTATGGTGGCTTGGTGCCGTTTGCCATATGCGCCGCTGCGGCACATGGAGGCACGCCGATTCTCGCCGCTTACGGGCTGATCGGGGCGGCAAATTACGGCGCTGTTATCCTCAGCTTTGTGGGCGCCATTCATTGGGGGCTGGCGATGCAGGATGGTCGTCATGTCTATTGGTTTTCATGGTCGGTGACACCGGCGTTGCTGGCATGGGCGGCGGTCAGCGTACTGGATGTGCGCTTGAGCATGCTGGCGCTGGTTCCCGCCTTCACCCTCGCCTGGTCAGTTGACAGGCAAGCCTTTCAGCGTGGTCTGTTGCCGGCGTGGTATATGCGGCTGCGGCATATTCTGACGGCCGGTGCGGTTGTTGGCCTGCTGTTCACTGCATTTGCGCCAGCCATTACCTGATAGCCAGTGGTGAGATTGCAAGTGGCGATGACTTTACCTGCGCGAACGCAGCATGATGATGTTGCCCGTCACAACAAGACCCAGACCGGCAAGGGCGAACGCTGTCCATTGATAGCTCTCAAAAGCGGTTGAGATCAGTAGGGCAAAGGCCGGAAACATCACCGTGGCATAACCGGCCCGCCCGGGTCCGATTCTGCCAACCAGTGTGAGATAGCAGGCAAAGGTGATCACTGAAGAGATGACAACCAACCAGGCAAGTGACAGCAGATAGACAGGCGTGAACTCGATGATAAACGGGCTGCCATTGGCCAGGGCGAACAATCCCAGCAACCCCGCACCATAGGCCATTCCCCATGTGCTTGCCCCCATCACTGGTAGACCGGCACGTTGGGTTGCCGCTGCGACCAGATTGCCAGTGCAGAAAAACAGCGTCCCGCCAAGGCATAGGCCAAGGCTGAGGAGAGCTGTCTGCGACGTCTGTAATTCTGGCAGATAGAGCAGCAACACACCGGAAATGCCGATCACCGCAGCAAGCAGATGCTTCCATTTTGGCATCCGCCGCGAGGCCAATGCCACCATCAGGACGATAATCAGCGAGGCGGTGGAAAACACCACGGCGAGCAGGCCGGAAGCGCCATAACTGCCAGCGTAGTAAAACAACAGGAAATTGGCTGAGAACAGGCACAGGCCAAGCGCCAGAAAGCGAAGATGATCACGCGCCACATAGCGCAGTTGCTGTCGCATCACTGCCGACAGGCCAAACATCAGCAACGCCGCCGCCAGATAGCGCCAGAACAGCGAAACTTCGGGGGCAACAACCCCAAGCTGTTGTTTCAACATGATCCAGCTTGTCGACCAGCCAAACACCATGACGGCATAGAGAAAATAATCTCGCGGCGACATGACGGTCTGCGCAGTGTCAAGCTGGGTCATGCAGATTTGTCGCGAACGCTCCGGGGAGCGCCACTTCCATCAATTCAAGATCGTCACTGCACTCGCAAAATGCCGCCGCCGTGCCCGGGGGCACGACAAAGGCATCACCCGCGGACAGCGCCGATGGGTCTTGGCCGTCAACCTCAAGCCGCATGGTTCCGCTGATGACGAAATGAAACAGGATATCACAATCATGCGTTGCTCGCGTTGCTGGCGTGGCATGACTGGCGGATTTCGGGCTTTGTGCCTCACCCCCTTGCCATTTGGCGACCTGAACGTTGGCGACACCGTTCGTCG
>ERZ802824.2115-NODE-2115-length-10147-cov-15.8714_pt1 | contig 10147 bp, 10 predicted proteins | sample MGYA00345650_ERZ802824 | MGnify/ENA primary metagenome ERZ802824 (study PRJEB30503, sample SAMEA104212361) | marine metagenome | biome: Westerlies Biome; feature: [SRF] surface water layer (ENVO:00010504) within the epipelagic zone...; material: water... | reverse complement strand
GTGGTGACGGCCGCCTCGGCGCCCTGCACTCCATCCGAGGACGCGGAGGCGGGCGCGGAGGCGAGCGCGGAGGCGGGCGCGGAGGCGGCAAACTCTTGGCCCGCAGGACTGAGATGCCGTTCCTCAAGTTCCGCACCCATTGCTACAAATAAGGCGCTCACCGGTCCTTCCTGAAGACGACACTGGATAACCGTATCCCGATGGGCTTGCTCAACCTCCACACTTAGAAGGTGGTGCTGCAAACAAAATGCGGTAAAAAAGCCGAGCGGTATGCACGCTTGGGTCAAATCCCCAGCGTAGGGAAGATAACTGTCGACACTAGCAAGACTCATCAGGGCGCAAAACTCGAGCGAGCGCGAATACCCCACTTGCCCCCCTCACCGGGCTGCAAAATGTAAAGCGAATCAAAGCTTGCTAACGCTTGCTGTTGGACGTCGTAGCGCGTGAATTGCACGGCGATATGCACCTTGTTCGGACTCACCTGAAAAACTTCGAGGCTATCCCATGCGCTACGGTGCCAATTAAACCTCCGCGCAAATGCCTGAAAATCCATTTGCGCCGCAAATTCTTGACGTGATGGATGTACAACCACACCGCCGCTGCTGATGCGCACATGCGGAAACAATAGGGTCTTAGACCAACCATCGGAGTCCTGAGCATTGAAGGTCGCCATGAATTCGCGCATCACCTTAGTGGCCTCGCCGATCGCCAGTCTTTGTGCCGGCGTCACCGCGCCCAAGTCTGGCCTAATCCGAATCTCGGGGTTAGCCATTACACTGGCGCACCACAGGGTAACGACCGCCACTAAACTTACACCAAGCATTTGCATTATCTTCAACTCTCTGTAACCCTCTGGTTAACTTCCGTTTACGCCAGTCGCCGCAAGCGCCCGTGCACGGAATTATTGGGGGAGATGTATGAACCGGCAACCTTTATCACACATGGCGGTTGTGCTCCTAGCACTCACACTCGCCAATCCGCACTGCCTCGCAGCTGGATCGGGCATAGAGGCTATGGAGCCGCCCTTCGGAAGCGGCTACGCGCCTGAGCAAGAGTCGCAAAAACTCACCAACAAGGGTTTTCGCAGCTACCAACAAGCCCTCTATTATGAGTCTCTGGACACACCAAAGGACGCGGCTAAATCTAGAACGGCACTAAAAAAAGCGCAAAAGTTTTTGCGCCAAGCCGCACAGAAAGATCAAAAAAACGTTCGCGCCTTTGCTTTACTGGGTGAGGTCTTGGCGATGCAAGGGGAATCGCGCAAGGCGATTGGCGCATTTAATTTTGCTCTGCAACTCAGCCCGAAGTACTACAGCGCTTGGTTGCAACGTGCACGGGTGTTGTTGGTAATGGGCCTTGTGAATGATGTGCAAAAATCTTATGTCGTGCTTGCGCGCAACGAACCAGATCTTGCTAATGAATTATTAGTCGCAATCGACACATGGCTGACGAACCGGGAACAGCCTCTTAGCGAAGCCGATAGCGCATTTATGGAATGGCGAAACACCCAAGGCTAACCAGAGAATCACTACCGAGGCTTATCGCCTCGCAGAGTCACGCGATGCATTTTTCGATGCTGGGGGAAGAAGTCGTTCACCGGCTTGTGCTGGGTAGAACGGTTATCCCATATTGCAACCGTGCCAGGCTGCCAAGACAAACGCACAGTGTGCTCATCAGCGACCACGTGACGATATAAGAATTCAAGCAAATGCTGACTTTCCAGCACCGTTAATTCTTTTATACGCGTGGTGAATAATCGATTTACATAAATACTCTTGGCGCCTGTCTCCGGATGCGTGCGCACCAGCGGATGTTCTACCGGTGGGTTTTCCGCAAGCGCCGGCGCTAACCGCTCCGCGCCACCGGGTTCTGCCAGAGACTCAGCAAAACCATGAGCAAAGTCATGGACCGCGGTCAGTGGCGCTAACAGTTCTTGCAATTCCTTAGACAGACTCGAAAAAGCCGCTGTGGCACTGGCCCACAGGGTATCGCCGCCAATCTCCGGGATAATTTGCCCCTGCAATAAAGTAAAACTAGGCGGTGTTGTCATAAACGTCATGTCTGAATGCCATAATTCAATCTTTGAAGGGTTCTGCGGGGTACTTTCTAAAATCTGTACCGCGTCACTTTGCTCGGTCGTGGCATAGGCTGGGTGATCAAGAATGTCGCCAAAACATTTTGCGAAGGCCGCGAAAACTTCCGGAGCCATATCCTGGTCGCGAAAGAACAACACTTCATGTTTATTCAAGGCCTCACGCACTTGAATATAGACCTGCTCTGACGCGGCAACATCAGCTAACCCAATGCCACTGACAAAGGCGCCCAACGCCCCCGCAGCTTTTTGCAACCCGAGCTCTCGCACTGGCGCTACTCCGATGAATAAAACTAAATTGTAGCCGTCTAAGCCGGCTTTTTAATACGAACAGTTTACGCGACAGATTTGCCTAACTAAAACGTATAACTTAGACGATCACTCGGAGGAGATAGCAATGAGCAAACCTCAAATCATAAAAATCGGCTTAGTGATAACGGCCACTTGGCTCGGCACCACAGCCATGGCCAAGGACGGACAGAACCGTTTTCCAATTAGCATTGCTGAAGCTGAAGCACGTGCGAGCGCTCATTTCAAAAACGCAGATAAAGACAAAGACGGCTTGCTATCGAAAGATGAATTCGCCGAGTTGCGACCCGAACAGTCTCGCCGCAAAGTAAGATCTGCAGGAAAAAAACATCAAGAGCGTCCAGATCGCCGAGCCCCAAAGGATTCGCAAATTTGGGCAAACAAAAAACAGGAGATGCGCGCCAAGTTTGCCCAGGCCTACCCGGAACGGGCCGCGCAACAAGCACAGATTCGCGCGGCAACAGCAGTACGCATGTTTGAATTACTCGACGCCGATGACAATGGACTCGTCGACGCTGCAGAGTTCGTCAAGGCAGATAGGAACGAGTTGGGCCGACAGGCGCGGCAGCAAGCCGCGTTCGCTCATTTAGATGCTAACGATGACGGCGTTCTCACACCCACTGAAGTGCCGAACCCTGCAGTTCGACTGCGTCGATTAGATACTGATGGGGATGGAAAAGTCAGTAAGCGCGAGATGCGCAAGGACGGACGCGCCCAGCTTAAGGCCGCCAGTTCCTGAGTTAACGGCATTGAACTGTCGCCGATACTCAGGATGACGAGCTTATGAACGCGGTGAAGCTCCGTGACCAAGGCGCCCGAAGCAACCTCGCCTTGAGTTTTAGGCGCTATATTTCGCTTCGAAATCTGGGACGTAGTTGATACCGAGGCTTCGTGTTTAACAACGCTGAACGCTGTTTTGAGTCGGGAGTTGGTAAGTCTTTACTTACCTCGATAACCCGTGCTGTTGAGCTTTTACTGAAGGCTAACCGACATAGAGTCAGATATAAATTCCGCCAGTCAGCGTCTTCCAGGACTGAAACAACTTCAGGGCCATCCAAGAACCTGCGTAAAACGACCTTTGCTGCCCGACGCAAGGCCAACGTGGTTATCGAGGTATTTTTATGGGACTTAAGCCTCTGAGAATTCACTGCCAATTCAGTGCGCAGAAAATCTCTCGATTTATCACTTAATTCGGCCGCCGCAACGCACAGATGCTCACCATACTGACTGAGCACTTGCAGCCAAAGACCATGCTTGCTGCCAAAGTAGTGGTAGATCATACGTTTGTTGACCCGTGCACGCTTTGCAAGCTCATCGACACGCAACCCGGCAATGCCTTGTTCAGCGATCATCTCGGCTGCAGTGTCTATTAGGCGTTGTTGTGTTTGCGCCGCATTACGCGTCATGGTCGCAACCACCTATTAGTAACTAATTAGTTACATTTAAGCATAAAAAAGGTCGGCCACAAACATTAACAGAAGAATCTGAGGTATCTACTTAGTTACTTAAGCGAAACCCTGCGTTCCGTGATTCCAAATCCAGCAAGAAACGCTTGACAGCTAGCCCGCCGCCGAAACCTGTTAACGCACCATTGCTGCCTACTACCCGGTGACAAGGAATAATAATCGCGATGGGATTGTTGCCATTAGCAGTGCCTACAGCGCGCGCGCCGTTGGGCTCACCAACGGCCTCAGCGATGTCCTTATAACTGCGCAATTCTCCATACGGAATGGTTCGCAACGCTGTTAAAACTCGGCTTTGGAACGGGGTTGCTTGAGGCCGCAAAGGTAAATCGAAGCTCTGCAACCCTCCGGCAAAATAAGCACGGAGCTGCGCCACCGCCTCGGCGAGCTTGTTTTCATCGCGCTGCCAGGTGGGGTGTGCCGTCTGAGCTTTTGGGCCAGTGGAAAAATACAGCCCTGTCACCGCTCCGCCGCTGCCGGCTAGAGTAAGATCGCCAATCGGGCTTGCAAATGTGGTGAAGTACGTCATGTGTTCTCAAGCCTTGCGCGTCGCTGCCCTGCAGCAAACCATAAATACATCAGCGCATAGGCACGCCAAGGTTGCCACGCACTGGCCTGAGCGGCCGCTTTTGCTGGCGTGGCCGCCAATTGCTTCAAAACCACCCAGTCATTATGCAAAAAGGCGTTTGGATCTTTGCAAACGCGCATTTTAATGTAGCTGGTGGTCCAAGGGCCTATACCCGGAATCGCCGTCAGCGCTGACACCAACAAATCCTGATCACACGTACTAGACAAATCTATTTCAGCATTAAGCACCGCCTGTGCCAGCATACTGATCGCCCGGCCACGGCGACCCGGCATACCGATCTCAGCTATTTCGCTACCGCACAACTGCTTGGCGGTTGGGAATTCACCTTGCCCGTAGCGCCGGATCAGGGCATTTGCCAGTTCGGTGCCCCGAGCAACGCTCACCTGCTGACCTAAAATCGCCCTAATCGCTGTTTCAAATCCATCCCACGCGCCAGGGACGCGCAGACCCGGTGCCTGTTTAACCCAGGGTGCCAGCAAATCATGCTGGACCAGATGCGCGTGGATAGCCGAGCTGTCAGCTTCGAGATCAAAAATGCGCACGATCCTACGCAGAAGTGTATGGATTGATCCAGCGTTCAGGGGTAAGTGCACCCGCAGATTTTGGCCTTCCCGTGCGACCACGACTGAACCCTGCTGATGCGGTAAGTGGCGTACATAACGATGCCCTACCACTTCTTCAAGTCCCTCCATTGCCCGGATGCGCAGGTAATCGAACATCCAATCAAAGTTGTAAGGCTGGTGCACGGGCAGCGTCAGACTCAACGTCTGAGTACCTTGAGAGCTACCGCGCGCCTTACGCAACGCACTGGGCGTGCTGTGAAAAATCTTCCGAATCTCGCGGTTGAACTGGCTGACGCTACCGTAGCCCGCATGATTTGCCACCTGCACCAATGACAAATCTGTCGCCATCAGTTGACGCGCCAACTGCACCCGCTTGAAGCGCGCTATGACTGACGGCGTTACTCCCAACAACTGCACGAATATGCGTTCTAAATGTCGTTCACTTATGCCCAAGCGACTTGCAAGCGCGGCGACCGAACGGTCGTTAAGAAAGCCCTCATCGATGAACCTTAAGGCTCGACCTAGATGGGGATTGCGCAAAACCCATTCAGGCGTTACCAAAGCCATCTCCGGCTGGCAGCGCTTACACGGGCGGTAGCCCGCCTCCGCAGCGGCGGCCGCAGTGACAAAATATCTTACGTTGTGCTCTGCTGGCCTGCGCGCAGGGCACGTTGGCCGGCAAAATATGCCAGTGCTCAATACCGCTACAACGAAACGCCCATCAAACCGGGGGTCGCGACTCAGCCGGGCATTCTTACACACCTCAGCAGTCGGCAGCGCGGCAGATCCATCGGCCGCGCCAGCACTCGCATTGACTTCGCCGACGACCTTACTCTTTTTCATACATCCACTATAACTAAGGGTTCAACACAAACCTGCGCAAAACCAGACCTTAATCGAAATACTGCCTTGCCCTCCCAATGGTGGGATTTTCTCACCTCGTGTACCCTAACTAGGAATGAAGGAGAGACTATGACTGAAGAAAAGTGGGCTGAACCAAGCAATCTCATTGTTGAACAAATCGAGATTGGTCCGATGCAAAATTTTACCTATGTCATCGGTTGCCGTCGCACTCATGAGGTGGTCATCGTCGACCCAGCTTGGGACGTCACTAATCTAGTAGAGCACATCAATAACAAGGGCTATAACTTAACGGCTGCGCTGGCTACACATTACCATCCAGATCACGTTGGCGGCTCTTTCGGCAACAACGAAGTCGAGGGTGTGGCGAAACTTATGGAAATCAATCCTGTGAAGGTGCACGCCCACAAGCTCGAAGTTCCAGGATTGAAAAAGGTCACTGCATTATCGGACTCAGACATCGTCAGCGTGGAATCAGGCGATACCCTCAAGGTCGGCGACATTGAAATAGAATTCCTACACACACCAGGACACACCCCGGGCAGCCAGTGTTTTCGCGTCAAAAATACGCTTATCAGCGGCGATACGCTGTTTATCAATGGCTGCGGTCGGGTAGATCTTCCAGGCTCGAACTCTGAGGACATGTATCACAGCATGTGCAAACTGTGCGGCTTGCCCGACGACACGCTGTTGTTACCCGGCCACAACTATGGGCACGTGCCCAATGCCACCATGGGCGAAACCAAGCAGATGAATACTTATTTGCGTATCGACAACATAGATACGTGGAAAACTATCATGGGCGGCTAGCGCTTTTGCAGCTTGAAGAGGAGAAATTTTCCTGATGGACGTCAAAATAAATGACTTAGTGACTTACAAATCCGATGACCATATAGCCACAATTACGATCAACCGCGCTGATCGCATGAACGCCCTTAATGAGGATGTGATTGTTGGCCTACAGCAAGCGTGGCTTCATCTGGAACAAAGCGATGACCGCGTGGCGGTTCTGCATGCTGCCGGCGACAGAGCTTTTTCCGTTGGCGCAGACGTTAAAGACCCGCCGAAAGAAATGTGGCAAGGCGTCCCTAGCATAGGCGCAACGACGAGCAAACCCGTCATCGCCGCCGTGCATGGCTGGTGCATCGGCGGTGCCTATGTGATTGTGCAAATGTGCGACATGGTGATCGCTGCGGACAACACCAAATTCAAGTATCCAGAGGCCCAGCTTGGATTTACCGGTGGCTTAATCAGCAGCGCCGTTGCGCGCATCCCGCACAAAATCGCGATGGAATTCATGCTCCTTGGCGAGGACTTCGACGCCCAACGGGCGCTGAGTGCCGGTATGGTGAACAAAATCGTCCCCACTGGAGAGGAGCTGGTTACGGCCACCGCTTGGGCCAAAATTCTTGCGAATTCCGCGCCACTAGTAGTGGACACCATTAAACGTTTTGCGATGGAAACCCTAAACAAAAGTCCAGCCGAAGCTGGCGCGATTGCCCGCGATCAATTGCTTGCAGTGCGAACCAGCGAAGACGGCGCCGAAGGTCGGCGCGCCTTCGCCGAAAAGCGAACCCCTGAATTTAAGGGCCGCTGATTAACGCTTAGGCCAGTGCAGCTTTGACGGCCTCTGGAGTGATCGGCAGATGCCGTACCCGCGCACCTACGGCATTAAAAACTGCATTGCCGATCGCCGGCCCAACTGCGGTCGTCGCCGGCTCGCCCAAGCCGACGGCCTGATCTCCATTGTCCACGAACTCAATGTCCATATCCGGTACATCCGCCATGCGCATAGGGGTATAACTGTTCAGGTTCACATCCCTGACTTGGCCATTCACAAACTCGGTGCCTTCATGCAATGCCATGCTGGCACCCCATAACGCCGCGCCTTCAGTTTGCGCCAGCGCGCCATCGGGATGCACGATAGTTCCGGCATCAATTACCACATTGAGTTTCTTCAATGTGACCTTGCCGCTATCCCGATTCACATGCACATGGGCGATCACAGCTGTCCAAGTGGGCATATCGCGCTCTTGACCAAAAGTCACGGCAACGCCCAATCCCTCAGCCTCGGGCAACTCAGTTCCCCAACCTGATTTTTCCGCGACTCGCTGTAAAACGGCAGCCAAACGCTTAGCACCACCCACCGAATTCGGCGCAGTACCTGCGTTAGCGCCTTTCCCGGTCAGGTGTTGTAAGCGAAAGGCAACTGGGTCTATACCCACCTTGTGGGCTGCTTCATCCATAAAGCTTTCGAGCGCCCAATTTGTCCAGCCAGGCCCGACCGAGCGCAACCAACCAGGTCTAAAGGTTTCATTCGCCAGGTCATTCATGACCGCGCGAACGCGGTGTGCGCCGACGTCATACCAATGGTTGGCGCCATTAATCGAAAACGGATCAAACTTTTCACCGTTGGCTCCTGGCCCCAAAAAGAACGGTGCCATAGCCGCTGTAGGCCAACCCGCCGCTGCGGCATGTTGCATCCCAATGACCTGATCATCCGCATCAAATGCCATGCTGAGGTTTTGCACGGAAGCCGAGCGTGGTGAGTCGAAACGCGAGTCGTCTTCGCGACTAAAGACGACTTTCACGGGCTTGCCTAATGCTTTTGCTGCCAGCAGCGCCGGCACACCATAGTCGCCATTGAGTCGCCGCCCAAAGCCGCCGCCGAGCGTATATGTGCGCATGACAACCTTTTCAGGTGCTACACCAAGAGCTTGGCCCAGCGTTGGCAAAATCAGCGACTGCCACTGGTTGCCTGTATGCAGCTCCCAGCGCCCGTCTTTTTCCAAACCAATCGCATTTACCGGCTCTAACTGAAAATGCAACACCGTGTTGGTGGTGTAGCTGGCCTGCAAAACCGAATTTGCAGCCTGGAACATATGATCTACATGCTCATTTTCCACCACCAGCGACCCGCTCGTACCCTCGAGCAATTCGGCACCGCGCTGCAACAGATCAGCTTCTGAAACTTGGGCACCGGGGCCTGCCTGCCAATCCACTTTAATCACTCTCGCCGCTCGCTGTGCAGCATGATAAGAATCGGCAATCACCAAAGCCCATCCGGGAACGGTGTCTGACGGATCGTCTAAAACCAAAGTTTGCTGATAACCGGCTATGGATTTGGCAGCGCTGTCGTCAACCCCCTTGACCACCGAACCATGACGAGTGGGCGGCATCATGGGCTTGGCATACACCATCCCAGGATAAGTCGCGTCTATGCCGTAAACCGCCGTCCCGTTGGTCTTGGCCGGAATGTCGGTGGCCATGGTTTGCATGCCAACAAGCTTGCGATCTTGGCGTGGCTTAATCGGTAGGGCCGCCAATTGCTCGTCCGAATAGGCTCGAGTCAAATCACCTTTCGCGACAATATCGCCGAAGCTGATGCGCTTGCCATTGCCTATCACATAACTATTCTCAGCTTTACAGGCACTGGGCTTTTCGCCCAATAACTTCGCTCCCTCTTCGATCAAGGACGCACGACCTGCTGCACCGGCACGGCTTAGCAAATCAAAGTTTTGCCAAACAGACCAACTGCCACCGGTAACAAATAGGCCATATTTTGCTTCCGTATCCACATGATTAATGCGGATGTCAGCCCAATCAGCTTCCAGTTCCTCAGCAACAATGCGAGCCAGTGCTGTGCCCACGTGCTGACCCATTTCAGCCTTGGTGATGTTTACCGAAATCTCACCAGTCGGCGCAATGCTGTACCAAATCGTTGGCTCGAAAAGGTTTTCCGCCATTGCTTGAGCCGGCGTCGCAGTAAGCAACGCAGAGGGAATAAATGCGAGGGTAAACCCAGCGCTGGTTGCGCCGATCATGAAACCTCTGCGAGTAATGCCTTTCGCGTCTTCAGTTCGGTCGGGTGTCTGTTGTACTGATGGATTAGACATTAGCTTCGACCTCCCCAGCTGCCGCGAGCTTGATGGCTTTTTTAATTCGCGTATACGCCATGCAACGGCATAGATTGCCATTCATGGCTTCATCAATATCCTCATCCGTCGGCGCAGCATTGGTCGCAAGTAAGCTCGCCGCCTGCATGATCTGACCCGACTGGCAATAACCGCATTGTGGTGTTTGCACAGCAACCCAGGCTTGCTGTAACGGGTGTTCGCCCGCCTCGCTCAAACCCTCGATGGTGGTCACATCTTTACCATTAAGCGCTGCAACCGTGGTTATACATGAGCGTTGCGCTACCCCATCTATGTGCACCGTACACGCGCCGCACATTCCGATACCGCATCCGAACTTAGTGCCTTTCAAGCCG
>ERZ802824.2114-NODE-2114-length-10148-cov-14.6601_pt1 | contig 10148 bp, 8 predicted proteins | sample MGYA00345650_ERZ802824 | MGnify/ENA primary metagenome ERZ802824 (study PRJEB30503, sample SAMEA104212361) | marine metagenome | biome: Westerlies Biome; feature: [SRF] surface water layer (ENVO:00010504) within the epipelagic zone...; material: water... | reverse complement strand
GCTGGAGGAGTAGTGTCATTTCGCTGCGTGCTTAGTCCCAGGTGCTGAAGTCACGGCATTACTGAGCTCTTGCGCACTAGTACTGCAGTGGATGGATGCCGTGCCATCAGGTGTTGTATGAGCGACGCTGATGTGAGAGAAGGTCCTATTGAGATCAATAAATTCGGTCCCATCCGCGAGAGCTTGGTGCCTGAGGGTTTCAGGATTCCGACTTAGAAGCTTTTTAACCGTTGAATTTGCTAACAGCTGAGAGCTGTTATTGGGCTGATGGGATTGGCAGCTGGAGCAGTATGGCGGGGCTTTTACGGGAGCTAGATGCTGAGAGGATACCTGAGCGGCCTTTGGGCTACTTATAAAATCTGCTGAAACTGTCAAAGTCTCGGTGAAGCTACTATGCTGATTGTCTAGGGGTGTGTTTTGATTGTAGGTGACCGATTGTTCTTTTTCAAAATGATTTGCTTTTGAGATGAGATACAAAGTCAGGGCTGCCAATAGGACTAGGCTGATTGCTGCTAGAATGAACGAGTGAGACTTCATAAAGGGTGGGGGTCCTTTGCGTTAAGAATTTGTTTACCTCGCTCGGTTTTCCACGCAGGCACCTGGAGGAGGAAGTTTGGGTAAACAGCCTCTTGTTTATAATTTCGATGAAAGACTGAGGTCGCAGACCCCGAGATTGGCGGAACGATCCAACTCCACTCTGCGGCCGCCTCGCGTCCCGCTTTCGCTTCCTGCTTACAGAACTTTAAGAATTCGTCAGATACCCCATGGTGATCTGCGATCCGAACGCCCTCCTTGTCGAAAGACGATAAGACAGCCTCATTCAGAACGACGAGTGCGTGGTCTTTCCATAGACTGCGCGGCGTAGTCATATCGAGGTCGAGCCTAGTTGCGATTTCAGGTAGTAAATTATATCGATTTGAGTCTGCCAAATTTCGGGCTCCGATCTCTGTCCCGAGATAATGGCCACTAAAGGGCGCGCAAGGGTGAAGCGATGAGCCGGTCGCAAAAATCATATCTGAAACGATGGGAACAGCATACCACCGCAAGTCCATTTGTTCTAAGAAGGGGTATTTCGGGTGCCTGATCTGCACTTCTAGTACTTCATGCTTTGGGAGTTCATAGTAGCGTAATTTTTCCCCTACCTGAATGATGATCGGCAAGAGATCAAAACGACTTCGCTCGGCGGGAGGGCGCCAACCTAGAGAGATCGCCAAGTTTGTAAGTTCCACGTTCATCGGATCTCCGAGGACCTTCCGATCGGGTGCCTCATAGCCCGCGTAGCGGAGTAGTTGGTGGTTCCAAATCCGGATTTCAGCTTGATCAGGATGCCATTCTCGGAAGACGGTCATCACGGGAATAATTTTCCCCCCGTTCGTCGCCTTTCTTAAATGAGCCATGAGAGCTTCAAATATTTCGTCTGGGTCAGTTAATGAACGAGCGTCGATTACATTCAGCCCCGCCCAGAGCCGTCTTCCGATGCAGCGAACTGAATTTCGCCACGCTTCCTTTGCGCTTTTATCAAGACTGCTGATTTCTTCGTTTGGATTTGGACTGAGGAGCTCAGCATGCTCCGCAAGATCCCATCGTAAATCATGACCTTCGAGAGGCGGCGAAGCGTTTGTTTTACCGCCATGAAATGGGCACTGAGAAGATGGGTCACTTTTCATTTTGACACATATCTAGCAGTAATCAGAGCGTTTGCAAACACCTACTGGGTTTACAAGCCCCGCAATCCATGCTACACAAAACAATTATTCTATAGATCCCGCATGAGCCCTCTTTTTTTAATTCCCGCCCTCCTCGGGCTACTCGCGCTCTCCACCCAGGCTCAGCTAGTAGAACAACTTCAGGAAGATGGTAGTGCCGCCGCTTACACTGATAGTGAAAGCGGCAAAATAATTACCCCGACGATCGAGGTGAAAAACGGCAAACGTTACTATAATTGGCCGATGTGGAATAAATTTAAGAACCGCAAGATGCAGGTTCATCGGGAACGCACGAACCACCCTGGCGCTCAATGGTGGCCTCATGCTGGACTCGGTCTCTTTATGCATTGGGGCATCGTTAGTGAGTTCGAGCCCTCCGGTGAAGCTTGGTCTGGGCGGTTACGCAAAAGCCGTCCGGACGCGTTTCATCCCCAGTCGGAAATCTGGGCCGCTGCTGAAACTTTTAATCCCACAAACTACGACCCCGACGAATGGATGGCAGGCGCGCGACGCGCGGGCTTCCGCTATTCCGTCATCACGACCAAGCACCATGACGGTTACGCCCTCTGGGATTCTGATTATGCTTTGATGGGAGTCCGTCAGTCACTCGACGGCAAATGCCTGATCGCCCCCTTTGTTGAGGCCTGCCATAAAAATGACGTGAAGGTTGGGTTCTACTACTCGGGGATGGATTGGTATTACGATCGCCACTACATGAACTATGCCATCGGTGGCGATACTATCATCGATTTCGAGGGGAAAGAACGGGACAAGCTTCCCCCAAAACCGGCAAGCCATGTGGCTGCATTTCAGCAATTCAACCAAAACCAAGTCGAAGAACTTATTACTCGATTCAAGCCTGATATCTGGTGGGGCGACGGTGGTCACGGCGCAAGTCTCGATCGCATCCGCGAACTGCATCCCCCCATCGTTATCAATAACCGAGGCCTCGAGAGTGGCGACCACGCTACCCCGGAAGGTTTCCAAATGGCAGACCCTCGATTCATTCGTAAACCCGTTCTAGATAATGGTTGGTGGTGGGAACTTTGCACAATCATTCAAGGTGGATCTTGGCACTACGATATTGCTAAAGGTGAAAAGATTAATAAGACCGACGCTGTCTTGAGAGCCCTTGCGGAAGTCCGTTGCCTGGGCGGCAATCTCCTGGCCAATATTGGTCCGCGCCCGGACGGCACCTTTCCCGATGAAGTCTGGCGCCTCTTTGATGAAATGGCGGAATGGATGGAAACCAACGAAGCCTCGGTCTTTGATATCAACGGAGGTGGGCCATGGCCAGAAAAGTGTAATGTCCCCATTACTGCCAATGATCGGACTTGGTATTTCCACGCCAAGCAAGACCATGCCACCCTTAGTAATCCCGTGGTCCTTAAGGATTGTCCTGCTGAGCCGCGCCGCATCACCCTCATGCGCACGGGTGATCCGATCGAATATACTTACCTTGATCGACAGCTCCGTTTTTCAATACCGCAGTCCCTTAAGGCGATCAAAGTCACCGACGTGGTTAAAGTAGAATTTGGCTCGGATTTCGACCCGGAACCCTATCGCTTCAAACATTGGTAGCAGCGCTTTGCTAAGTCCGTTTAAAACAAAAGCGGCACTTGCTTAATTCATGAATTACAAATGCGCATCCTTCATGGCCCTCCTCTTGGCATCAAATAGTTTGTCTGCTTACGACCGAGCAGACTATCCTCAAACTTTTGAGCCCGACCCTGCACGCTTTGCTTCTGCCATCGCGGAATTTCAGGCTGCTGACGCCGCCAACCCGCCCCCTAAAGGAGCGATTGTCTGCACTGGAAGTAGTTCTATGCGAATGTGGCACCCGCGGATCAAAGACGACCTACCCGGACTCACCCTTTTGCCGCGCGGCTTTGGCGGCAGTCATTACACCGACCTGATCCATTACCTCGAAGCCTTAGTCTTCAAATACCAGCCCCGGGCCCTCTTGTTATATGAAGGCGACAATGACGCCAATTACGGTAAAACCCCCGAGCGCATCTTCCAAGACTTCAAATTTTTGGCAGAACAATGCCGAGAACAACTCCCGGATCTGCGACTCTATATTATAGGAGCCAAGCCAAGCATTGCTCGTTGGGCGATAGCGGAACAAATGCAACGCAGCAATGCCATGATTCAAGACTATTGCCGCGCCAATCTAGGATTTACCTATATCGATGTCTGGCCCCAGTTATTGGATGCCAATGGCCAAGTCCGGCCCGAACTATTTACGGAAGACAAACTCCATTTGAATTCAGCTGGCTATGACCAATGGGCTGCCGCCATCTCCCCCGTCCTGTTGAAGAACGAAGCCGAATTCGAATTAAAAAACGAACACGGGACTTTGTAGACTGAGGCAACACCCGGAGCGGGGGATTCAATCAGCGTATTGCCGCATGAAGCCATTGGCTGCCTAAAGCGTTTCGAAGTCTCGGTTGGCAGCAATATAAAGCGGATGCTTAGGCGTTTGGTTGGCGTTCTTCCCGAGGCAGGCAATCCTGAGTTTCGGCCACTTGCGATAGGGCGCGAGTAGCTCTAAGAAAGCATCTTGACGCTCCATGTGGAGGCCGTGGTTACCCCAGCCACCAATCACATTTAACTGCCCCTCGTTGAGCTCATAGGCCTCTGATAGGGCGGCTTGTATGCGTGCGTCATTTTCTGGGCCGATGGGGTCTTTGGCCGCCATCATCTCTTTCGGGTCAGTTGCTCGGTAGGCGAAGATATTGAGCATTAGAAACTCGCTCGCCCCCAGGCGCTTACTGAAAGCCTTGATTCGCCTGAGTGTCGGGTCCAGTTGGTTTTCATCTGCGGTGGACGGGTTCAGACAGACAAAGATGGCCCGCCGACGTTCAAAGAGCTCATCCCATCGATGAAGGAGTGAGTAGCGATATTTTCGGCAGTCCGAAAAGCTGCAGTCGTTGCGCATAAAGTATGGCTACTTTACATTGTTGGCGGTAACTCCTGGCCAGTCGTCAGTACGGAATGGGGTGACGGGCAGGCCGTTGCGATCTTGTAAGTTGACGACAGGATTGTCGCCCCATGCGTAGCGAACGGCGACTGGCTTCGGCACCTGGGGGCTGGACACGGATACTTTATTTTTCCCTTCGAGCTTTGCTTCGGCCCAAACGAATTTTTGGTCTTCGCCAGCGATCTCAAATCCCATTACTTCGTAGACATCAAAAGTATGCAGCCCACCCGCACTGACATGCTTGAGTTGAATGCTTATAGCATTCCCATCGATTCGCATCGAGTCGTAGCTGGGGCTCTGCCATGCTATCTCGATATCGTAATCACGGGCTAAGGCGATTCGTGCGAGGCGGTTAGCGACGGTTTCTTTGTCGCGGGGATGGATATCACGGCCTTCGCCTGCATCGATGATAACGGCCTGCCCAGTATTTGCTAGACTCAGCGTCATCGTTTGCGCCTCACGTAGCTCGGCCCAAGCGCTGTCGCGGGGTTCGGGGGCTTCTTGCTTAAAGTCAGCCAATTGCACCCAATAAAAGGGGAAATCACCTTGCTGCCAATGTTGCCGCCATGTGTTGATCATCAAGGGGAAGAGACTGCGGTATTGATAGGCGCGCCCAGCGTTACTCTCTCCCTGATACCAAATGGCGCCACGAATGCCGTAGCCAATAATGGGGTGGAGTACCCCATTAAAGAGATTGGCTGGGCGGTGATTGCTCGTTCGGCTGTCTCTTGGTGCACGACGCTTCGCTCCTTGCTCTCCGTCAGCAACCCATTTTTTGTAGGCAGCGACCTCGGCAGCGAAAATTTGGTCAGTCATGGCAGCTGCTTTTTCGTCCCAAGATGCAAGTAGCTCGTCATACTGGTCCGCATCTTCAAGTGCGTCCCGAGAAATCCACGCTTCAACCGCGGAGCCACCCCATGCGTTATCGATGAGCCCGATGGGCACCCCGAGCGTGTTGTGTAGCCGTCTTCCAAATGAGTAGCCGACGGCTGAAAAATCAGCAACGGTCTGAGGCTTACAGATGTTCCATGAGCCATTAAAATTATCTCTCGGTTCTTGCGATGCAATTTGCGGCACCGAAAGGAGTCGGATTTCGGGATAATTTGCAGATGCGATTTGCAATTCTGCGTCTGCAGAAGCTCTCACAGCCCAACCCATATTAGATTGGCCGGAGCATACCCAGACCTCACCGACTAGAATATCGCTAAAGGTGAGGGTGTTGTTCCCTCGGATTTCTAGCTCATAAGGGCCGCCGACTTCGAGTGGCTCGAGCGTAACCTGCCAGGAGCCATCCGCTGTGGTTATTGTTGTGTGGGATTGTCCGCCAATCGAAACGCTTACTTTTTCGCCAGGCGAAGCTTTCCCCCAGACGGGGTTGGCTTGCTCACGCTGGAGCACCATGTAGTCCCCAAAAATATTAGGCAGAGAGACCTTGGCCTGGGCGGATAGGCAAATGCCGAGTAAACAGAGGAATCGAGTAAGATGGGCTGTCAGTAGTTGCATCCTTTTAGCCCAAGTTCGTTTAGTGAGAATTGCAAGGTAAAGAGCGGCTATGGGATCAAGCCGTCTCTGCGTAGGAGAGCGTCGGGATCGGGGGCACGATTCATGAAGCTCTTGTAGAGCTTGGCGGGGTCTTCGGAGTTGCCCTTGGCAAGGATCTTTGTACGGAAGTCGCGGCCAGTCTCGGCGTTGAGGATACCTTCTTCTTGGAAGCGCGTAAACGCGTCAGCGTCGAGGACCTCCGCCCATTTGTAGCTGTAGTAGCCGGCAGCGTAGCCTGTCGGGCTACTGAAAAGGTGGCTGAAATTGAAGACATTGCTTTTAGCTTGGGTCTTGTATTTGGCGCTGTAGTCTTGGAGCACGTTTTCAACGAAGGCGTCGAGGTCTTCTTGGGCGGAGTCCGGCCAATGGATGTGGAGCTCTAAGTCCATCTTCCCGAAGGCGAGCTGACGGACGTTGGCGCTGGCCTTCATGTAGTTGCGAGCGGCGATCAGCTTATCGAAGAGCGCTTGTGGAATCGTCTCGCCCGTTTCGTGGTGGCGGGCGATGCAGTCGAGGCTTTCGCGTTCCCAGCACCAGTTTTCCATGATCTGAGAGGGAAGCTCAACAAAGTCCCAGGGGACGTTGACACCATTGAGTGACTTAACTTCGACATCGCCACAGAGGTGATGGAGTAGGTGGCCAAATTCGTGGAAAATGGTCTCGACCTCACGGTGAGTGAGCAGCGCAGGCTGATCTCCGACCGCGGGGGTCAGGTTACCACAGATCAGACCTAGGTGAGGACTACGCTCGCCGACGGAGGGGTCGCGGTTGCCAGTGATGAAGTAGTTCATCCAAGCACCACCGCGCTTCGACTCGCGCGGATGCCAATCGGCGTAAAAGGAGCCGAGGTGCTCATTGGTTTCGGAGTCGAAGAGGTCGTAGAATTTGACCTCTTCGTGCCAGCCCCTCGACGTATCACGTTCCTCGATACGCAAGCCGAAGATTTGTTGAGCGATCTCATACATGCCGCTGATGACACGGTCGATTGGGAAGTAGGGACGGAGGGCTTCCTCGTCGAAGGCGTAACTGGCCTTGCGTTGCTTCTCTGCCCAGTAGCCGACTTCCCATGGTTCTAAGAGCGATGGATGGTCGATGGGTAAACCTTCTTCTGCAGCTTTGTAGCGGCGAAGCTGCTCAGCTTCCTTTTCAAATTGAGCACGCACCTTCTGGAAAATTTCATCGCCGAATTCGAGTGCGGCCTGACCAGAGGCGGCCATGCGGCGCTCGGTGACATGGTTGGCGAAGTTTTCCTGTCCGACGAGCTGGGCGAATTCGTGGCGCAGATCGAGGATTTGACGGACGAGCTGGCGGTTGTCGTGTTCGCCGCTACGCCCGATTGCGGCATAGGCAGACCATACTTCCTTGCGGAGCGCATCGCTGTCGGCGTAGGTCATGACGGGTATGTAGCTGGGGGCTTGCAGGGTGAAACGCCAACCTTCTGTGCCCTTTTGCTCCGCGCTTTGGCGGGCGGCGTCGAGTGCAGATTTTGGCAAGCCAGACAGCTGTTTCTCATCGGTGACTATTTTCTCCCATGCGTTCGTGCCATCGAGGCAGTTCTCGGAATATTTCTGGGTGAGCTCGGCGAGTTGGCTTTGGATTTCGCCAGCGCGCTTCTTTTGTTCAGGCGGGAGGTCGGCTCCAGCTTCACGGAAATCGGCGAGAGTTTCTTCAATGTAGCGTCGTTTAGTGGGGGAGAGGTCTTCGCCGCCGCTCTCGATGCCGTAGGCTTTGAGCGTCTCCCAGAGGGCTTCGTTGAGTGGGATGCTGGCGAAGAATTCGCTGACTTTAGGCAGCATGGCGTTGTGTGCTGCGCGTAGTTCCGGGCTGTTGTTGACAGAGTCGAGGTGGCTGACAAGACCCCAAGCGCGGTTTAGGGTTTCAAGTCCCTCGTCTAATGCAGCAATGGTGTTTGTATAAGTAAGCGGCGGTTGTTGCGCTGCGACGGCATCGACTGCACTCCGAGCCTGATCGAGTGCTTTACCGATGTCAGTCTCGATGTGCTCGGGCGTGAGTGTCGCCCATTTTATGTGGAAGTCGTTTTGAAGGAATGGATGTAGCATAGAATGGTGACTGGTGAAGAGTGAGTGGTGGGATGTTTTGTATATTGAAGCGAGCGCGTTTTCACCTTTTCACAACTCAATCCTCACTATTCACTTCTCTTTATGGCACGTTATCGATCTTTTTTGTTTGCTGAAGCTTCCGTTGAGACGGGATCACTGACTTTGGATGCGCGGGAGAGCCATCACTTGATGCGGGTGCTACGTGCGAAGTCTGGGGAGACAGTGGAGGTATTGGATGGGAAGGGCACTCGATACCTTGGTCGTATTGCGACAGTGGATGCTAAAGCTGTACGAGTGGAGGTGGATTCCTTTGAAAAGACTCAGGCACCCAGACCTCGGGTGACTTTATTACAATCAATCCCTAAAGGTAAGGCAATGGATCTCATCCTACGGATGGCGACCGAGATTGGGGCGACTTGCGTGCAGCCTGTATTCACTGATCAGGGAGAGGTGCAGATGAAAGGCAAGCGCTTGATCTCCAAAACTGAGAAGTGGCGACTCACCATGATTGAGTCTTGTAAGCAATGTGGCTTGGCCTATCTCCCGGAATTGGCTGCGCCGTCTTCCTTGGCAGATTGGGTCAATTCAGAGGAACGAGTATCCTCAGTTACCAAAGCCGGAGCGACTAAACTTAATATCGTGGCTAGTTTAGAGGAGGGGAGTCGTTCGCTCATTGAAGTTTTGGAGACCGTTGGCAAATTCGACGAAGTCATCGTGGCAGTAGGCCCGGAAGGTGATTTTACAGCAGGTGAATATGCAAGCCTAGCCGCGGCGGGTTTTCAGTCGGTGCGTCTTGGAGCGAATGTGCTTCGCGCAGAAACGGCGGCCGCCTATATTTTGAGCGTGGTCGATCAGTGTGCTTCAAAAAGCTCCCGACTCTGAGGGCCGAGGGGACGTAGCCGTAAAGGGCGAAGACGAAGCGCTCTCAAAGTGCTTAATGTGGATCCCTTCAATTTAGTTCAACTCAAACCCGATGATGCTAATGTCGTCCTGCTGATCCGGCACTTGAGTGAATTTAGCGACTTTGGCATAAAGCGCTTCGACGGTTTTTTGGACTGGCTTAGATGCAAGGCTTTTGACGGCGTCCATTACGCGCTTGGTGCCAAACTCTTCGCCTTTTGGATTGGAGGCTTCGACGATACCATCGGTGAATGCATAGAAGCGGTCGCCTATCTGCAGGTCGATTGCTTTGGCACGTGAAGCGGTCGTCCCAGGAAGGCCCATGACGGTACCGTTAGGCAGTTCGATGAGCTCGACGGCATTTTCCTTTTTACGGTAAACAAGCACTTGCCTATGTCCTGCGTGTGAGAGGATGAGCTTGCGATCACCATTTTTCTGACGGGCGCCAAAGTGTCCGGCTAGCCCTGTGACAAAACCGCTGTTGATCCGTTCGGTGATCCCCTCGTTGACGAAGTTGAGGAAGTCGCGTGGGTTATCATTATACACCTCTGCGCTGTGTGCGCTTAGGTATTTAATCAAGACAGTGTAGAAGGCCGCCGTGACGCCATGTCCGCAGACATCGCCCATGAAGAAGAGCAGGCGGTTGTCAGGGTTTCGGGGGAAATTAATGATGTCGCCGCCGACCATCGTCATCGGTTTCCAGAGGTGGGCGATGTCGACGTTTTTGATCTGTGGCACGCGACCAGGGATCATCAAGCTTTGAACCTTCTCAGCACTTTCATAATCGGAGCGCATGATTGCGTTCTGATCGCGTAGACGATGTTCGCTTTCGGCTAGTTTTTCTTGAGCAATCTTTTCGGCGGTGATGTCTCTTGAAATACCTATGATACCAGCAAGTTTACCTGAACTCAGGTAGAGTGGCGCTTTATTTGAAGAGACCCAAGTGACAGTGCCGTC
>ERZ802824.2112-NODE-2112-length-10155-cov-15.3687_pt1 | contig 10155 bp, 14 predicted proteins | sample MGYA00345650_ERZ802824 | MGnify/ENA primary metagenome ERZ802824 (study PRJEB30503, sample SAMEA104212361) | marine metagenome | biome: Westerlies Biome; feature: [SRF] surface water layer (ENVO:00010504) within the epipelagic zone...; material: water... | reverse complement strand
GGGTCTCTCTCTTAAACCCCGAAACTCAGAGCTGCGGTGCTCAATCGTTTGGCCACGACCCCATTGAGGCGGGAACTCTTTATCCAAATTTAGAGGAAATATAGAAGTCTTCCAATGCGACGGCTCCATACCTGAGCGCCTTGGAGGCAGCTCTTTCATGGAGACGTTTATCGGGTTTATGAACGGGCTGTCTTTCACGCTTTGGCTCGATAAATTGCCGGTAAAATACCAGTCTAATCAGTCGGTATTCGAAAAATGCTCATATCCAGCCATGGCACATACCTGTTTCGGATTCGCCCTGAATTACAACCACGTCGCGGTGACAGGTCCCAAGCGGGTTGGCCCTGATATAAAAGATCAAGCGCGCATCGCCTTAAATCTAGCCGAATATAATGAGCAATAGGCGCAGTTACTGCCCTATTACAAACCTGCCACAACCACCCTTTCCGTTGACAATCTGCCCATGTGTCTTACTCAAACGGTTCAACTGTCCATTCTGTTGAGCTTTGTCTGTAAATCAGCAAGCTGTCTTTTAATCTCATCCAGATCTTCAGAATTTCCGCTGGTGGCCTCGGCGCCTGACGCGGCAGATTCTGAGGGCTTGTCTCGCTCTGACCAACCCGCCGTCATACCGCCTGTCATGGCTTTGATAAAGGTTTCTTGCTGCGTTTTAATCGCTTCAAACCCGGGAATATTAGCAATTGGGTTCATCACGGTTAAGTTCTCAACAATCTGCGACTGGCTATCGCGCAACATATCAAACGACATTTGCAAGAATTCAGGCATCACGGTGCTGGCTTGATTTGAATAACTCCGTACCAGATCATTGAGAACCGCAATCGGCAGCATATTTTCGCCTCGGCTTTCATAATCAGCGATTATTTGCAATAAATATTGTCTGGTCAGATCATCGCCAGATTTAAGGTCGATAATCTGAACATCCCGGCCATCACGGATAAATCCGGCGATATCATCTAACGTAACATAATCACTGGTCTCGGTGTTATACAGCCGACGGCTTGCATAGCGTTTTACCAACAGCGGAGCGCCTTTAGTTGCCACGGGTCTCTCCCCAAATTGTAGCCTACACTTTTGACCTTAAATCAGCAGGTAACAAAAAGAAAGAGCAGGCTTTTCAGCCCGCTCTAAGCAACTTCCAGCAAAACTGTTACCAAAGATTATTTGGCAGGTTTTGTCGCCGGTTTGGGTTTCGCCGCCGTTTTAAAGGCTGCTGAAGCTTCCTCGGACAGTTCTTTGCCAGCTGCCATCATGACTTCGACCGTATCCATTTGGACCTTTTTTGCGACTTCGGCGTAGGCCGCAATATTTTCGGCCGCGACCTCAGCTTGCGCTGAAGCAAAATCAGTCAAGGATTTGCTATAATCCACATGATCGACCGGATTTTTGGAAAGGTCATTCAATTTGGCCAAGGTCTGTTTGGTCCAGGTATTTGAAATTTCAGCTGATTTTTCAGCCGCATTCAACGCCACACTGGTCAGTTTTTCGCCCAACACAACGCTATTTTTGCTCACGTCCTGAAACGCATTCACATCAACGGGGAATGCGGCGAAAAAATCCTGCATCAACCCTGTCATATCAAGTTGTTTGTTCATTTCAAAATTCCTTTAATATGGCCAACCCCGTGACCTTTTCTGCTGATGATTACTACCTATACTCTGCAATGCAGCATTTCAATAGTTTTTTTCTGCATCGCAGCAATTTTATTTTTCAGGCACCAAATCGCCGCTTAACACATATGTCCCCGGCGCAGCACATAGCACTTTAAAGGTCTTTGACCCGGGATCTTGCACAGCAATTCGCTTACCCGATTTTTTCTTTAGCCATCCCTCCCATCTGGACCACCATGACCCTTGATGAAACGCGGCAGTATCCTGCCAATCCCTGTGCGAAAGCCGCAAATCAGCATTTGTATAATGACCATATTTCTTTTTTGACGGCGGGTTGATGATCCCGCCAATGTGGCCCGATTGGCTTAATATAAAGGTCTTTGAACGGCTGCCCATTTTTTGAAATCCCCGATAGCTATCTTGCCAAGCGGCTATGTGGTCGGTTTCGCAGGCAATTGCACAAAACGGGACCGTGACGTCCGACAGGCGCAATACCTCGCCAAACAGAGAAATCCCAGATTGGGCAAACTGGTCTTGCTGACAAAGGCAACGCAGGTATTGCACAGTCATTTTGCCGGGCAAGCCGGTCGCATCGCCATTCCAGAACAAAAGATCAAAGGCTGGCGGCGTTTCGCCAAGCATATAACTCTTGATCGCAGGCCGGTAAATTAGGTCGTTGGCACGCAGAAAACTAAAGGTCCGTGACAAGATATGCGACGGAAGTATACCATCTTTTTCAACGTGCTTTTCAATCCCATCAACAAAATCATCCTGAAGAAAGGGTGTAAATTCTCGCTGTTGTGAAAAATCGGTCAGAGTGGTGAAAAACGTCGCTGATTTAATTGACGTATCACCACGCTTTTTCATCAAGGCCAGCACAAGGCTTAGCACTGTGCCGGCAATACAATAGCCAAGCGCGTTGACCTGTTCCTGTCCAGATATCTGTTTGACGGTGTCGATCGCGGTGCAGAAGCCTTCCGAGATATACTCCTCTAATCCGACCTCCGCGTAAGACCGATCCGGATTAATCCAACTCACGACAAAGACACTATAGCCTTGTTCAGTGACCCATTTAATAAAACTGTTTTGCGCTTTGAGATCGAGAATATAAAATTTATTGATCCAAGGAGGAAAGATAACCAGCGGTATTTCACGCACAGTTTCCGTGCTCGGCGCGTATTGAATCAATTCGAACATCCGGTTGCGAAACACGACTTTTCCGGGTGTTGACGCGATATTTACCCCAAGTTCAAAAGCTTTGTCATCCGTCAAACGTACCAGCAGTTCACCATTATTGTTTTCAAGATCTGTGACTAAATTCTCCATCCCATCGATCAGGGACTGCCCTTCGGTTTCAACCGCTTTCTCAAGCGCAGCAGGGTTTGTTGCGAGAAAATTAGTTGGTGATAACATATCAATAATCTGGGTGGAGAAATACTCCAGACGTTGCTTTTCAATCGGATCGAGGTCTGAAATCTCAGCCAATGCGCGGCGCAGCGATGCCGCATTCAGAAAATATTGCCGTTTGATCAAATTGAAATACGGATTGGTATGCCACATCGGGTGGGCAAAGCGCGGATCTGTCTCTTCGCTTTGCGGCGACGACGGATCGGACGCAGACACTGCCATCTGCTGGGCTTCGACAAAATGTTGCAATGAGCCAGCCCAAAAGGCCACTTGGTGCATAAAAACCTTCTCTGGGTTTTCTAACATTTTTTGCCAATACTGCGCTCCTGCATTGGTAAAAAGCTCATGGCTGGGCGCGCTCAGTGCCAGATTTGGCGCCTCTCGCTGGTGAATAATAGACAGCAATCGCTTTGACAGCGCATCAATCCGCTTAATATTATGTGTCATTCTATCGTAATTTTCGGCATTTAAGATGTCGTTTGTTGCCATTCTTAAATATTCCTCGTAAGTTCGCTGCTATGCAGCATAACCGTACTATAGGCTGTTCGGCAAGAGCAATGAAATTACAGCACCCACCACTTTGGAGACAAAGATGCGCTATATGGCACTTTACGATTTGATGGAGACTTCCCGTAACACGAACCAATGGTTGGGTGCCACTGCCAAGGCGATGGCGGGACACCCGATGTTCTATGGCATCCGCAACCCGGCACTGGAATGGATGGGCGCATGGGGCGAGGTCACCGAGCGGTCTTTTTCGCGGATTGCCACCAAACCGGACTGGAACATCACCTCATTGACCTGCGATGACGGGCGCGATCATCTGGTAACGGTTGAAACAATATGCAAAGCCGCGTTTGGCGATTTGATCCATTTCAAGGTCCAGAACCGCGCACCTGCCGCACGAAAAGTCTTACTGGTTGCCCCCATGTCGGGCCATTATGCTACCCTGCTGCGATCAACCGTCATCAGCCTGATCCCAGATTGTGAAGTCTATGTGACCGACTGGCACAATGCCCGCGACATCCCCGTGAGCGCCGGTAAGTTCGACGTCGAGGATTATACCCTCTACACTGTGGATTTCATGCGCCGTCTCGGACCAGATATCCATGTAATCGCCGTCTGCCAACCCGTGCCACTTGTCCTTGCCGCCACCGCCTATCTTGCCGAGGAAGATCCAGACGCACAGCCGCGCAGTCTGACCTTGATTGGCGGTCCTGTCGATCCGGATGCCACGCCCACCGATGTTACCGATTTTGGCCGCCGTGTCACGATGGGCCAATTGGAAGAGACAATGATCCAACGCGTCGGGTTCAAGTTTGATGGCGTCGGGCGCAAAGTCTATCCCGGACTGCTCCAGCTTAGCTCGTTCATTTCTATGAATGCCGAACGTCATCACAAGGCTTTTTCCGATCAGGTGTGGGCCGTGGCCAAAGGTGAAGCCTCGGAGCATGATGCTCACAACCGGTTTTACGACGAATATCTAGCAGTTATGGACATGACAGCCGAATTTTATCTCTCAACTGTCCAGCGTATTTTCAAAAACCGCGAAATCGCCAGAAACTGTTTTTCCGTGGCCGGAAAAGTTGTTGATTTCGCTAATATCACCAATGTGGCGATCAAAACTGTCGAGGGTGGAAAAGACGATATATCTGCCCCAGGCCAATGCATTGCAGCGCTGGATCTTTGCACCGGCTTGCCCGAAACGATGAAAGCCAGCCACGTCGAACCCGAGGCTGGGCACTATGGTATTTTTGCCGGCAAAAGCTGGCGCGACAACATCCGGCCAATGGTCTTGAATTTCATTGACGCGAACAGTGGTTCAAACAGCTCTAAAAACACGGTCAGCAAACACAAAGCGGCTGGGAACATCCGGTCGGTCTAAGATCCGGCTGTATTTGGGTATCTGCCAGAGGCACATCGAGTATGCCTGACCTTCTGGAAAGCGTTTTATGGTACTTCAACAAGAGGGCACAGCAGTGTGTTGTGCCCTCTTTCGCTTTGCATGCTTCGCAAGCTCAAATTGGTAAACTCTTTCAGAGCCGGTTCAAACCGAGTCTCTGCAACTTCAGCGGCAAAACTATGCTTGAGCCAGCATGCCTCGATCGCGTGCCAGACTTTGCATCCGCATCTGCAACTTTTCAAACGCCCGCACCTCGATCTGCCGAATACGTTCCCGACTGACACTATATTGCGAACTCAGGTCTTCTAACGTGAGCGGATGATCTATAAGGCGACGCTTGGTCAAAATATCCTGTTCGCGTTCGTTCAGCGCGGTCATTGCTTCACTCAGCAGGGCGCGCCGCGTCTCAAGCTCGTCTGAGGCCTCGTAATCGCCAGCCTGATCAGCGCTCTCGTCTTCCAGCCAGTCCTGCCATTGCATTGAGCCCTCGCCCTCGCTGCCAACAGTGGCATTCAGCGAAGCGTCGCCTCCTGAGAGACGGCGGTTCATACTGATCACCTCAGCCTCGGTCACCCCCAGATCGTTCGCAATCCGCGTGACTTTTTCTGGATGTAGATCCCCCTCTTCCAAGGCACCGATCCGCGCCTTGGCTTTGCGCAGGTTGAAAAACAGTTTTTTCTGCGCGCCGGTGGTGCCAAGTTTCACCAATGACCAACTGCGCAACACATATTCCTGAATGCTTGCGCGAATCCACCACATCGCATAGGTCGCCAGCCGAAATCCCTTTTCAGGATCAAAACGTTTTACCGCCTGCATCAATCCGACATTGGCCTCAGAGATGACTTCGGCCTGCGGCAACCCATAACCCCGATACCCCATCGCGATTTTTGCCGCCAAACGCAGATGGCTCGTGACCATTTTATGCGCCGCCTCTGTGTCCTGTTCTTCGACCCAACGCTTGGCCAACATGTACTCTTCTTCCGGCTCTAGCATCGGGAATTTGCGGATCTGTTGCAGATAACGGCTCAAGCCAGTTTCCGGGGAGGGGGCTGGAAGATTTGTGTAAGTACTCATGCGGCGCTCCAGATCAAAAGGATGTTGTCCTATATTTAGGGTGCAATTCCGAACCGTTCAACCACCAGAAAGATGAAAAATTCGTGAACAAGCCATTGAAACCACCGATGCTGAAGCAGGTCTTTTAATCAATCAGACAAAAAGGGCGCCTCACCCCCGCAAGGATACGATCAACTGATCCATATCAGGGGGAACAGGTGCCTCGAACCGCAAGCTTTGATGAGACCCGGGGTGTTTGAAACCCAGAACAGCCGCATGAAGCGCCTGCCGTGGAAAGGATTTCACCCGCTCCAGCGCATCTGGCGAAATCGCTTTGGGGGATAGCTTGCGCCGTCCACCATAAACCGGATCCCCAATCAACCCATGTCCGGCGTGCGCCATATGCACCCTGATCTGATGGGTACGGCCAGTCTCGAGCCAGCATTCGACTAAGGCTGCAGCAATTGGGGTGCCAAAACGTTCGACTATTCGCGCCCGGGTGACCGCGTGGCGACCGCCTTGAAATAACACTGCCTGACGCTGGCGATCGGTCTTGTGGCGTGCCAATTGGGTCGTCAGCCGCATGATATTACCAGATTCAAAATTAACGCCTTTGACGCCGCGCAGCCGCGGATCGTTGGCGTCAGGCGCCCCAAATACCACTGCGCGGTAATAGCGCTCGACCTTATGGGCTTCAAATTGGGCCGCCAACCCATGATGTGCCCGATCGGTTTTGGCCACCACCAACAGGCCACTGGTATCTTTGTCGATACGGTGCACAATGCCCGGACGTTTTTGTCCGCCAACCCCTGAAAGGCTGTCACCGCAATGATGCAGCAATGCGTTAACCAACGTCCCATCAGGTGATCCCGGGGCAGGATGCACCACCATGCCAACCGCTTTGTTAATCACCACCAGATCATCGTCTTCAAACACCACATCAAGAGGAATATCTTGAGGTCCGATATAACTGTCTTGGGCTTGCGGAACGGTGATTTCAACGGCATCTCCAGCGGCAATTTTTCGCGTCTGATCGGTAACAGGCTGTCCGTTCAACAACACAGCACCCTCAGCAATTAACCGCGACAGCCGGGTCCGCGATAATGCGGCTTGCACTGGTACATCGCGCGCAAGCGCCTTATCAAGGCGCTGTGGCGGGTCTTCCGCCACGGTGAATTCAATTTTGGACTTAGTAATGGAACCTTCTCCTCAGCCCGGGCTCACTCCGGCGCATCTTTTGTTTTTGCGACGGTTGGTCACTGCACTGACCGCAACGATGATTGCCGGCATGGTAATCATCATCACGCTATTTGTCATCCGTTTCTCAGGCCCAAAAGAAGACCGCGATACGGCATCTGAGATCGCCCTGCCCGACCGCATTACCCTGCCGCAAGACACAACCGCCACCGCCTTCACCCAAGGGCCCGATTGGTACGCTGTGGTTACCAGCGACAACCGCATTTTAATTTTCAACCGCGCCACCGGCGCGTTGCAGCAAAGCATCGTGTTGGACTGATACGCAATGGGATAGTGGTACCGCCTCCCCGGCTTGAACGGGGGACCTCTGGATCCACAATCCAGCGCTCTAACCAACTGAGCTAAGGCGGCAACATGGTCGGGCGTACACTATATATCCGCAAAGCGTCAAGCCGAATTTACACCGGTCCCAGCTGTATTATCACCCGTGTGGTCTTGCGCAGGTCACCGGTATATTTCTTCCTTAATCCAAAGACAAAACGCCCTGAACTTAAACAGGCAAGACCGGTCGCGCACCTTTATGGCTGTTTAACTGTTTGACAATAGCTAATTGCGCGAGGGCAAAAACTACAATTTTAATGCTTGATTATAGGTTTGTGTAGAGACTCACCGCCCCCTCACATCCCAGATACTGGTGGCGCTTGCCACAGCCAATCTGTGCCACAGCCCATGTGAGCCACAGACCATGTACAAAGACCGTGCAGACCCCGGTGGCTCTTGCACCGCCTATGTGACAGCTGATGCACAGCACAGACATCTGAGCTGTGCTCATTCCAAAGTCACAAAAAAAACTTTAATCAAATGCAAAAGTTACAAGCTTTATCAAGTATCCATAGAAAATTGTCAGTAATGATACAGAAAAAGCTGCTCCGATGCTCTCTAATGTAGGCTCATTGAATACAAATCGTGATATCGCTATCCAGCCAATTAAAGATCCAATCCAACCCATATAAACAGCCCCGTCACCAAAGGCTTTTGCTTTTGATTTATTGCCATCTGCAGCGATCATAAAACCAAATGCACCACCGACGACAATCAAAGCACTGTTACCATCAAAATATACTGACAAATCTATTGTTACCAACGCACCAATAATGAGAAGTAAAGGTATTGCCATACCGATCATTCGCTTTGATTTGTTCATGATTTTTCCTGTTTTTCAAAGGGATCTATAGAATTAGAGACCAAATTTTTAAATTAGTTACAAGAGTGATTTTCACAGACAAACTTCTTTTTAAAAAGTCAAATTCCGTTTGCTGCAATAAAGCCAAAAGTAAGACCCGGTCCGGCACCCGCCTTATTGGGAAAGTTCAATCGATCATACAGATACGAGGGCTATGCTAAATTAATTTTTTGCACGTCTCTGCCTAAATTTCAGCCATAAAAAATCTTATAAAACAGAAACGATATTTTAACCGTACGCTGTACGGTAATATCTCTGTTATCGTCACCACAAAACGCTAGGCAGTGTTGTATAAAATATTGTGCTGACCTTTTCCCAAGGCCTGTTTGGGGGGCGTAGACAAGTTAAGAACCCAAGCTCATTTACCTGTCCATTATACCCCGCAAGTTGCTAAAAACTGCCAACGACGCCTTATTGACAACACCCATGCCACGAACTTGTCCGACAATATCACCGTTGAGATCACGGCGAACTTAAGTTTCAAACGGATGGTTTTCGTTCAAGATCATCCCCCGCCCAACAACAACTTTACAACGCCAACAATCACCAAAGCAGCACAACGTAAAACATGGGCACTCCACATGAAGATCTGCGCCGCAATTATAAACCCCAAAAGCCAGAGCCTTGCAGACCCGACCGGAACACGCTAGCACAAAAGCAAGTATTAGGAGCGGATCCCATGGGTATAGACACCGAGCGTGACATCGAGGCAAACCTGCAAATTGGCCCCACAGATCAGGCTATGGTTAGAATTTTCGTCTCTGCCGGATCAGTGGAAATTCCAATGGATTTCACCGCCGACGAAGCCGAAGAAATCGCCGACGAAATCCGGGCAGCGGCTGCAACTGTCCGGCAGACAAAGCCCAAAAAACGCTAAGCTGACCGCATCGCGTCTGGATCTGTCACCCGCTGTAACCGACGTGCCGCGGCGCTTGCAAAGCGCAGCATCAGGGCCTTGCGCCGCGCGGCAGCAAGCGGCTTTAGCGTCCCTCTGCGTATAATTTCGGCGTCATATCTGTCGGCAATTATCAAACCGCTGTCCATGGGCAGCAACTCAGTAGGAAAATCTGCATTCACTGCCCAAAAATATTCATCACACCATTCCAGATAGCCAGCCCATTTGCGATCGGTTTGGAAATCATTTCGCGACGATTTACACTCGACAAGCCAAAACTCACCCCGCGGACCCAGCGCCATAACATCCGCCCGTAACCCTTTGATCGGAGGGAATTCTTGCAGTGTTACAAATCCGTGGCTATGCAGGTGTCGCGTAACCCCTCGGGCTAAAATCTGTCCAGGTTGCAGGTCGTTTAACATGTGACACATTTAGAACAAACATAGAACAACGTCAATTGTCCCTTGTGAAACACACGGCAGAAGCTTATGATTATCAGCGGCGGGTGCTGTCCTTCTCGTATACGGTTGCATTCCGGTGGCCTTAAGCAATTCCGAGGGAGCTGGCTCTGTTCTGGTCCTGGCTTGATTACCTGGCGCCCACCTGTAAATACAGGTCCTCGGGAATGAGATAACCAAACGGTTGCGTACGGGCCCGCCACTCTTAAAACTAAACGTATACTGCGGTCGTTTTATCACTGCGGTCTGTAATTTGGTTTATGTGTGAGATTCCATTCTGAACCCCACGAACTTGGTTTCGTGTTATTGCCAATGTAAAATCAAACAAGTCATTTTAATCAGCCCAACGGTTTTTTTCGTGCGCCTATCAA
>ERZ802824.2103-NODE-2103-length-10173-cov-23.6043_pt1 | contig 10173 bp, 10 predicted proteins | sample MGYA00345650_ERZ802824 | MGnify/ENA primary metagenome ERZ802824 (study PRJEB30503, sample SAMEA104212361) | marine metagenome | biome: Westerlies Biome; feature: [SRF] surface water layer (ENVO:00010504) within the epipelagic zone...; material: water... | reverse complement strand
TAAAAATTTCTTTTAGTCTTGAAATATTATTTCTAGCTAAATCAAATCTTGTATTAGAAAATGGATTCTCATTCATTAATTTATGTCCTATCGAACTAGATATCTTTTTAACACCTGGATCAATAATTAAAATTGAATTTTGATAGTCGTGAAAAACTTTATTAACATCATCCGAAATATTTATAGCATACAAATCAGAAGAACCTAGATACGAATTTGAAGATCCCCAAAGAGTTATTGGACCCTCTGTACTTCTAGAGGCGCTTCCAGAACCTAACCTAGCGATAAAAGATTTCTTTTTCATGTAATATGAATCTTCCTTTGATTTTGAGTTTAATGATTCAATATCAACCAAGCATGATGATAAACAAGACATTGAAGATGCAGATGAAGCAATTCCACTACTATGAGGGAAATTATTTTGTGACTTAATGTGGAGATCATGATTTTTTAAAAATTTGAAATATTTATCAATACTCGAAATGAATAATTTGATCTTGTGACCAAAAGGGTGATTTTTTACATCCTGAAAATCAAAAAGTATATTGTTTTCATTATTTTTTTTAGGTTTAAATTCAACTGAGGTGGTTGTATAAGATTTAGAGAGTGTGAAACTTATTGAAGGGTTTTGAGGTATTTGATTGTCTTTTTTGCCCCAATATTTCACTAAAGCTATATTACTTGGAGATTTCCATTTTACAATTCCATTTGCTTCGAAATCATCAGTACAGATAAAATCTTGTTCAATCATTTAAATATTGTTAAAAATCATTTAAATATAAGAAAGATAAACTCTAAGATGAATTTTATTTCTTTAATTTGAAGTGAATTACTTTCAATATAAAATCTTGAAAAAATCAGCATTTAAATTTAGAACATTCAAAGAGCCTAATCTTTCCCCATTTGAAAAATTATTTAATATTTTCAAAGAACTGATAATTCATACTTCAGGTGACTTTGATGAAGCTATTGATTGGCTTAGAGAGTTAGACAAAGAGTATAAATTAACTGATGAAGATTATACTATCGACGATTTTGTAGATGATTTATTAAATAAAGGATTTGTTTCCCAACAAATTGGGGAAAGTGGAGATACTTTTAAAATTAGCTCAAAAACTGAGAGACTTCTCAGGAAACATGTCTTAAAACATCTATTTGGCAAATTAAAGAAGACAAAAAACGGTAATCATAAAACAAAATATTCATCATCAGGTAGTGATGATAACTTAAACATTAAAAATTTTGAATTTGGTGATCCTCTGGATAAAATACTTTTAACTGAAAGCTTAAAAAATGCAATTATTTCTTCTGGCGAAAATGATTTAACTCTTAAGAAAGAGGACATAGTTGTTTGGGACTCTAACCATAATTCCCAAATGAGTACTGTACTTATGATTGATATTAGTCATAGTATGATATTATATGGAGAAGATCGAATAACTCCAGCTAAAAAAGTTGCAATGGCACTAGTAGAGTATATCAAAACTAAATTCCCCAAAGACACTATCGATATTTTATCTTTTGGTGATGAAGCTAAACCAATTAATATAAAAGATTTACCATATTTAAAGGTAGGTCCATACCATACTAATACGGTAGCTGGACTTGATCTTGCTTTTGATATTTTAAGACGAAAAAAAAATAATAATAAGCAAATTTTCATGATAACTGACGGAAAACCTAGTTGTATGTTTACCAAGGATGGTTTTTATAAAAATAGTGCAGGGCTTGATAATTACATTTTAGATCAATGTTACAATAGAGCGAGAGAAGCAAAAAAAAATAATATACCCATTACTACATTTATGATTGCCAGCGATCCTTATCTCCAAACTTTTGTAAAGAAATTTTCAGAGGTAAATAATGGTAAAGCATTTTATACAGGGATAGATGGATTAAGTGAAATGGTATTTGAAGACTATGATAAAAACAGAAGACAAAAATTAAGATGATGAATAAACCCAAATTAAAAACAGTTGGTGAGTTAAAATCCAGCAATTATAAGCAAAAAACTCTAAATCAAGAGATTACAGACAACCTTAGATTAAACTTATCAAAAGGAAAGAATGTTTTTTCAGATTTAATAGGATATGAAGAAACTGTTGTTCCAAGTGTTGAAAGAGCATTTCTTTCAAATCATAGTATTAATCTTCTTGGCCTTAGAGGTCAAGCTAAAACAAAACTAGCAAGAACATGTATAGACCTTCTAGATGAATGGATTCCTATTATTAAAGATTCTGAAACTAATGATGATCCTATAAACCCAATCTTTAAAAGTTCATTAGAAAAAATTAAGATTAATGGAGACAAAACGGAAATTGATTGGCTGCATAGAACTGAAAGATTTTATGAAAAACTTGCAACTCCTGATGTTACTGTTTCTGACTTAATTGGTGATATAGATCCAATCAAGGCAACTAACCTTAAATTATCATACTCTGATGAAGAGGTCATTCATTTTGGTTTGATTCCAAGAGCTCATAGATGTATTTTTGTTCTTAATGAATTACCTGATTTGCAGCCTAGAATTCAAGTATCCTTATTTTCAATTCTTGAAGAAAAAGAAATTCAAATACGTGGATTTAAAGTTAGACTTCCACTTGATATTCAATTTATTTTCACATCCAACCCTGAAGATTATACAAATCGAGGTACTATTGTCACCCCATTAAAGGACAGAATTGGGTCACAGATATTAACTCATTATCCTGAATCAATTAAAATTGCTAAAAAAATTACTGAACAAGAATCAAAATTAGACTCTAAGGTTATTTCAAAGATTCATATTCCTGAAATTGCTAGAGATATTATTGAACAAATTTCATTTGAAGCACGAGAAAGTGATCTTGTAGATAAAAAAAGTGGGGTAAGTGCCAGAATGAGTATAACTAGTTTACAAAATCTAGTTAGTTCAGCAGAAAGAAGAATGATAATAAATAATGAAAAGAAAACCTCTATTAGAATGTCAGACTTTAATTCAGTTATATCCTCAATTAACGGAAAAGTTGAACTAGTTTATGAAGGAGAGGAAGAAGGTGCTGAACAAGTATCATATAACTTAATTTCAGATGCTGTTAAATCATTATTTAATAAATATTTTCCTAAAATTGAAAAATTATCTAAACCTGGTGAAGAAACTCCATATGATTCATTGTTAGAATGGTTTACTCAAAAACAACTAGTGATAGGTGACAGCCTAAATGATAATGAATATGAGGAATTACTTTTAGAAATTATAGATGCTAGAACTATCATAGATAAGTATGTTAAAGACTTAGATGAAAATGATAGATTTTTCTTTATTGAATTTATACTTTGGGGACTTGAAAGTTTTAATAAATTATCAATCTTGAGGACTAATAACGGTATTGAATTTAAGGATCCTTTCAATAATTTTATAAATAAAATTTAATCAATCTTACTTATTTGAGATTTTTTTGCTTCTTTTAAAGTTCCATCAAATCCTTTAACTCCTGATACAGTTGTGTATTTAAGGGATTTTTTTTTGTCTGGATTTAATCTTGAATAAGCACTATGACACATCACAGCTGCTTCGTGAAAACCACTTAAAATCAACTTTAATTTACCTGGGTAAGTGTTAACATCACCTATCGCATATATACCTTCAATATTAGTTTGGTAGTCAAGACTATTATTCACCTTTATTCCGTTATTTTCAATATCAAGACCCCAATCCTTGATAGGACCTAGCTTAGGAACTAGGCCAAATAATGGGATAAAATAATCAGTTTCAATTATTGAATTATTTCCGTCTTGATTTAAGGTTACTGACTCTAATTTATTAATTCCACTAAGGTTAGTTATTTGAGCTGGGGTTATGACTTCAATTTTGCCAGAATCTTTAAGCTCTTGAACTGAGGCTACAGAATCATTAGCACCTCTAAATTCATTTCTTCTGTGAACTAAGATTACTTTCTTTGCAATTTGGGATAAATGAATTGTCCAATCTAATGCAGAGTCTCCACCCCCTCCAATGATTACTGTTTTATCCTTAAATTGATCTGGATTTTTAATCATATAAAGAACTCCTTTATTCTCATATTCAATCAAATTAGATATTTTTGGTTTCCTTGGAGTGAAAGTTCCTAGTCCACCTGCTATTGCGATTATTTTAGCAAAAATTTCAGTTCCTTTATCAGTAGTAACTTTAAATGAACCATCTTTAATTTTATCCAGTGTAAGAGCTGTCTCACCTAGAGTGTAAGAGGGATTAAAAGGTTTAATTTGTTCTAATAGGTTTTTGATTAAATCACCCGCAATTATCTCAGGATATGCAGGAATATCATATATAGGCTTTTTAGGATATAGCTCTATACATTGACCTCCAGGTTCAGCAAGTGAATCAAGAATATGACATTTCATTTTTAGAAGACCGGCTTCAAAAACACTAAAAAGACCAGTTGGCCCGCCACCAATTATCAGTATGTCAGTCTTAATCATTTTGAAAGAGGAAGAACAGATTCAACAACTTTTATCTCAGGAGCATATTTTTTTATAGTAGTTTCGACTCCATTTTTTAGAGTCATTTGATTAACCTTACAGTTAACACATGCTCCATGCAATTCAACTTTAACAGTAGAACCACTAATTGACGAAAGAGATATATCCCCGCCATCTTGAACTAAGAAAGGTCGTATTTCTTCTAATGCAGTTAATATTTTTGTTTCTAGCTTGGACATTATTTTTTAATTGCTGAGCACCCCACTAAATTAGTAATTTCTACAACTTTAGTAGGAGGTAAATCTTTATTTCTTTTTAAGAGTTGTTCAACCACACTTTTAGATATATTATCAAAAACTTTGCTAACATCAGTTGATTCTTGCAAAGATGCCGGCCTACCAAAGTCAGATGCCTCTCGTAGACTCTTATATATTGGGACTTCACCCAAGAATTCAATATTTAGATCTTTAGATAAATACTTTACTCCAGCTTCTCCAAAAATATAATTTTTTTCATCTGATTCTTCAGCTTGAAAATAAGCCATATTTTCTATTAGACCTAAAATTGGTACTGAAATACTATCTTGTTGGAACATTTTTATTCCTCTTCTTGCATCAGCTAAAGCAACATTTTGAGGAGTACTAACTATAATAGCTCCGTTAATTGGAAGAGCTTGCACTAAACTTAAATGAATGTCACCTGTCCCAGGAGGTAAATCCAAAAATAAGAAATCTAAGTCTCCCCAATTAGTATCAAAAATCATTTGATTAAGAGCTTTAGATGCCATTGGTCCTCTCCATACAACAGCTTGATCTAGTTTGGTGAAAAAACCAATCGACATTATTTTAACACCATAACTTTCAGCAGGCTCAATCTTTGAAACATCGTTAATCTTAACTGCCTTTGGAACATATCCTTCTACATCCATCATAGTTGGAACTGAAGGGCCATATATATCTGCATCTAAAATTCCTACTTTACATCCTTTCTTAGCAAGAGATGCAGCTAAATTAACTGTTAACGTTGATTTTCCAACTCCACCTTTAGCTGACGAAATTGCAATAATTGAGTCAACACCTAATATTTTTTTAGCCTCAGATGTAATATTTACATCCAAGGATTCAGAATTATCACTATTATCAGAATCTGGATTTTTTACTTTTTTCTGTACTTCACAAGTAATTTTAATTTTTGCTTTTTCATAGATATCAGAATGTATAATTTTCATTATATCTACTTCTAATCTTTTTCTTGCTTGAAGAGCTGGATTACTAACTAATAACCCTATATCTACCTGGTCTCCAAATACCTGAACGTTCTGCAACACTCCAGAAGAGACAATGTTATCAGCTTCCCCAGAAAAAGTGATTTTTTCTAAAGTTTTAATTATATTTTTTTTGTTTAAATCCATTAAAATATAATGCAAATATACTAGTAAGTAATAACTTAAAAACCTAAAATTTTATTAATTATTGAGGAATCCAAAGTTTGTCTTCAAAGTCAATTACTTTATCATCATCAATTTTAATTCCTTCATTTTCTAATAATTGTCTCATCAAATCAAACCCTTTAAAATGGTGTTTTCCAGTTAAATATCCATTTCTGTTAACAACACGATGAGCAGGGATTGATGAGTCGTTATGACAGGCATTAAGAGCCCATCCAACTGTCCTAGAGCTTGATGCTGAACCTAGCTTTTTTGCAATAAAACCATAAGTCGTAACTCGTCCTGCAGGAATAGTCTTAACAACATCATAAACTCTAAAAAAAAAATCTTTCTGACTCATAAATAATTAAATTTTAATTTTTGTAGAAGAAGTTTCAGGCTTTTGTAATGTAAAAGAAAATTCCGTTCCTTCTCCAATTTTACTTTCTACAAAAATCTCTTCTTGATGTGCTTCAATTATATGCTTTACAATTGATAAACCTAGACCTGAACCACCTTTTTTTCTAGATCTATTTTTATCAATTCTATAAAACCTCTCAAATAATCTTGGTAAATGTTCTTGCTCTATTCCCTCACCATTATCAATTACCCTAACAATTACTTTTTCTTTATTATAATCCTCTACTAGAATCTCTGTATATCCATTATTAGTCCCATATTTAATAGAATTTACAATTAGATTTGTAAGTACCTGAAGAATTCTTTCCTGGTCAGCATTAACATAAATTAGAGGATCTTTAATGTTTTCTAATTTAAGTGATATGTTATTCTTTTCAGACTCAAATTCTAATAAATCATAAACATTGACAATTAACTCATAAATATTAAATTCTGATCTGTCTACAGTTTTAATTCCTGATTCAAATTGAGTTATTAAATCTAAATCTTTTACTATAGAAATTATTCTATCAACACCTTTTGCAGCTCTCCTTAGATACTTATCTCTTACCTTTTTATCTTTCAATGCACCCCCTTCAACTAAAGTTAAAATATAGCCTTGAATAGTAAATAAAGGTGTTTTCAACTCATGGGATATATTTCCTAGAAACTCTCTTCGATAATTTTCTTGATCTTTTAAAATATTTATCTCAGATCTTCTTTCTTCTTCATTTTTAATATACGTTCTAATGAAAATTTCTAGAGTTAATCTTATTAAAAGAAAAAGAATAAGAAAATAAATAAAGGTTAAAAGGTATGAAACTTCACTTTCAGGATTAGTCTTATAAAATAACTTAAAAATAAAGTCAAGGGCAAAAGCTGTTAATGTAATATATAAAGATGCTCTAAAGGCTTGGGGATTAGATTTTACTTTGAAAGGAAGTTTCATTAGTCAGTTACAAATTTATACCCAACACCCTTGATTGTCTTTATATATTTATCTCCTAATTTTTCTCTTAACTTTCTGATATGGACATCAATTGTTCTGTCACCAACAACCACTTCCCCCCCCCATACGTTTTCCATAATTTTTTCTCTTTTGAAAACTTTATCAGGTTTTGAAGCCAATAAATAAAGAAGTTCAAATTCTTTTCTAGGGAGATCAAGATTATTTCCTGATATATATACTTTATACTTTTCTTTATCTATTATTATATTATTAAGCTCAATTATAGCAATGTCATTATCGTTAACCTTTTTAAATCTTCTTAAAAGACCTTTTACTTTTGATATTAGAATTTTTGGTTTAACAGGTTTAGTAACATAATCATCGGCTCCAGCCTCATATGCGGCAAGATGAGAAAAGTCTTCTCCTCTAGCAGTTAAAAACATAATTATAGTATCATTAAATTTTTCATTTGCCCTAAGATTTTCACACGCCTGAATTCCATCCATCTTAGGCATCATGACATCCATAATTATTAAATTTGGAATTATTTCTTTGGCTTTTTTTATTGCAGATAAACCGTCATTAGCTATGTATATATCATATCCTACATTAGATAAGTTATATTTTAAAATTTCTAAAATATCAGGTTCATCATCAACACAAAGAATTTTTATATCAGATTTTTTCATATAATGTAATTTAGTGAATATAAAAAACTTAAAATAAAATTTTTAATAATTTAATGGTTACTAAACAATTAGTTAACTATAAGTAAATAGTAGTTTTTTTTACCCCTTTGGAGTAATACATATTTATTATTAATTAAATCCGAATTTGAGACCTTATAGTTTTCAGAAATTTTATTTTTATTTACAGAAATAGAATTCTCTTTCAGCGACCTTCTTGCTTCACTAACAGACTTAAGGAAATTAGTATCTGAAGCTAATAAATTTTCAATTTCTATCCCTTTTGATAGTTTAGATTTTAAAATTGTTGAACTAGGAACACCTTCAAATATTTCAGTAAAAGTGTTTTCATCTAGAGACTCTAAATCTTCTTTGCTTGATTTCCCAAAAAGAACCTTTGAAGCCCTAATTGCGTTATTTAAATCTTGCTCTCCGTGAACCATTATAGTTACAACTTCAGCAATTTTATTTTGAAGTATTCTTCTTGCTTTATCTTTATTATGCTCTTGTATTAGATCTTCAACTTTATCTTTTGAAAGAAAAGTAAAAACTTTAATATAACTAATCGCATCTTCATCAGTTATATTAAGCCAATATTGATAGAATTTATACACTGAGGTTTTATTTTTATCAAGCCAAATATTACCCCCCTCTGACTTACCAAACTTCGATCCATCTGATTTTTTAATTAATGGACATGTCATAGCATAAGCCTTTTTATTTTCTTTTCTTCTAATAAGTTCAGTACCAGTAGTAATATTTCCCCACTGGTCACTTCCTCCCATTTGAAGTTGACAGTTCATCTCTTTGTATAAGTATAAAAAGTCATATCCTTGAATAAGTTGATATGTGAATTCCGTAAATGACATTCCCTGAGTTGTATCTTTTGAAATTCTTTTTTTAACTGATTCTTTTGCCATCATATAATTTACAGTTATATGTTTTCCTATATCTCTAGAAAAATCAATAATTGAAAATTTACTCATCCAGTCATAGTTGTTAACTAATAAAGCTTTATTAGGTATGTTTGATTTAAAATCTAGAAACTTTTCAAACTGAAGCTTTAATTTCTTTTCATTATACTTTAAAATTTTCTTATCAAGTAAATTTCTTTCATCAGACTTTCCAGATGGATCACCTATCATTCCCGTTGCTCCGCCTAATAGTACAACGGGAGTATGACCAGCATTTTGAAAATGCTTTAATATAAATATTGGGACTAAACTTCCAATGTGAAGTGAGTCAGATGTAGGATCAAATCCAATATATCCAATTGTTTTATTTTTAGATAAGTGTTCTTCTGTTCCAGGTATAACATCATGCAACATTCCTCTCCACTTTAATTCTTTTATAAATTCTTTCATCATTTAATATTTTTTAAACTATCTATAGATCTGGTAATCCTTTTTTTAACATTTGAGTAGATATCAAAATGAATCTTAGGATTTCGTGAGTAATAAAGCTCACTTTCATAAAACTGTAAACTATCTATATCATACTTTTTAAAAATTAATTCATCACTCAATAGATTATTATCAATTTTTAAGTCATAACCACTTGATGCATTCAAAATCATAATATCAAAAATAATACTTTCCATTTTTTTTTCACTTATTAGATTATCAGGAATATCCGAGTAACATCCTATTACCAAAATAAAAAATATCAAATATTTTTTCATCTTTTGAAAGTTAATTTTTTTCCCCAAGGAACTGAATTTATTTTACTATCAGCATATGCAATTTTTCCATTAATTATTGTTTTATTAATTGAATTGTTAAATTTGAATCCTTCAAATGGAGACCAACCACATTTATATAGCAATGAATCTTTTGTAACTAAGGTGGGAGTATTAGTATCAATAATAACGATATCTGCATAATAACCTTCCCTTAAAAATCCTCTTTTATTTATATCGAAAATAATCGAAGGGTTATGAGAAATTTTTTCAACTATTTTTTCAATTGATACTCCATATTTTGCACAATTTTGCAAAAGAGATAATATTGTATGTTGAACCATAGGTCCTCCAGAAGGGCAGCTTAAATAGTCATTATTTTTTTCTTCCTCCGTATGAGGTGCATGATCTGAAGCTATAATATCTATTGTATCATCATTAATTGCTCTCCAAAGAGCATCCTTATCAGTTTGAGTTTTTATTGCTGGATTCCATTTAATTCTTGAGCCTAGTTTTTCGTAATCTTTATCAGTGAACCATAAATGATGAGCACAAACTTCAGCAGTAATTTTTT
>ERZ802824.2098-NODE-2098-length-10180-cov-14.1033_pt1 | contig 10180 bp, 11 predicted proteins | sample MGYA00345650_ERZ802824 | MGnify/ENA primary metagenome ERZ802824 (study PRJEB30503, sample SAMEA104212361) | marine metagenome | biome: Westerlies Biome; feature: [SRF] surface water layer (ENVO:00010504) within the epipelagic zone...; material: water... | reverse complement strand
CAATTACAGCAATTCTGTTGATATTGTCCATGAATACATATGCTATTCCAGAAGGTGCTTTTACAACCCTTCACGTTAAAGCAAAAAATGTAGATAAATACATAGAAATGATGAAAGAAAATCAAGCTCCATTTGAAGCCATTGGCGCAGATGTAGCTGGAGTTTGTGTAACCAAAACAGGAAACCAATATCCTGGTGAAATGTTTGTTTGGAATGCCTTTCCAAGCGTTGAAAAAGCTATGGAAGCAACAGATTTGTATGATCCAATGAAGGCAACAGGGCCATACAAAAAGATGCGTAAGGTTCAATATTCATCCACTTTTAAGCCTTTAAAAGAATTTAAGTTGCAACCAGCCTACGAGCGTTTATGGAGATTAAATTTAAATGATCCAATGGCATACACTCAAAAAATTGTTGAACTAGAAGAGGCCATCAGAGCAGCAGGTCATGACATGAATATTGGTGTATTTCAACCTCTAGGCGGTGGTACAGAAGTTTTCCATGTTAGGGCAGTGAGTCAAACTGCTGGAGATTTAGGAAAGGTTATTGATGAGTATTATGCTGGGGGATCCTGGGCTGCAATTTGGAATGAATCAGCTCAGTATGTTGATGAGATTGTCAGTGATACCATCGAGCATTGTCAGATTATTTATACAAAATAATTAATATCCAAAAAAAAGCCTGCTTACAAGCAGGCTTTTTTATATGCATTATTAGCCTTATTTTTTAACCCACATCGGTCCGATCGACATTATAAGGATTGAGGCAACAAAAAGCCCCTGAATTACATCAGGCATCAATGAAAATGCTGCACCTGGGTCAGTTGCTGCTATTAATTCATTTGCGTAAGAAGATAAGATTGCTCCTTCTTCCTGAATAGATGTCATTGCATTAGCAACACCATTTGCATTCCATTCTGAAAATGCAAAGTTAGTAATCCATCCATTGGCAACAAAAAGACAGAACACAGTGGCTGAAATTTTCATTAATAGGGGCGTGTCAGGATTATTGTAAATATTTTGGCCAGCTCTTAATCCAACCCATGATAGAAATCCTAAACCTATAAACCAAGTTGCATTACTGCCACTTGCCATCCAAAGATGATTCCATAAATCTAATTCTGTCATGATTCATCTCCTTTAAGCCACATTGGCAGAATGGCTATTAAAAGTGCTGATACTACTATTGCTATACCAACCATGTTTGGAGTGGTTGCTAATTCACCAGCATTTTGAGCAATAAAAGCTTCTGCAACTGGGCTAACAGTCTCGCCTGATTCTTTGAGACCTTGCATTACATTTGCAGTAATTATTAAGTTGTTCATTGAAAGCGTGAAAACAAACCAATTAAAAGCTGCCATTGCTAAAGCAAAAACTGAAATAATTGCTTTCATCAATATTGGTGCATTATTTTCTCTTGCAACACTAGCAAATCTTGCAGTTATCCATATACCTATCACTACAGCCAATATAAGCGTAGCATTTGGTCCCCTAGCAGACTGGAATAAGTTCCATAGTTCTAGTTCCATATTATCCTCCGGAATATGTATCTCTTTATTGAGATATGTATAAATATTACACTATAATTTTATTTATGAGAATTGTTCTCATTTGTAATACTTAATATATTAATTTAGTAACATAGTTAAAATGGAGTTACTTTAATGAAAATTTTTTTTCTAACCTGTTTTTTAATATTCTCAATTTCTCCTTATGCTGAAGATCTATCTACTCAAAGAGGCATGAGTAATATCCTTGGCTTAGAAACTTGGTCAAGATGCTCAAATTTAATATCTAACCCTGATTCAAGGAGTTATGAGCTTTCTTACTTACGGACGCAATCCATGCCATTGTCACCATTTGCTGGAGAATATAAACCAAAGTTTTTACCAGCTTCTTCAATGCCCAATACTGTGCAAATTTTTACAATGGATGTTCTTAATGAGAATGTAAATGATGGCAATCAAGGTACTCAAATGGACGCATTAGGACATTTTGGTCATCTGGACTCTCCATGGGATGGCAAAAGCGAACTAGATATTTCAAATGCAAAATTTTATGGTGGCTTCACTGGAAAAGAGGTTAAGCCTAGTCATGATTCACCATTACTCAAGCTTGGGATGGAGACTGTACCTCCAATTATTACATCTGCTGTTCTTATAGATGTAAAAAAATATGCTTACGATGGAAAATCTATGTTGGCAGGTGAGTATGTCACGATTGAAGATATTGAAAAATCAATTAAAAGCTCGTCTTTAAAATCAAGAGGAATTATTGAGGGCGATGTCGTGCTTATTTACACTGGTTGGAGTGATAATTATCAAGATCCAGATGAATCAAAGTTATATTATTCAATGGCCCCAGGCATCTCGTACAAGCTTGCTGAATTCTTAGCATCTAAAAAAGTTGTTGCTGTTGGATTGGACACACCATTTGTTGATGCTGTTGCTGACCCAAATAATCCTATGCCTGTTCCCGAGGGAACTCCTAGCAACATGGTTTTTCCTGTCCATCATTACTTCTTAACCCAAGCTGGAATTCATACCCTTGAAAATTTTAATCTAAAAAAAATTTCAGATGATGCAGTTGAATTATCGTGCGTAATGATTTTACCCCTAATGGTTAAGGGAAGTTCTGCATCTTCAATCAGACCAGTTGCCATTGGTCCATCAATTTTATAATTGATGAGATTCTTAAGTTTTTTCTTAGCAATTTTATGTATTCATCTCCCTGGATCTTATGAAATTACTGTTTTAGCTACAAATATTTCTAATTATGGAGGCTTTGGAGAATGGAGTTTCTCGGCTCTATATGAAAGTGACGATGAATCAATTCTTTTCGATACAGGTTTTCATGAAGATACAGTCTTGCATAACGCAAAAGTTTTAGGAAAAGATCTATCAAAAGTAGAAAAAGTAATATTAAGTCATTTTCACAGCGATCATACGGGTGGACTGATAAAACTTCGAGACACTTTTAAAGATATTAATAGTAAAGCTTTTTCAAAAGTTTATGTTGCAAGAGGTTTCTTCAATCAAAGATTTACCTCAGAGGGAACAATGGAGGGCCCCGGCAATTATGCTGAGGCAAGTAGATGGAAAAATGATGCAGAAAAATTAGGTATTAGTTTTATTATTTTAGATACCCACTTCGAAGTTGCCAGAGATATATTTGCTACCGGGACTGTTGCAAGGACAGTTGAAACTTATAATGGTCCCTCAGGTTTAGTAATTAAAGACCCCCAAATGGATAAATTTGTACCAGATATTATATTAGATGATCAATCAGCTGGCATGTTAACTGCTAATGGTTGGGTGATGAGGTCTGGTTGAGGGCATTCTGGAATTATTAATACGGCAAAAAAACTGCAATCTATTCATGATGTACCGGTATACGGTGCCATAGGTGGCTTTCACTTATTTAATGCTCCAGATGTAGTTATAGATAAGACTGCTAACTGGCTTAAAAATAATGGAATGACCAAATTTATGGGCGGTCATTGCACTGGCATTTATGCTGCCGAAAGGGTGGCAGATATAATAGGAGTTACCCGTGAGAATTTGTCACACACAGCTATTGGGAGTATCTTAACCAAAGATCTAGTAATTTTAAGAAGTTCTGTTGAGTAAAAAATTGTACTTCAATTAGACCAAAACTTAGTTTTTATGGGCTAAAATTTATGAATAATTAATGAGGATTAAAAAATGAAATTTATAAATACTTTTTTTGCAATTGTCTTAATTTTATCAATGCCGATAGAGTCTGCTGAAGAAAACTTTATAGGTGATGTAAATTTAGGTGAAGTTACACATAGCGATGCTTTTAACTTTATCAAGGATAATATGCTTGGCAAATGGGAAGGCAAACTTACTCAACACTCTGGTAATGTTATCGAAGCTTCCTATCATTTCAAATTAGTCTCGAATGGTAATACCATCAGAGAAGAGTTAATTGAAGATGGCGTTGAGATGTTTACTACTTATTCTGATAAAGATGGCGAACTTGTTATTAAGCATTATTGTGCATTAGGAACCGAACCTATGTTTACAGTTGATAATCTTACAGAAAGCTCTGTTGCCTTTAAATCAGATCCTACTCCGGGTTATCACAGCCAGCATCATAATTTTGTTAATGCCATATCTTGGGAAAAGGATAAATCATCTAAAGACACTATTATTATGAATAATAGTATTTATGTTGACGGAGAAATAGAAAATAACCAAGCAGTTATTTCAAGAGTATATTAATTTAAGCAAATATATGAAGAACCCGCTTTTGCGGGTTCTTTTATTTTGGTAGGTATAATTAATATATGCGAAAAAATTATTGGCGATCTAATTTAAAAATTCTCTCAATTTTATTATCTCTTTGGTTTCTTGTTTCATTTGGTTTTGGAATATTGTTCTCTGACTTCTTGGATAGCTTTAAGATTGGAGGCTTTAAGTTAGGCTTTTGGTTTGCTCAGCAAGGCAGTATTTATTTTTTCGTAATCCTAATATTCATTTATGTATATCTTATGAATAGGCTTGATAAAAAATATGAAGACAATAAAGGTCAAGACAATACTCAATAATGGATACTCAGTCATTAACATATTTATTTGTCGGTTTAACATTCGCTTTATATATAGCAATAGCAATTTGGTCACGAGCTGTAACCACTAGTGATTTTTACATAGCTGGCAAAGGCGTTAATCCTGTTGCTAATGGAATGGCTACTGCAGCAGACTGGATGTCTGCAGCATCTTTTATATCAATGGCTGGACTTATAGCTTTTCTTGGAAAAGATGGCTCTGTTTACTTAATGGGTTGGACCGGTGGATACGTTCTTTTAGCATTGTTATTGGCTCCGTATCTTAGAAAATTTGGTCAATACACCGTTCCAGATTTTATTGGAACTAGATATTATTCGAATGCTGCCAGACTGGTAGCAGTTATATGTTTGATTTTTGTTTCATTTACTTATGTAGCTGGGCAAATGAGAGGCGTGGGAATTGTTTTTTCAAGATTTTTAGAGGTTGATATTAATGTTGGTGTGATTGTAGGAATGTGTATCGTCTTCTTTTACGCAGTTTTAGGTGGTATGAAAGGTATTACTTACACGCAAGTTGCTCAATACTGTGTCTTAATTTTTGCATATTTAGTTCCAGCTATATTTATTTCTATCTTGATGACTGGTAATCCTATCCCCCAATTAGGTTTCGGCGATACTTTGGTAAATAGTTCAACATATTTGTTAGATAAATTAGACCAAGTTACAACTGATTTAGGTTTCACTCCATATACTGAAAATACTAAAAGTAGGATTGATATCTTTTGCATAACTGCTGCTTTGATGTTTGGAACTGCAGGACTTCCTCATGTGATAGTTCGATTTTTTACGGTACCAAAAGTAAGTGATGCAAGAAAATCTGCAGGTTATGCCCTAATATTTATAGCTATACTTTATTCAACTGCACCAGCAGTTTCTGCTTTTGCAAGAATGAATTTCATAGACTCAGTCCAAGAGACACAATATAAGATAGCGCCAAATTGGTTTAAGAACTGGGAAAATATTGGTCTCATAGCCTGGAAAGATAAGAATGAAGATGGTTTGATTCAATATTCAGCTGGCAATGCTTTAGAGGGCGTCAAGCCTAATTTTACGAATGAAAAAGGGTTATCTGGAGAAAGGCTAACAGTTAATGATCCAGATATGAGCAACGATAATGAGGTTTACATAGATAGAGATATTATGGTTCTTGCAAACCCAGAGATTGCAAGTCTTCCTGGCTGGGTTGTAGCATTGGTTGCAGCTGGCGCATTAGCTGCGGCTTTATCAACTGCTGCTGGCTTACTTTTGGTGATTTCAGCCTCTATATCTCATGATGTTCTTAAAAAAACTTTTATGCCACAAATTACTGAAAAACAAGAACTATTTTATGCTCGTTGCTCTGCTGCCGTGGCAATATTTATTGCAGGCTTATTCGGAATTTATCCGCCGGGATTTGTAGCTCAGGTTGTAGCATTTGCTTTTGGATTAGCAGCAGCAACAATTTTTCCTGCTTTGGTAATGGGAATCTTCTATAAAAGACTTAATAAAGAAGGAGCTATTGCAGGCATGATCTCTGGACTTGTAATCACCTCTGCCTACATCATTAATTTTAAATTTATTAACGCTCAGTTAAATTCCTCAGAAAATTGGTTCTTGGGAATTTCACCAGAGGGATTTGGATTTATTGGAATGCTGTTAAACTTTTGCATTGCCATTTCGGTCTCCTTCTTCTATGCAAGACCTCCTGAGAATGTTTCTTTAATGGTTGATCAGATTAGAGAGCCCTAGAAGTCTCATCTTTTTTTAATTTAAAATTCCTTCAATCATCCCAAGAAAATAATACCGCAGGCATAAGTTGTTACGATGGCCGCAGCTACAAGACCCTGAACATTTCTATCTATCTCATATTCTTTTCCAAAAAATTTCATGTGAGTAGGAGGCACTCCGTTAATATCATTTAATTTTCCATCATATAAAGGAATGGCTGCCCAAGCCGCGAGGAAGCAAATTATCCACATATATAAAAGTGCTATTGATATTAATAAATTTGAAAATGATGGAAATACCCATAAAAGTAAGATTATTATTATGCCTGTAACAGTTAAAGCTAATACCTGCCAAACTAAATGAAAGCGAGCATGCCCTGTCCAGAGTGGATTAGTCGCATGTGACTCATTAAAGTCAACCAATAAAGGCATTACTGCTAACCCAAATGCTACAGCAGATAAGAGTATATTTGCTATAAAGGTTGGTTCTAATTTCGAGAAAAATATAGCCCAAAATGACCAAAGCACAACTAGAACCATAACCTTTCTATATATATCAAGCGCGTATAAAGCAAATTCAAAAGCTTTGCTCATTTCTTGTTTATTTTCCATTTATTTTTTCTCCATTATCTTAAAAATTTTATCTTTTTGATCATTTCCAAATTTAGTCAGCACTCCAATAAGTGCCTCAGGAATATAGCTTGTTACAGCATTTTCGAAAATATCCATATTTTTAATTCTCTCATACCAGTTATTAATATTTGGTCTTTTAGTGGAGCTAAATAATTCTCCTAACGCTAATTGTTCCATCCTAATGATGTAGGGCAGGGTAGCAGCATCTGCAATACCAAATGAATTATTGAAGAGCCAATCAGAATTTTCCAATTCTTGCTCAAGTTTATCTAATAAAACCTCTGTTTGTTTTAGTGCCTCTATCAAAACCGGTGCATCAAGACCCATGTCAACAAGATCTCGTCTATTTTTTCTTTTAATAAGATCAGGAATACTGGCAATCTCTTGATCAAGTTCATCTTTAGGTTTTTGGATTAATATATTTCTCATTCCAATACCATAGGTTATTGAGCCGCATTGAGGATGATAAACATCTATGTACTTTACCCACAATCTCATTTTAGCAATATTAAATGGATCAGATGGTTTTGCTGGTATTCCAGGAAAATTATCATCCAAATATTCATTAATTACAGATGACTCTATTAACACACCGTCATCGGTTACCAGAGTGGGCACCAAATGATTGGGATTTAGTTTTACATATTCAGGGGCATGCTGCTCTCCAGCTAATAAATCAATAATTTTAGATTCATAGGAAATATTTTTTAATTCAAGAATAATTCTTACTTTTTGAGAGCAGGTAGATGGGCCATGGTGATAAAGCGTTACATTTTTCATAGTATTAAGATTGCCTTTACTATAAAAGGTACTCAGAGCTTCCCCCATCCACAGAAATACTCTGACCTGTGATAAAGGCTGCTTGTTGAGAGCATAAAAATGCACATATCCCTGAGATTTCTTCTACCTTGCCCATTCGTTTGGCTGGTAAATCGTCTTCCACAATTTTTAGAGCTTCCTCGTAGGTTATGTTTGCAAGTTTTGCTTGATGATTAATTATTCTAACCTGTCTATCTGTTGCTATTCTTTCTGGAAGTATGCAGTTAATTGTAATGTTATCTTTGGCAAATTCCTTTGATAATGCTTTTGATAGTCCATGCAATCCAGATCTTGCAGAGGTTGATAAGCCCATCATCAAGTGAGGATTTTTAACCATTGCTGATGTCATATTTATAATTCTTCCAAAATTATTTTTCTGCATCCCTGGAATAACTGATTGCATTAATAAGGCAGATTGAGTGAAATTAGATTTTATTGCATTTAAAAAATCTTCTTCGGTCCAATCAAAAAAATTGCCTGGTGCTGGACCACCACTATTATTAATTAAAATATCTGGATTAGGGCATACTGCTAGTAACTCTTCGCGAGTTGAAGCTTCTTCCATAGCGCCGAGTACAGCTGAAACTTTATATTTTTTTTTAGAGAATTCTTCTTGTGTCTTAACTAAATTTTCTTGATTTGTCCCATTGATTACAATTTCCACACCTTCTTGAGCAAGCTGTTCTGCAATTGCTTTACCAAGACCTCTACTAGAAGCACAAATAATTGCTTTTTTACCACTTATACCTAAATCCATTCTTCATCTATACTAATTGGCATTATTAAATAAATTTTTAATAATTAAGTTAATCGTCTATTTGATTTATTTTAGTCACATGGATAGGATAGTCAATTCATGCAAATACTTATAAATCAATGAATGCTTCAGATGCTTTAATTAAAACTCTTATTTCAAATGGAGCAGAGGTTGTTTTTGCTAACCCTGGAACTTCTGAAATGCATCTAGTGGCAGCTATAGATAGCCATCCTGAAATACGACCAGTTTTAGGTTTGTTCGAAGGTGTTGTCAGTGGGGCAGCTGATGGCTACGCAAGGATGTCAGGCAAATCTGCAGTTAATCTTTTGCATCTGGGACCAGGATTGGGTAATAGCTTTGCAAATATACATAATGCAAATAAAGCGCTATCACCGATGGTAAATGTGGTGGGTGACCATGCGACTTATCATTTAAAATACAATGCACCCCTGACATCTGATTTAGATAATCTCGCTAAATCAGTTTCAGACTGGGTTGGTAGATCAAATTCTGTAGATGATCTCTGTGATCTAGGTAATGAAGCTTGGCAAAATGCTAATGCATTTCCTGGACAGATTTCAACCCTAATCGTTCCGGCAGATTGTGCATGGGGTGACTTCAAAGGAGATATCCCACAACCATTGGAAACAATAAAGCCCTCGGCAATTGATCATTCATTAATTTCAGAATCTATAGAAATTCTTAAGTTAGATGGCTCAATATTATTTATTGGAGGTAAATTTCTTGATGAGTCTTGCTTGAAACTTGCTGCTGAAATTTCAAGTGCCACTGGATGCAGAATTGTCACTGATACATTTATTTCTAGAATAAGAAGGGGAGCTGGATTGCCAATAATTGAACAGGTACCTTATTTTGCTGAAATGGCTGAAGAATTCTTAAAAAATACTGCTGGCGTGGTATTCATAGGAACAAGCGTCCCAGTATCTTTTTTTGCTTATCCTGATAAAAAAAGCTATTTGCTGCCTACCGAAACTAAAATTATTAACTTGTGCTCCCCAAATCAAGACGGCCATGACGCCTTAAATGCTTTGTCTGCAGAATCTGGCTCATCATCAATTAATCAGGATCTTATTCAAAGCAGCATAATAGATATTCCAACCTCAGGAATTCTTGATACTTCCTCATTTGGGCCTTTATTAGCAGGTTTAATGCCCGAGAATGCAATCGTCTCTGATGAGTCTGCTACTTCGAGCCTTTTTGTAACATCTCATACGTTAAGCGCTAAACCGCATGATTGGTTAGCCTTAACTGGTGGTTCCATAGGACAAGGTTTGCCGTTAGCAGTAGGTGCAGCCATAGCTAAACCAGACAGACCAGTGATAACTCTTCACGGAGATGGTGGAGCAATGTATACAATTCAGGCTCTGTGGACTCAAGCAAGAGAAAATCTAAACATAACAAATATTATTTTTGCTAATAATTCGTATGAAATTCTTAAAATAGAGCTCGATAGGGTGGGTGCCGTACAAACTGGTGAAAGGGCAGAATCAATGCTTTCTCTTGAGAATCCAAAAATTAATTGGCCTCAACTATCTAAATCAATGGGAGTGCCGAGTTACGCCCCAACATCAATTGAAGAATTTACAAAGATATTTACTCAATGTATAAAAGAATCAGGGCCATCTTTAATTGTTGTTTCACTTTAAAGTTAT
>ERZ802824.2096-NODE-2096-length-10189-cov-28.2846_pt1 | contig 10189 bp, 8 predicted proteins | sample MGYA00345650_ERZ802824 | MGnify/ENA primary metagenome ERZ802824 (study PRJEB30503, sample SAMEA104212361) | marine metagenome | biome: Westerlies Biome; feature: [SRF] surface water layer (ENVO:00010504) within the epipelagic zone...; material: water... | reverse complement strand
GCAAAAATAGGATAAGTTTCGTAATTTAAACCTCCCGAATCGTTTAACCTTTTACCATGTTTCAGGATTTGCTTGCTGTTTGGTTTCCGCAGTGTTGCTGGGGATGTGGACTTTCCTTGCCAAAAAAGCAGCAATGGCTGTGTGTGTATTGCCAAGCCCAACTGCCCAAAACCTATTTTGAAGGCGACAAAAACAATCCCCTCAAGCTGATGATGCGTCAACAGCTCCCTGTAGAAAGTGCTTATGCCCCTTTTTATTTTGCTCAAAACAATCCCATTCAAAAGCTGTTGCACGCACTCAAATATCAAAATAAACCCAAAATAGGAGATTGGATGGCCAAACAGTGTTATGCGCTGTTGCCACAGCAACATTTGCTAAAGCAATGTGATGCTGTAGTTCCTGTTCCGCTACACCCAAAACGAGAAAAACAGCGGGGTTACAATCAAAGTGCGCGTTTTGGGCACTATTGGGCTAAGCAACTTGGGGTGCCGTTTCTCAGTAATATGCTGTTGCGGAAAAATGAGACCAAGACGCTGGTACGCATGAGCAGAAAAGAGCGCTGGAAAGAAGTTAAAAACGCATTTGATATAGAAACGAACACCAATTACAAACACTTGTTATTGGTCGATGATGTGATTACTACGGGTGCCACACTAACCGCCTGTGGAAATGCACTACTTGAACAAGCCACCCAAAAAATATCGGTACTCGGAATGGCCTATGCGCAAAACATTCTTCCGTAAGCAAGAAAATAGTCGTTATTTTGTGCCATGCTTAAACGTGTTTTTGTTGCACTGTTCATTTGCGCATTGTTTGTACAATGTGCGCGTCGTGGTTCGCCAACTGGTGGTCCCAAAGACGAAACGCCGCCAATGCTGCTACGTGCTGAGCCACCACAAAAAACCGTCAACTTCAAAGACGATGAGATTCGTATTTACTTTGACGAGTATATCAAGCTCGAAAAATTAAGAGATCAACTGGTGATTTCTCCACCACTTGACCAAAGTGCTTATGTTATTTCACCGCAAGGCATGGCGGCCAAATACATTAATGTTGCGTTTATGGACACCCTTACGCCCAACACCACCTATACCTTCAACTTTGGAGAAAGTGTGGTGGACAACAATGAAGGCAATCCCTTGTCCTTTTTCTCTTATGTTTTTTCAACGGGTGCAGCCATTGATTCTTTAAGGTTGCGTGGGCGTATTTCGGATGCCTTGTCGCGCAAGCCTGAACGTTTTGTTTCTGTGATGTTATACCCCGTAGATAGCACTTTCACAGATTCTGTGATTTATAAGAACAAGCCGCTGTATTACACCAATACCCTTGATAGTCTTATTGAATTTACCATTCCCAATCTAAAAGCGGGGCGTTATCTATTGGCTGCGGTTAAAGACGTTTCAAAAAATTATGTGTTTGACCCATCGATTGATAAAATCGATGTGATTTCTGAGCCCATAACATTGCCTAACGACAGCTTATTTTCCCTGTCTTTGTTTAAAGAAGATCCCGATTTTGCTTTTGGGCGTGCTTACCAGGCTGGGAAGCAACGCATAGGCTTTGGCTATACAGGAAGCCCTGATTTTGATATTGTTTTAGAAGGAGCCTTACCCGACTCTTTTGCTTCTGTTGTTTCACGAGATCTTGAAACGGATACCGTATATTATTGGTATAAAGGTATTGAGGCAGACTCATTAAAGTTTACGCTAAAGCACGACACCTTGACAAAGTCCTATGCGTATCGCATCAGAAAAGCGGAGCCTGATTCGCTCAAAGTCACCGTGGTTCAAAATGGTACTTTAGAACTTGTCGATACCCTAAAAATTAGAACCAATACTCCCTTAAAAGATTTTGATATCAGTGCTATTTCACTCCTCGATAAAGATTCTGTTAGTGTCTCATTTAAGTTGGCGCAAAAGAACAAACACGAGCTTCAAATGCTCTTTGATGTTTTCCCAAATGAAAATTATCAATTACAACTTTTACCAGGCGCCATTACTGATTTTTTTGACGTTACGCATGACACCCTTGCGGTTAAGCTCAACACCAAAAGCCGCGTAGACTATGGCAATTTGTCGCTGCGTTTGGGCAATGTTCCCTCATTTCCCATTTTCATTGATTTGTTAGATGAAAAAGAGGAGATAAAGCGCTCTATTTATGCAACGGAACCGAGGGGTGTATTCCGCTTTGCTTATTTGCGTCCAAATAAATATTACATAAGAGTCCGAATTGACGAAAACGCCAATGGCAAATGGGATACGGGTCATTATCTAAAAAAGCAAAAGCCAGAAGCCGTTTATCATTTCGAATCGCAGCTAGACGTTCGTGCCAACTGGGAGCTGCAAGAGCAGTTTATATTAAAGTAAAGTCGTCTCGATCTTCTAAAAAAGGAAGTTTGTTGCGTGTACTGCGAAGCTTGTCAAGGTCAATGTTTAGGCTGGCGGTTGTGTCTTTTTCGTCCATGAAAATCAATTCATCACCCAAAGCATTATAGGCTGCAGAGGCTCCAGGATAGGTTAGGCGATAGCCATCTTTTCCCGTTCTATTTACTCCAATACAATAGGCCATGTTTTCAATGGCGCGTGCACGCAAAAGGGCATTCCATGCTTGAATACGGGCTGCTGGCCAGTTGGCAACGCAAAGCAACAGATCGTAGTTGTCTGTATTGCGAGCAAACACGGGAAAGCGCAAATCATAACACACCAAAGGACGAATACGAAAACCTGCATATTCAATTAATGCTGATGTCTTTCCGGCACGATAAATCTTTGATTCTCCTGAAGGGGTATAGGGATGTACTTTATCATAGGTGTCTAACTTAGCTGATGGGTGTACAAAAACAAAGCGGTTATAGAAGTCATTTCCTTCTTGAATGGCAAGGCTACCGCAAATAGCGGTATCTTGTGTTTTTGCCATTTCTTTCATCCATTGCATCGTGGGGCCATCCATGGTTTCGGCCACTTCTTCTGGTTTCATGGTAAAGCCCGTTGCCCACATTTCGGGCAGCACCACTAAGGTTGTTGCTTTAGGTATTTCATTTAGCTGCTTTTCGAACAGTTTTTGGTTGGCGATAGGATTGTGCCAAACGATGTTGTGTTGCAGTATGGCAATTTGAAGGGAATTCATTTTATTAAGTTACTATTTTTTGTAGTTTTAACGACCCTAACCAAAAAAGCAAGTTGCTTTTTAAATCTTAAGCCTACTAAAAGTTATGAATATACTTTTAAGTCTTTCAACAGTTGCAGTTATTGTTATTTTAATAATTGTACTAACAAAACATCACAACAAGCAGCAAAAGTAAATTCCTTTTACCCTTTTAGGTTTGCGACTAAGTATTCTCTATTCATGCGGGCAATATTCTCAAGGGAAATCCCTTTAGGACATTCCACTTCGCAAGCACCAGTGTTGGTACAGTTTCCAAAGCCTTCTTCATCCATTTGCTTAACCATGTTTAGCACACGATCGGTAGCTTCTACTTGTCCTTGAGGCAGTAGGGCATATTGAGATACTTTGGCAGAAACAAATAACATGGCAGAAGCATTTTTACAACTGGCCACACATGCTCCACAACCAATACAGGCTGCGGCATCAAATGCCTTGTCTGCTGCTTGTTTTTCGATAGGTAGTGAATTGGCATCTTGTGTATTACCAGAAGTGTTTACAGACACAAAGCCTCCTGCATGTTGAATGCGGTCAAAAGCTGTGCGGTCAACTACCAAATCTTTAATAACAGGGAAAGGCTTGGCGCGGAAAGGTTCAATATGAATGGTGTCTCCGTCTTTAAACTTCCGCATATGTAATTGACAGGTTGTAATCAGGCGGTCTGGACCGTGAGCCTCACCATTAATGAACATAGAGCAAGAACCACAAATACCCTCACGACAATCGTGATCAAACGCCACGGGGTCAATGCCCTGCTCCATCAATTGTTCGTTGAGCACATCCATCATTTCCAAAAACGACATGTCTGGAGAAACATCGTCTAGTGAATAGGTTTGCATACTCCCTTTTGCAGAGGGGTTCTCTTGTCGCCAAATTTTTAATGTCAGTTTCATAATATAGGGTATTAGCCAATAGTCAACAAGCAATAGTTATCTCTTTTTGCTTAATGTCTTTATAAAGGCGTTTAACATTTTATTTTCTTCTATAATTAGTTTTTGTGTGTTTTGAAAAAGCTCTTTTCCAATAAGTTTTAATTCATTGGAAATAATGAGTTGGGTTTCCAATTCAAGTAAAGAGCCACGGGCAACGCGTAGAAATTGAATATAGCTTTGCGTATAGTTACGTCCATAACCTTCTGCAATATTTGAAGGAACAGATACGGCAGCACGCTTCATCTGACTTTGTAAACCAAAAGCCTCTTCTTTAGGGAGTTTTTCACATAATAAATAAATTGATTTAACCAAAGCAATCCCCTTTTGCCAAATGAGCAAGTCTTTGTATGATTGTATGGATGTATTCTCTTCTCTATTCACTATTGCCTATTGCCTATTGACTATTCACTATTTATACGATCTTGTTTTCAATTCAATATTTTCGTAGATGAGCGCTTCTTTATGGAGTTTTGCCTCACTTGGTTCACCTTTATATTCCCATGCAGAGACAAAAGTAAAGTTGGCATCGTCTCTAAGTGCTTCTCCTTCTTGGCTTTGCGACTCCTCGCGGAAATGTCCACCACAAGACTCGGTGCGTTCTAAGGCGTCTTTGGCAAACAATTCTCCTAACTCCAAGAAATCGGCTACACGAAGGGCTTTGGCTAGGGGTTCGTTAAACGAATCCGCAGTGCCAGGAACAAATACATCTTTGTAAAATTCTTCACGAAGTGCTTTTACTTCTTTCATGGCCTCTTTTAATTGCTTTTCGTTGCGCGACATGCCACATTTGTTCCAAATGATTTTCCCCAATTTACGGTGAAAATAATCCACTGTTTTGGTGCCTTTATTGTTCATAAAAGCATCTATTTGTGAACGTACACTTGCTTCAGCAGCTTCAAACTCTGGAGCGTCTGTAGCTATGGGGCCTGTGCGTATGTCGTCAGCCAAATAATCGCCTATGGTGTAGGGCAATACAAAATAGCCGTCGGCTAGGCCTTGCATCAGTGCAGAAGCACCCAAGCGGTTGGCTCCGTGGTCGGAAAAATTCGCCTCACCTATGGCAAAACAACCTGGAACGGTTGTCATTAGGTTATAATCTACCCAAACGCCTCCCATGGTATAGTGCACCGCAGGATAAATCATCATTGGGGTTTCATAAGGGTTTTGATCTACGATTTTTTCGTACATCTGAAAGAGGTTTCCATATTTTGCCTTGATGATTTCTTTACCCAGCTTTTGGACAAGGTTCATGTCGTTTTCGTCCAAGCCTTTGACGTGAGCTTTTTCTTTTCCGTAACGCACTATGGAATCTGCAAAGTCTAAATAAACGGCTTCGCCGGTTTTATTAACGCCATGGCCTTCGTCGCAACGCTCTTTTGATGCGCGTGAAGCCACATCTCGTGGCACTAAGTTTCCAAAGGCAGGATAGCGTCTTTCTAGATAGTAGTCACGGTCTTCCTCTGCCAACTCCGTGGGTTTAAGTTTGCCCTCGCGAATTGCAGCGGCATCCTCTTTCTTTTTGGGTACCCAAATCCGTCCATCGTTTCGCAACGACTCTGACATCAAAGTCAATTTAGACTGGTGATCGCCAGAAACGGGAATACAGGTAGGGTGAATTTGTGTAAAGCACGGATTGGCGAAATAGGCACCTTGCTTGTGAATTTTCCAAGCCGCGGTTACGTTGCTGCCCATTGCATTGGTAGAGAGGTAAAACAAATTACCATACCCTCCAGATGCAATTACCACCGCGTGAGCACCGTGGCGTTCAATTTTACCTGTAATCAAATTTCTGGTGATGATCCCTCTCGCCTTGCCATCTACTTTTACAAGGTCTAGCATTTCGTGGCGATTGTACATTTTGATCTTACCACGGCCAATTTGTCGGTTCATGGCTGAATAGGCTCCTAACAACAATTGCTGGCCTGTTTGTCCTTTGGCATAGAACGTTCTGGAAACCAATACCCCTCCAAAAGAGCGGTTGTCTAAGAGTCCGCCGTAGTCACGAGCAAAGGGAACGCCCTGCGCAACACATTGGTCAATAATATTGGTAGAAACCTCCGCCAATCGGTAAACGTTTGCTTCTCTTGAGCGATAATCACCACCCTTGACGGTATCGTAGAACAAGCGATAGGTAGAATCGCCATCGCCTTGATAGTTTTTAGCAGCATTGATTCCGCCCTGTGCAGCAATGGAATGCGCGCGTCTGGGGGAGTCTTGAAAACAAAATGCTTTTACGTTATAGCCAAGTTCAGCGAGTGTAGCTGCAGCAGAGCCGCCAGCCAAGCCCGTTCCTACCACAATAATATCTATCTGACGTTTGTTGGCAGGGCTAACTAGGTTAATGTTATTTTTGTGATTTGTCCACTTCTCGGCTATTGGACCTTCGGGGATTTTCGCGTCTAACCTTGCCATATTAGTGATTTAAAAAGTGAAAAATAGCGATGAATGCAAAGCCTAATGGAATGCCGATGGCGTATAGTTTACCAAAGGATTTTAAGGCTGGGGTGTATTTGTTGTTGACCCCCATAGTTTGGAATGCCGAGGCAAAACCGTGCAATAGGTGGAGGGATAAAAAGAAGAATGAAATCACGTAGATGATAACACGTCCCAAATCTTCAAATTTATGTACCAACTCCTCTTGGTATCTGTTGGGGTCTTCAGGTAAAAATTCGATGTATTTATAATTGATTTCAGGAACCCAAAAATCATAGAAATGCAGTCCCAAGAATGCAAGTACCGTTGCTCCTGATATAATCATATTTCGAGAAACCCAGCTGGCATTTGCACTGCCCTTGAATACGGCATATTTGGTTCCGCGCGCACTGCTGTTTTGAAGCTCCAGTATAAAGCCCATGACAAAATGAAAAATAACGCCCCCAATAAGGATGGGTTGCAGCAGAAACTGTACAAGCGCATTGGTACCCATAAAATGGGAAAACTGGTTGAATATAGTTGCACTAAACACCGATGTAATGTTAATTACAAAGTGTTGCAGCAAAAAAACCATCAAAAAGAGACCAGACAGGGCCATGGTGACTTTTCTAAATATGGTGGATGACAAGAGTGAACTCATGTGATTTGGCATTTGTTGTGGTACAAAATTAGGTGCTGAACAACTGATAACCAAAGGTTTTTAACTATTTAGGGAAATTCTAACATAGCCATCCATTTTTGTTCAAATATTAGCTAAAATTGTCCGAAAACATAAAAGTAAACTACTCCAAAACCAACTTCGTGTACTGCTTATCGTTCCACAACAAACTATATGTGCCTTTGGGGAGATATACATTTCCATCATCGGCGGGCTTTAAATCGCTTTTATGCTTGCGGTTAAATTGTTTGATTGCCGAAGCGTCCATGACCAGTTTGTATGGTAATTGCTGAAGCCCTTTAGCAAGACTTTCGGCTTGCTCATACACCACTATACCTTTCTCAGAAACCAAAGACCACACGCCACTACCGGCTTCTTGACTAAAGAATGACCAATAAAAGTTGGGCGAAAACGCGTCATACCATACGCGTCGCTTACTGCCCCAACGTTTGCTGTGTTTTACTGGGTTAGGGGTAACCACTGCAAAAGAGCTCTTTACCAATTGTGGGAGTTGCTGCACGGCATCCAATGCGAGCAGGTAAATAGATCTTCCGTGCGTACCCACCAATAAATCATTTGCTGTTTCTTGTATAAACAAATCATGAACGGCTACACGAGGGATGTTTTTGTCGAAAATATGCCAATTTTTTCCTTGGTCTATGCTCACAAACAGCCCGTTGTCTGTTCCCACGTACAGCAGGCTTTTATTAGTTGCATCCTCACGGATTACATTCACAGCAGACTTGGGCAAATTGCTACTGATGTCAGTCCAGCTTGCGCCCAAATCATCTGATACATAGACATAGGGCGTGAAGTCGTCCCAGCGGTATCCATTTAGCGTAGCGTAGATGCGGTTGGGGTCGTGTTTGGAAAACTGTACCCTACTCACCCACAAATCTTGCGGTAAATTAGCGCTGATACAACGCCAAGTTGTTCCACTGTTTTGGGTAAGGTGAATAAGTCCATCATCTGAGCCCACTACTAGCGTTCCAAAAGCATCTCTAGACTCATCAATAGCCGTTAGGGTGCCAAAAGGCACATTTCCTTTTTTAGCACCTTTTGTAAGGTCCTCAGAAATAGCCTCCCAATCGTCGCCTTGGTTCAACGAACGGTGGAGTTTGTTGCTGCCTAGGTAAATAATATCGTTGTTGTGAGCAGATAATAATATAGGCGTTTGCCAATTGAATCGAAAAGGCGCCTCGCCTAGCTTGTGTTTGGGTTGTATGTATTTGCGGTTATCGGTATCATGATCTATGCGGAAATAATTCCCGAACTGATAGCCTGTATAGACAATATTAGGATTGCGGTTATCGACTTGAATTTGCATGCCATCGCCTCCCATTATCCCCGTCCAAGGGTTGTGACCGCTTTGGTGCCATCGCACACTTTCTGTTGCAGTATGAACGGCCTCCCAAACGCCGTTGTCTTGCAAACCGCCATAGACGTGATAAGGCTTTTGAGTGTCGGCATAGACCGTATAAAATTGACCCACCGTGGGTTGATTTGCTTTGATCCAATTTTGACCGCCATCATAACTAATGTTGACCCCGCCGTCGTTCCCATTCACAAGGTGTTGTGGGTTTTTGGGGTTGATCCACAAGGCGTGGTGGTCGGCATGTACATTGGCCGCATCTAGTGTTTTAAACGATTTGCCTCCATCTGTAGATGTCAATATCGGTACTCCGTAGATGTAAATGTGATTTTTATCGGAGGGAGATACGTGTACCATGCCAAAATAATAGCCGTAGCTGTAATAGATGTCATCCAAAAATCCGGAGTGTGTTTTGCTCCAGGTCTGCCCGCCGTCGTCGCTACGAAATACTTCTGGCCCCACAACAGGGGTGTCAAATAAATCATCGTTGGCATTGTACAAAAAGAGTGCTAAATCAGACGGTTTTAGCTTGCCATTACGTACCTCTTCACGAACACGGTCGGCGGTGTATGCTTTTGGAAAGCCATTGTCTTTTAGAAAGGTGCCGAGTAGCTTTTTATCTATGGCCATAAAAGCCTCGAGTGATATCCCCTCAAAATCTTGCTTTTTGAGTTTGGCTTGGGGGGTATCAAAACGCGGTCTTCGCGCTTGGTTGTCTACAACAGCATATAGCGTATTGGTATCAAATGCCGCTAGACCTATGCGGCCTACGCCTTCGCCTTGTAAAAAGCCACTTTCTGGCGTGCTTATTAGGGCCCAACTGTTGCCTGCGTCGGTACTTTTATAAATGCCCGAATTGGCACCACTCCCAATGAAATCCCATGCTTTGCGATCTTTTTCCCAAGCTGCGGCGTATTGTATGTCGTAATTTCCTGGCACAACGCTGAGTTCAATAATGCCTGTCGGATTAGGTAAAACAAGCGTTTGTTCCCACGTTTGTCCGCCGTTTGTGGTTTTATAAATGCCTCTTGTATTGCTCTTGGAATAGAGCGGACCTGCCACGCCCACAACCACCTCGTCGGGGTTAGTGGGGTTGATTTCGATTTTACCAATATGATGTGCAGCTGCCAATCCCAGTGGCGTCCAACTGCTGCCCTTGTCTGTGGATTTAAGAATACCCATTCCAGCATAAGAAGACCTTGATGCATTGTTTTCGCCCGTCCCCACATAAATGGTATGCGTGGGCCAGTGCACCGCTATGTCCCCAATGTTTTGGGTGGGGCTGTTGTCCATAACCGGCGTAAAACTGGTACCGTTATTATTTGTATACCACAAGCCCCCAGAAGCATATGCTACATAAAATTCGTGTGTAGCGTTGGGGTTTACGTCCAAATCGGTTACCCGACCACTCATAACACTAGGCCCAATGTTTTTTAACGGCAATTCCGCCACCCATGATGTGGCTACAAGTGCCTCCAGCTGATTGGATGTTTGCTGAATCTGTACGGGAGAAGTCGCTGAAGGTTGGGCGAATGCCAGCGAAAAAACAAGGCAAAATAGTAGATGTTTCATTGGTGGTAATTTTATGTGAATATAATTTTTTTACTTTACGATATGAAATATACACGCCTC
>ERZ802824.2092-NODE-2092-length-10199-cov-45.1748_pt1 | contig 10199 bp, 9 predicted proteins | sample MGYA00345650_ERZ802824 | MGnify/ENA primary metagenome ERZ802824 (study PRJEB30503, sample SAMEA104212361) | marine metagenome | biome: Westerlies Biome; feature: [SRF] surface water layer (ENVO:00010504) within the epipelagic zone...; material: water... | reverse complement strand
GTTTTTTACTGTTAATATAAAAGGATCTCAAATCATTAATTCCATGTGTTTGGTCTCCATGCATATGTGAGTATAAAACTTTATTAATCTTTTTAATTTTATGGCGTAACAATTGTTGTCTTAGATCAGGAGAAGTATCAAATAAAATATTTTCTTTAGAGGTTTTGAGTAAAGCAGAACATCTAGTTCTATAATTCTTTTTATTATTTGGATCACAATTACCAAAGAAGCCATCCGGTCTTGGTACACCCATTGAACTACCACATCCTAAGATTATAAACTTCATAAATTAATTAGCTAAATAGCTTATTAAAGTTATTAGTTGTTATTTCTACAAGTTGAGATTTAGTTATTTCTTTTAAATCTGCTAACTTTTGAGCAGTATAATCTATAAAAGAAGGCTCATTTTTTTTACCTCTATTCGGAACTGGAGCTAAAAAGGGACTATCTGTTTCTATCAAAATTTTTTCTAATGGCAGAAATTTGAACGTTTCTTGTAATTCCAATGAATTTTTAAATGTTATAATGCCACTTGCTGAAAAAAAAGCATTTAAATCAAGTAATTTTTCAGCAAACTTTTTTGAACCTGTAAAACAATGCATTAAAATTTTAAGATCTTTATCTTTATAATCATTTAAAATATTGAAAGTTTCCTCTTCTGCACTTCTTGAATGAATAATTAAAGGTGCATTAGTCTCAATTGAAGCTTTGATATGTTCATTGAAACTTTTAATTTGTTTATCTTTATCACTGTTATTGTAATAGAAATCTAACCCTGTCTCGCCTATCCCAATAATTTTTGGATTTTCATTAAAATTTTTTACAATATTATCTGAACTAATAATTTCATCATTAGTTTCATGGGGGTGAATACCTATTGTACCATAAATCATTTCGTCTTTATCTATAATATTTTTGATTCTAGAAAAACTTTCTAAAGAAGTAGAAATAGTTAGTAGTTTTTTAATACCAACATCCTTCGATCGTTTAATAACATTAGGTAAATCGCTTAAAAGCGGTTCATGATCTAAATGACAATGTGAATCAATCATCTTTTTTTTCTATTTTTTTAAAAAGAATATCTATTTTATTAATTTTATCAACTTTTGATAAAAAATCATTATTTTCTAAAGATGATAAATTAATGTCAGCTTCATTTATACCAAAAATTTTTAGTGCTTTAATAGAGCTTTCTGGAATAATTGGATACAATAAAAAACTAACTTTTCTAACAATTTCTAATGTTGTAAAAACAATAGTATTTAATCTTAATAAATCCTCTTTTTTATTCCATGGTTCTTGATCATTAAAATATTTATTAGCTTCAAATAATGAATTAACGATAAAATTTATATAGAAATTGATATCTTGATTATCAATTTTTTCTCTAATTAACTCAATATTATCTTTATAATTATTTAGTATCTTGTGATCATCTTCATTAAATTCAATTTTTTTAGGAATTTTACTGTCACAATTTTTAATTGCAAAGGCGGTTACTCGTTGACATAAATTACCAAAATTATTAGCCAAATCACTGTTAATACAATCTTCTAAACGTTCTTGAGAAATATTCCCATCATTACCGAATGAAACTTCTTTTATAAGATAATATCTTAATGAATCTAGACCATATTCATTAATAATTTCTATGGGATCAAGAATATTACCTTTCGATTTAGACATCTTTTCGTCTCCAGAAAGTATCCAACCATGACCATAAACTTTTTTAGGAAGATCTATTTTAGCTGCAAGAAGAAATGCAGGCCAATATACTGCATGAAATCTCAAAATATCTTTTCCTATTAAATGAATGGAAGCTGGCCAAAAACTTTTAAATAATTTTTCCTTAGTATTTGGATAGTTTAAAGCACTAATATAATTTGTTAAAGCGTCCAACCAGACATAAATAACATGATTTTCATTACCAGGAACTTTAATTCCCCAAGAAAAACTTTTTCTACTAATTGATAGATCCTTTAAACCACTTTTTACAAAGCTAACTACTTCATTTTTTCTAGCCTCAGGTGAAATGAAACCTGGGTTTTTTTCATAAAATTCCAGTAATGGTTTTTCCCATTTAGATAATCTAAAAAAATATGACTCCTCATCTACCCATTCTACAGTTGATTTAGATGAAGTTGCGACCTTTGAACCATTAATTTCTTCAATTTCATCCTCACTGTAAAACGCTTCATCTGAAACTGAATACCAACCAGAATATTTAGATAAATAAATATCATCATTTTTTTCTAATTCTCTCCATAAATGTTGAACTGAGGTTTTATGGCGGGTTTCTGTCGTTCTAATAAAATCTGTATTAGTTAGATTTAGTATCTCAGAGAGATTTCTAAAAGTTTTGCTAATTTCATCACAAAATTGTAATGGTTTTAATCCTTTTTTTTCAGCAGATCTTTGAATTTTCAAACCATGCTCATCAGTACCAGTTAAAAAATGAACTTTAAAACCATCTATTTTTTTAAATCGAGCAAAAAAATCTGCTATTATACTTGAATAAGCATGTCCCATATGAGGTTTTGCAGATGGATAATAAATTGGAGTAGTAATATAAAAATTTTTATCCATTTAATAATTTTGAGTCAATTTCTAAAAATAAAGACTCTTCATTTAGGTTAAACTTTTTTACATTATTAATCTTTTTTAAAAAGTAACTAAAAATTTCAAAGTAAGTGATAGAAATATTTTTTAGCAAAAATAATTCTAAATAATTGTACAGAATAACCTTTATTCTATTATCATTTTTATAATAAGATCCATTGATAATTAATGATAAAAACTCTTTTAAATTAACATCTCTTAAATCTATTTCCTTTTCTTTAGAAAATTCTAATATATCATAAATTTTACCTGGTGTGTGGTAATAGTCTAATATATCAGAATTAATCAAGTTTTTGATATCATCACCAAATAATAATTTATTCACAAGAGAAACCTTTTCGTTACTTAGTGATATCTTAAAATTTAAGCACCTAGATAAAAGAGTAGATAGGATTTTTTTATTATTATTTATCAAAATAAAATAAGTATTTTCATTAGGTTCTTCTAAAATTTTAAGTAATGCATTAATAGAATTTACATTCAAAAATTCAATATTATCAATTAAAATGAACCTTGGTTTTGAATTGAATGAGGATTTGTTAAGATTATTGATTAAGCTTCTAATCTGATTAATTTCAATACTTTTTTTTTCAGAGTTTACGTCAATTAGATTAAAATTTGGATTTGAATTATTTTGAATTAATTTAAAAGAATGATTGTCTGTATTTATTTGAAGATCATTAGTGTTGTAAGGATTTTCTTCATTGTTAGATAAAATATAATTTATTAAATGATAAGCAAGAGTGCACTTACCAATACCTTTTTCTCCTGAAAGCAAAATCTTATTTGGTAATTTTGAATTATTATATAAATTTATTAATTCGTTAAGTTCTTCATCTAAACCATAGAGTTTTGTTTGTGATTTAGAGCAAAGGTTCATCTTATTAGCTTTTCTATTTTGTTAATTATATTCTTTTTATTTGTCTCGATTGATAAGTTTGAGTCTATAATTTGATAATTTTTTTTATTTTTACTTAATTTGAGGTATCCTTTTTGAACCCTTCTATAAAAATCTTTATTAAATTTATCATATCTGTTTAATTTGACTCTCTTTCTCAATCTTTTAATCATATTTTTCTCATTTACAATATTTAAAAAAGTAAAATTTACTTTAAAATTATTCAAAATATGGTCATTAATTTTTTTTATTATATCAAGGTTTACACCCATACCAAAATGTTGATACGCCAAAGTTGAGTCTGTAAATCTATCTAATAAAATTATCTTTTTTTTATAAAATTTTTTTAAGTAACTTATGTTTTCACTTCTAGCTGCAAGATAGAGTAATAAATCAGTATTTTTTTGAAAATTTGATTTGTTATTTAAAATTAACTTTCTTATTTTTTCTGAGTTCTTACTACCTCCTGGTTCCCTTATTGAAACGTGACTGATTTTCTTTTTTTTTAGATAGTTAGATACATGTTTGATGTGAAAAGTTTTGCCACTACCTTCAATACCTTCAAAAACTATTACAATTTTTTTAGACATCACCCCAAATTAAATAATTTAATGACTTCATTAGTCTTGAAAAGATATTTACTTTTTTAATATCTTCTAAAGCTAGAAGGTCGTATTCACCTACTAAATCTTGATCATAAACTATTTTCAATTTAGCCAAAATCTGATCTTTTTTAATTGGAGCCTCTATAGGGCCATCATAAATCAATTTAATTTTAAGTAATTTTTTTTGACCTTTTTTAATTATTTTATATATATCATCTTTAGAATAGACACTGACTTTATTTTTTTTTCCAAGCCAAACATCAACATCACTAAATGACTCATTAGATTTTGCTATTTCAACTAAATCAAAATTTGTAAGTCCATAAGTTAATAATTTTGCACTTTCCTTTGATCTCGATGTCTTTGTTTCAAATCCACTACCAACAGCTATTAATCTTCTACCTTTTCTTTCTAAGGATGATGCTAATGAATATCTTTCTACAGCTAAGTAACCAGTTTTTACACCATCAACACCCATATTTTTATATAAAAGAGGATTTCTATTACCTTGTGTAATAGGATCACCCCCTGTCCTATCCCAAGTAAATTCTTTTTCTTTAAACCATTTATAAAATTCAGGATGATTTTTTATTAAATAATTAGACATAATCATAATATCTCTAACAGTAGAATAATTATCAGGATCATTAATTCCTGAAGAGTTGGCAAAATTAGTATTTTCCATTCCAATTTCTCTTGCTTTAGAAGTCATCATAATAGCAAATTCTTCCTCTGTTCCGGCTATACCCTCCGCCAAGGCAATACATGAGTCATTACCTGAAGCAACTATTATACCTTTAAGTAAATTTTCAACTGAAACCTCATCTCCAACCATTACAAACATAGAAGAGTAACCAGCAGTAGATAATCTCCAAGCTTTTTCTGAAATTAAAAATTTTTCATCTAAACTCAAATCACCAGATTTAATCAAATCAAAAGCAATAATACTTGTCATGATTTTTGTCATTGAAGCAGGATAAATCGATCTATCTGGCTCTTTTTCATAAAGAATTTCACCTGATAAGTAGTCTTGTAGAATTGCTGTTCTAGCTTTTATATCAATATTTGCAAAAGAATGATTAAAAAAAAATAAAATTGAAAATAAGAAAAGTATGAAATTTTTATACATTTTTTAAAACCTCTAAATTTTCAAAATTAAATAAATCCATTTTTTCAAAATTATTTCTTAAAGATTTTATATCATTAAAAGGACCTATTAGAAGTCTATAATTTGTTTTTGATAATTCAATAATCTTTAAATTCTTAATAGAGGTTTCTTTTTTAATACGATCCAATAAGATTTTGGCTGTGTCTTTATAATAAAAATCTGCAACTTTAATAGAATAGGAAAAATTTTTTTTTGTTATAATCTTTTTTTTCTTTTTCTTTACGTTTAAATCATTAATTTGAATTCCATCTATTGGAGCCTTTTCTGCAACTTTACTTTCCTCTTCAAATGTTTTTGCTTTTCCTGCAATAAAAGTAGAATTTTTTGATATCAATACTATTTCAACATATGGTTCATTTTGATCTAAATCTAATGTTTCTGCTATTCTAGGACTCAATATAGAATTATAAAAATTTGAAAATTTTACTTTATTTGATTTAACTTCAGCAATTAAAAAATTCCCATTAGCAGGATTTGTAATTTTAACCATTGATTTTCTTTTAAGAGATTTGTGATAAATATTTAAAGATCTATTCTCAATTTTTTTAATGTTTTCTAATTTATCATTATAGATAAGTGCAAAACCTGAATTTCTGTATTTATCATCTCTTAAAAGATCTAAATTTTCATTTTTAATGGTAAATGTTTGATCACAACCTATTAATAGAAGTGGTAAAAAAATTATCAGTATTAATTTATAATTCATTTTTAATTTTATCTTTTAATGTGCATACTGCTAAAGCAAATCTTAAAGATCGATTCCATTTTAAAATTATTTCGTAATTATCAAAAACTAAGTAAGCTGGACTAAGTTTATTAGCATTTTCAACAATATCTTTATCTGGAGTAATTATAGCAACTTTTAAATTTTCATCTAAAGAGTCTAATATTTCATTGTTTTTTATAAATTTTTTAAAATATCTTAATTTTTTTTTATTCTTTAATTTTTTTGCTGAAACATTTAAATATTTATCTGAAATATCGTCATTTAGATTAATTTTATAAAAACATGGTGTTTCTTGGTTCCATCCCATATTATTTAAATAGTTGGCTGCAGAAGCATACGAGTCTTGTGAATTCTTGAGATCAATATAGTTATCATTATTATAATCAATTGCATAATTTTTAATTGTAGAAGGCATAAATTGAAAAAAACCAAATGCACCTGCCCATGATCCATATAATGATTTATAATCAATTTGATTTGTATCAATTAATTTTAATAGAATTAACAATTCATTTGTAAAAAATTTAGATCTTCTCTGATCAAAACTTAATGTTGCTAATGAAGACAGAATATCCATTTTACCAACATATGTGCCAAAGTTAGTTTCAATTCCCATTAAAGCTAAAAGTAATTCTTTTTCTACATCAAATTTTTTTTCAACTTTATTAATTAGTTCAGATTGATCTTTGTAAAAAATAACCCCTTTTTTTACTTTTTTATCTGAACTTCTTTTAGAAATATAGGTTTTGGTATCTTCGTAAAATTCTGGTTGATACCTATCATATTCAATAACTTTAGGTAAAAATTTAACATCTGACATAACTAGATTAAAAGTATTTTCAGAAATATTATTTTTAAGTGCAACAGCTTTAAAAGTTTTTTTCCAATTTTCAAATTCTAAATTATTATCAGCGTATGAATTGTGTATAAATAATGTTAAAATAAGAATGAGAATACTAACTAGTTTCATAAAGATCCTTTAGATATATAACTACAGCAATCCAAATAATAATAAAACTCACAAATTTAATAAAAGAAAACTCTTCATTATAATAAAAATAACCCAGAATAAACTGTAATGTTGGAGTTATATAGAAAATCATACCTGTAGGGCCCAGCCCAATCAATTCAACACCTCTAACGTATAGAAATAAAGGAATCACAGTCATAGGACCAGCTAATATTAAAAAAAGACTTAAGCCTGGATTCGATAAGCTAAAATCATTAAATCCATTTTTAGTTATAAAATAAAAAATAAGTAAAGCAAAAGGAAGTATATATAAACTTTCAATTAATATACCTACATCAGTATCTACATTAATCTTCTTTCTGATAAGATTATAAAAAGCCCAACTAAAAGCTACTATCAAACCTACCCAGGGTAAACTTTTTAAATTTATGAATATTAGAATGATAATTGATAATAAAACTAATAAAATTGAAAAAATTCTTTTTGAATTAAGTTTTTCTTTAAAAAAAATATATCCTAACAAAACACTTATAATCGGCATAATGAAATAGCCAAAACTTGCATCAATAATTCGTTCTGTTGCAACTGCATATATCCATACAGCCCAATTTATAAATATCAAAAAACCAGAGACCAACAAAGCAAATAAAGTTTTCTTATTTTTGAAAATATCTTTAAAAAGATTCCATTTTGAAAGAATTGAAGTTGTAAAAATAAGCATTACTGCTGTCCATAAACATCTATGAACTATTAGTTCTATATGACCAATAAATGATACATATTGAAAATATATTACACCAATAAAACCCCACCAAAAAGATCCTAGAGAAGTTAATAATAAACCTTTATTGAATTGTTCTTTCATAGATAATTTAGCTAATTAATTAATAACTATGTTAAATAGACTATTTTATAGTTGAATTAAATATTTTTAATTATAAAAGCTTCTACAAGGAGAGATGGCTGAGCGGTTGAAAGCACCGGTCTTGAAAACCGGCAAAGGGGCAACTCTTTCCTGGGTTCGAATCCCAGTCTCTCCGCCATTATTTTTCATTATACTTAAAATTTTTAAATAAAAAATTTATATTATTGTTCTCAAATTCAAAATCAGTTTTTAATTTGTTGTAAAAACTATACAAATTATCATCATCTATGTTTAATAACTTTTCTAGGTCAAGAAGATCTTTGGTACTTAATTCGTCAATATATTTTTTGGTAAATGCACCTAGAAGTTTGTCCATTTCTTTAGTTCCACGATAATTAGATCTGTAAATAATTTTTTTTTTTAATTGATCTATATTGAAGTCCATTATTAGAATATATTAGTTGTTTATGGATAATAAAAGTAATTATAAATATCTATTGTCAGATTTGTCAATTTTAAAAGGTGTAGGTAATAAAACCACTAATTTGCTTAAAAAGAAAAAGATAAACAATATTTTTGATCTATTATGGAAATTACCTAAGTCATATACAGATAGAAGTTTATCATCAGAAGTTAAAAATTTAAAATTGGGAGAAATTCAAACAGTAACAATAGTTCCTAAAAAATACTCTTTTCCTCGAATAAGAAATCTACCTAATAGAGTTATATGTTCAGATGAAACAGGAGAACTAGATTGCATTTTTTTCAATAGTTACGAGGGATACATTAAAAAGATTTTACCTATAGGAAAGAATGTAACAATAAGTGGTAAAATAGGTAGATTTAGAAATAAATATCAGCTTACTAATCCAAAATATATTTCTGAAGATGCTTCGTTAATAAAACAAAAACATAACACATATTCACTTACAGAAGGTATTACAGAAAAAGTCTACAATAAGATAATAAAACAGATAATGGACAAATTACCTATTTTAGATGAATGGCATTCTAAAGAATTACTAAAAAAATTTGATGGTATAAGTTGGAATGAGTCAATAAAAGAATTACACGAACCCCAGAATCAAGGAAATTATAAAGATAATTTTTATCAAAGACTTGCTTATGATGAAATTTTTTCTACATTCTTAGTTAATTCAGAAATCAGAAAAAAAATAAAAAAGATAAAAAAAAAGAAGAAAAAAATAAATTTAGAAAAACAAGCTTTAATAATAAACAATTTAGATTTTAAACTAACAAATGATCAATTAAAATCACTTAAAGAAATAAATAGTGATCTATGTGCTAATACTAAAATGTTTAGACTGTTACAGGGGGATGTTGGTAGTGGTAAAACTATCGTTTCTCTTATTTCTGCATACAATACAATAAATTCAGGTTTTCAAGTTGCTTTAATGGCCCCAACTGAAATTTTAGCTAGACAACATTTTAATCTTGCAAAAAAACTATTACCTAAGAATGTAAATATAAGATTAATTTCAGGGAAATCAGAATATAGAGATAAAAAAGAAATACTTAATGAATTATCAAATCATGAGATAGATATAGTTTTTGGAACTCATGCAATTTTTCAAAAAAAAGTAACTTTTAAAAAGTTAGGATTAATAATTATAGATGAACAGCATAAATTTGGTGTAAATCAAAGAAAGAAATTATCCGATAAAGGTGGAAACGATTGTGATGTTTTATTAATGACAGCTACACCAATTCCAAGAACATTAACCATGACAATTTATGGTGATATGGATCTTTCAATAATTAGAGAAAAGCCAGCAGCAAGAAAACCCATAAAAACCTACAGTAAATTAGAAACTAAGATTGATGATGTTTTAATGTTTATAAAAAAACAAATAGAACTTAATAATCAAGTTTTTTGGGTTTGCCCTTTAATTGAAGAGTCGAAAAAAGTTGATCACACATCTGCTATCAAAAAATTTGAATTTCTTAACAAAGCATTCCCCAACAATGTAGCACTGCTTCATGGAAAAACTAATATTGTAGATAAAGAGTTAATACTAAATGATTTTCTAAATAATAAATTTAAGATATTGGTTTCTACTACAATTATTGAGGTTGGAATTGATTTTCCTAACGCCAATGCAATTGTAATAGAAAATGCTAATAAATTTGGCTTATCTCAATTACATCAACTAAGAGGAAGAGTTGGAAGAGGCAGTAAACAGTCCACCTGTATACTCATGTTCAAATCTAACTTGAGTGAAAATGCAAAAAAAAGAATTAATATACTTAAAGATTCTAATGATGGCTTTATAATTTCTGAAGAAGACATGAAAATCAGAGGTTTTGGAGACATTTTAGGTTTTAA
>ERZ802824.2089-NODE-2089-length-10222-cov-11.3521_pt1 | contig 10222 bp, 12 predicted proteins | sample MGYA00345650_ERZ802824 | MGnify/ENA primary metagenome ERZ802824 (study PRJEB30503, sample SAMEA104212361) | marine metagenome | biome: Westerlies Biome; feature: [SRF] surface water layer (ENVO:00010504) within the epipelagic zone...; material: water... | reverse complement strand
CTCATAGGTCTGTAAAGGCAGGCCACGTGCCAGTATCCGGCCACCCGCGGCTTTGATTGCCGGAAGCGCCAGCGCGGCATAGGCTGCCAGCTTGTCTGGATGTGAGATGCGCGAATAGCTGGAAATCCAGAGAACTCTAGCCATCATTCATGTCCCTTTCCGGCTCAGGATGCCGAACCAATCCTCGACATCGCCGGCCATGCCACGCAATGCACCACGGCGTGTGTGTTTTGGCGTGAAGCCGGTTTTCAGAAGTAATTTTTCCAGCTCATCTTCCTGATAATAGGCATAGAATCTACCCAACTGGTCGCGCTTTTCGCCGGTGCCAGTCTTCAGCGAGATGAAAAACAGACCACCCGGCTTGAGAGCAGTGTGGACGGCCTGCAGATATGTTGGAAAATCCGCCTTGGCAGCATGCAATAGACTGAAATTGGCCCAGACCCCGTCATATTGGGCAACGGCATCGAGATCGCTGAATAACGCTGTTGTGGCATTCAGCGAAAAGGCGTCATTCGCTGCCTTAACCATTTCCGGTGAGCCATCGACACAAACAAGTTGAAACCCCTGATCACGCATCTGCGCCGCGGCGTTGCCGACACCGCATCCAAGATCGAGGATTAACGCCCTCGGAGAAAGCAGGCTGGTGAAGTGGGTAATCGATTCCAGCTCTGGCAGCTTGTCGACCAGCTGTCGGTAGGTATCAACATTTTCATCATAGACATTGAGCGTTTGATTATCTGTCATCACTGCATTTTCGGCTAAAGGGGATCATTCCTGTGTACACATGCTGACCAGTGGTGCCAATAGGGCCGCCGCGACGAGTAGAAAAATGATCGAGCTGGCAGCGCCGCTCTGAACGGCGTTGGAAATCGTATCATCAATGTCGACACGCTTTCTGTCCTCATTCGCTCTGGCGCGAAGCTCTTCATTTGCATTATACATCCACGCATCGAATTCGGCGGCAAAATCGGGTAGTTCGACACGTTGCCTGATCGCGGCTGCAATATCCTCTCGCAGGCAGGCTAGAGCCTCTTCCAATCCAAGCAGGCTTCTGTTCACATTGGCCCAGAGTTGAAATACCCTGCTGTCAAATTCATCGGATGATGCGATATCATCTTCATCCTCGCGGGGATACATGAACTCATGCGGTAGCACCGCCGCAAACCGCTCAACCTTCTTATAGCGTAGCCGTGCCAGCGCAACATTCCGGTATGCGTCGTTGCTGATGTTATCAATGATCGCCTCACAGGCACTCTCGTTTTCCGCCATATTCGCAAAAAGGCTGTCAACCGCCTCATTTATCACATTGGTCGGATCATTGATTTCAAGAAAGGTGATAGCCTCCAAGCCGGTTTCCAGCTTGTTTGCCCATGTTGTCCTGTCGAATTGTTCCTGCATTTGCTTACTCTTCAGCGGGCATCTGGAGACTTGATCTGGAGTGATCGCCAGCCAGCATACCCTCACATACTATCGTCACAGCACAATCACCCTGGATCTGTAAAACTGTCCGCCACAAGCAGGCCAATTTACAATCTTGGGGATTGTTTTGCGCTACTTAACCTAAACCCCTTAACAGAACAAACGCCAAAAAGTGGCATGATGTTACCCTCGCCGCGAAAAATACTGGGGCTAACTGCCACAGGCGTCGATTTTATCTGTAAAATCTTGCTTTTCATCCCCAAAATATCATGACTAATATAAAGGCTGATTTAGTGTTGCAAAACTATATTTTGATCTTAAGTGGGGCGGTCGCATGAAAACCATCAAGCAGTTTACCTGTCTGCTTTGTCTTGTTTGCCTGGGGTCAGTTGTCGCCGTCATGCAAGGCCACGCCCATGAGCGTGATACCACTCCCTGCTCGGTTGATGTTGTGTTCGGTGATGATGACCATGGGGTGTTTACTGCCTTCATCCTAAAACTACAGCACAAGAATAACAGCCTGCGGGACGTGGAGGGAGTCTCGGTGCTGGTTCAGGACAGCTCAGGTACGGTGATCAACAACACGGATGCGAAATGCAACATTGAGGCGGGCGGCCTGCGCGCCGGTGATACCGGGCAATGCCAGAAAACGCTGCAGATGATCACGGGAAAAATGGCGCAGAAAGTTGGCTACGATATTTGGGTCAAGATGATCGAGGATCAAAAACTACAATTCATGGTGGCTCAAAAATGTGAGGTTTCTGGCGTTTCCTACAAGCAATAGCCAAAGGAAAGCCTACTCCTCATCTGACTCGGCGGCTGACTGTTCTTCCTTAATCGTTTCCAGGCTCTCAGTAACCTCAATCTGCTGGTATTTTTCCTCCTCGAGCTTCGGCATCAACGCTTTTTCCTCATCACTGGAGATTTGGAAGCGACGGCCAAGCAACTCAACCCGTTTCTTCAGTCTCAGCACCTTGATCACCTCGGTTGCCTCGGCGTGAACGCGGGTGATTCCGATCCCGGCTTCCTTAGCATCCAAAGGTTCGATAAATTCCTTGTCCATTGCTGATCTGAGCCGCGACAGGGCGTCGCCCTTAACGGCGTTGATGGCGCTCAAAGACCGCGATGCCAATGTATCGAGACCATCGAGCATGACAGTCAGTTCAGTGTCGTTGGGTGCTGGGATCTGGCCACGAAGTTGGATTGGCTCATCACTGGTCTGCCGCATCTCAAGTTCTGCTTCCGCCAGAATTTCGTTTACACGTTCAAGTATTTCGGGGATGTAGACGGCGACCACAATCCATTTTGTTTCGCCAATGATCTCGATCTCAATATTGGCAAAGTCAGAGACTATCCGTATCGTCTCTTCAATTTTGGTTCGCTCACCATAAAACAGGTTCTTGAACTGTTTGATCGAGCCAATGTCCAAAAGCTGGGGGATAAACGTAGTAATTTTATCGCTGATCCGATGCGACGCTGCCTCAGCATAGGAATCTTCCTCGATAATCTCGATGAGGTGACCTTCGACCTCTAATTCTTCATTCATTGCCGACTCCAGCCCTCAAAAAAACGAGTCCTGTAAATTTTGCAGACATTACAATTTCGTGTCATTCTGCGTCAATATTTGAAGTTACCCCAGATCTGCTGCAAGAACTGGGCCAAATGACCAAAATCGAGTGGTGCCCGGTCAACTTGCCAATCAGCTTGAAACAATTTGAATGTTGCCAGCCTGCGGATTGACCGTAATCATCTGTCCGGTTTTGATCAATTTGGTGATGTCACCATCTAAAAACCGATCAACCAGCGTCATGTTGGCCATCGCGGCTCCCTGGGCCAATATCGTATTTGCGCTGTTTAGGATCAGCGCCTTTGGCGCGACGCCGCGAGCGACCATCTCATGCAGCATCCAGGCAGTGGCGACACCCCCCTTTGCCGTGTTCAGCACAAGGATTTTGTCCTTGTAGGATTGACCAAAGAGCAGGTGCTGCGGGCGCGAAAATACACCCTTGATACGATCAAGATCATAGCGCGCTGAAAAGTTATCAGCCGCAACAAGCGCTTCGCCGCTCACGATGGGGCCGATGCCGGTATGGCAGGCAAATATCCGGGTCATGCCATTTTCCCCTCAATTGCTGCCTCGATACAATCCTGCATACTTGCAAGCGCAGGCCGATAGCCATATCCACCCAGAATATTGACGATTTTCGCCGAGTTGCTGAGCAGATTGACCCAGCCATTCGCCTCGCCAATCTCCCGGGCATATTGATTGTAGAAACAGGTGCCTTGCAGTACGGTTCCACCGGCATCCTCAATCGTGCCGACAAAGCCCATGCGGGTGGCATCACCATAGACCTGCGGCGAGGTGCAAACGATGAGGGGCTTTTTCACGTGCCGCCCTGCACAATGGCTCGCCGCCTCGCGCATCTCAACGAGTGAGAGTTGTGGCGCCGCCAGAACGACAACATCCAGTTGATCACCATGCCCGGCAAAGGAATCGCGGAGTGCCGCTATCTCTGCTGCGGTAATTTTTTCCTCCAACAGGCCAGTGCCACCAACTGCTTCGATTGTCGGGGCTTCCGGGGTGATACCGACAATATGGAACAGTGGCGTTGACCCATAGCTGGCCATGGCCGCTCCAAAATGTTTGATTTCATCAGACGTTGGCGCGTGATCAAGCCCCGCAATCACCGGCACCTCCCAATAAGAACCAGCCTTCCGGCCGATCACCGCACCAAGCACACCCCAATCGGTCAATTCCTTTGGTTGGGTGGTAACACGATAGCGGCGTGTAGCTGTCCGGTTTTGCTCAAGATGCAAGCCATAGCGCGGCGTTCGTCCGGTCAGACCGGCAGCAAGCGCAGATGGCCCCCCCTCGAAATTCGATCGGGCGCCGCATACGCTGTTAGAATAGATCACGACGCCGGTATCGCCGTAGGCAACATGATCACCAAAAACTGGCGGCATGACTGTCTGATAGTTGATGCAGGTATTCGTCATCATGATACCAATCGTCTCGCAGGCGGTGATGAAACGACGTTCGAGACTGGCCATCTCCTCGGTCTGGCCGAGCGGGCGGTAATACGACAGATCAACACCACGCGGATCAGTAATCATCGGAATGACAACCTTGCTTTTGCCACTGGCGATGTCTTCCATGAATGCCGCGCCCGCGTCACCAAATGACTCAGGGTCGGCCATCATATGCGCTTGGCTGACGGGCACCATGTCGGCGGCATCAAAGAAAGTGCCTATTTTGATCTGGTGATCAATGGCCCATTGCACGTGGGGGCCCATGTCACCAGCAAGCATTGCCTCTTCTTCATCGGTCAGTCGCATGATCGTATTTGCCTCTGGCTAGGCGGCCTCAATAATGCGGATGTCACGCACCGCGGCATCACCAAGGGCGGCCAACGCCTCCTGATAGGCAGGGCTGTCATAGGCAGCGCGGGCTGTTTCAAGGCTGTCAAATTCAATCAAAACGGTCCTGTTATTCTGGCCAGCTTCCTTGATGATATCAGGCATGCCGCGCGCCAGAAAAGTGCCCCCCGCTGCCTGAATGGCAGGAAGTGCTAGTGCCGCATAGGTTGCGAGTTTTTCACTGTCTGAGATGCTGCGGTAGACCCCGATCCAATAGGCATTTTTCATGATTTTTTCGTCTCCGGATACAATAGATTGTCACTTTGATAATGTCAGTCCAGCCTGTTGGCGGCGTGATGCCAAGATTGGCAGGGCTTGCCTTGCGGTGCAACTGCAAAACATGAAGGCATTAATCCAGGCCAAAACATGCAGGCCAAAACATGCAGGCCAAAACATGCGGACATTTGTGCTGGCCACCATGGCGTCAGTAAAGATTTTGCCGGGGCCGATGTTATCGGGCATTATCGACTGAGAGATTGCCATTTTGGTGACGGACGAAAAGCGGGATGGAGACAAGCTGATGCCATATGTCTTTGATGTTTATGGAACATTGCTCGATGTTGACGCAGCGGCTCGTGAGGCAGCCAGCGAAAGCGGGATGGAGGCCCTTGCCGCAAAATGGCCGGAGCTTGCTGCGGCATGGCGGGCGCGTCAGCTATCCTATACATGGTTGCGAACAACGATGCAGCGCTATACTGATTTCTGGGCGGTGACTGAGGGTGCGCTTGATGTCACGCTTGCCGAAATGGGTCTTGATGGCGATGCTGCTTTGCGCGCACGTCTGCTGTCCCTTTACACCACTCTGCCCACCTATGATGAGGTGCCTGCGGTGTTGACCGAAATGGCGAAGGATGATCAAGGCATGGCGGTGCTGTCCAACGGTTCGCCAAAAATGCTGGAGATGGCGCTTGGCGCTGCCGGAATTGCATCCCGCTTTGACAGGGTGTTCAGCGTGGACGCGCTGAAACGCTACAAGCCCGATCCCTTGGTTTATCAGATGGCAACAGATGCTTTTGATTGCGCCCCCGCCGATGTCGTTTTCTTCTCTTCAAACAATTGGGATATCTCCGGTGCGGGTGCTTTTGGCTTTACCACCATCTGGATCAATCGTGCCGGCAAATTGTGGGATGATCTACCAGCGAGACCGGCGCATGTGGTAACCAGCCTTTCGGCGGCGTTTGACCTGATTTGAGTGCCTCCATGGCAAACGTATCCCAATAACTTCCCCCACCAGAATCCCACTTAATTTGTGTGTTGTGGTACCAGACTTTCACTTCTAATCTGCTCACATACATTTTTTCAGGAATGCAATGATGATCCTCTATTCAAGCACAGCCTCTCCCTTTGGCCGGAAAATCAAATTGGCAGCTCATGCTCTGGGATTGATTGATGAAATCAGCGTCAGGCCAACCGATACGATGAATCCCGAGGATGAAATACGCACGGTCAATCCACTTGGCAAGATTCCGTCACTGGTTGTGGAGGGGACGGCGCTTTATGACAGCCGGGTGATCATGGAATATTTTGATAATTGTGCGGGTGGCGGGCGGATCATCCCGGCGGTTGGTATTGAACGTTATGCCTGTCTGACAGCAGCGGCAAAGATGGATGGAATCATCGATGCCGCACTTTTGATGGTTTATGAGGGGCGGTTTCGCCCGGCGGAGATGCGGGTTGAACGGTTCGTTGAATGGCAGCGTGACAAGATCATCCGCGGCTTGCAGAGCATTGATCCTGCTCCTTACAGCGGTGGCAGCATGCCGGATGCTGCTGACATAGGTCTTGGCTGTGCGCTGGATTATCTGGATTTCCGCAAACCGCTGTCCTGGCGTGACCATGCGCCGGCACTTGCCGACTGGCAGGCAGGTTTTGCCGCCTCGGTCGCTGGCTATGCCGAGACAATGCCGGTAGATTCGCGCAAGGCACCGTCACAGTGATGCCAGCTCCGGCGGGGTGTCGGTTGCCGGGTGTTGGTTCTACAGGCTGAGCACCCAATAGAGATAGAGCGGAACGGTAAGGCTTGCCGCGATGGTGGTTACGAGTGTTGCCGAGGCTGACTGCACACCATAGGCACCGTAATTATCCGCCACAACAAAGACATTTGCCGCCACCGGCAGGCAGGCCGACATGATCGCGACCTTAACCCATAACGGGTCAACGCCGGGCAGCCCGAGAAATAGCAGGGCAATCAACAGCGGATGAAGGATCAGCCGAAACAGGCTTATGCCCAGAAGTTCACCGATTGACGATTGCAGCGACTGACCAAAAACCGTGACACCAAGCGCAAATAGTGCAACAGGCGTTGCCGCGCCAGCCAGCATCGAGAGCACCCTGTCGATGAAAACTGGCATCTGCAGTCCCGATGCGGAGAAGACCAGACTGGCGGCGATGGCAATCAGAAACGGGTTTTTCGCCATTGTTCGCAGAACGCTGGCAAGCGTGCCGACCCAGCTTGTGCCTCTGCCCGAAACAGCAATGGCAGCAAAGCCAAACAGAAGAACACTGTCAACAAACAGGATCACGGCAAGAGGCACAGCGGCGGCATCGCCAAATGTCAAAATGCCAAGCGGAATGCCCATATAGCCATAATTGGGGTAGGCGGCGTTCAACCCATACATCCCGCCTTCGCTGCGTGAAAGTGAGAATAACCGCCTGGCGATCATCGCGCTGCTAACGAGGATAACAAGGGTTGCAAGCTCGAACCGCCAGATGAAGCCCCAATTCAGCATCTGTGCCGGATCCTTGTCGGCCAGATTGACGAACAGCATCGGTGGTACAGTTACATAAAAGGCAAATTTTGAGAGCGTGCGGGCGTCGGCTCGTTGAAAAAATCCAACTGCCCGCGTGAACATGCCAAGAAAAATAATCGCAAAAAAGGGAACGGAAATAGAGAGGACTGTCGCCATTGAATTATCAACATCCCAACCCTGTGCGAAGCAGGCAAAATCGGTTAGGCCCTAAATCGTCGGACCACCGGGGTGGAGCTTGGGTAAGACGCAAAAGAGATATTTTCGCAGCCCACTGACGCCCGTTAAAATTGCCGGTATTTCATGTGACAGGCTTTGCACGTGCCGGCGACAGCCTTAAAGGCATTTCCCACAGCGCCCGCATCTCCGGCCTCGGCGGCGGCGATCAGCTCATCAAGTGCGGCAACGTGGTTGCCAGCAGCGGTAACGAAGCCTGCATTATCGGTCCAGATCGCTGGCGCAGCGTCCGAGGGCGCGCCGCCGCTTCCTTCAGGAAAGGCTGCTGGCATGGCCACTCCCCACTCGCGCATCGCCGATGCACGGCTGGTGATCTCGTCGAATTCGGCTGAACCAAGAAGGCGTGATATTGCTTTCAAGTGCCCTTGCGATGCCTTGAAATTATCCATCCGTTCTTTCACAATACCCGTGGCGTTGGCGTGGGCTGCAACATGTGGCGCAGTTGCCAGCCCGGTTAACGCAACCATCGCTGCGATCGCTACCGTCGATAATATTGTTTTCATTTTTCCCGCCATTGCCAGAGCTTGCCTGCATATGAACAAATAGTGATTTTCCGCACGTCAATCAAGCTCTGAAGCTTCACTCAGCTGTTCAAAAGCCTTCAGGCCAGACAGGAAGGCAGCCTCGATCCGGGGCCCGATCACCCAGTCACCAGCAATAGCAATCCTCCCACACTCGGATGTCAGCTTGGTGGTGGATGTGGCAGGCTTTGTCACCTTGGCATAACGCCAGCGATGGCAGCCCTCATAGATGGGCGTGGGCATTTTGACACCAAGCAAGCTCGACAGTTCGGCCAAGAGCGTCCGCCCGGTTTGCTCGCTTGTATCCTCCAGATGCTGTGCGCTCCACTCGCCTGACGCTTGAATGGTCAGAGCAAAATTAGCTCTGTCGCTTCCCGGGCGGCGTGCCTCGTAATTGGCCAGCGCGATGGGACCTTCATCAAACTGCAGCGGCTCCGGGCTTACTGGCAGAGGCGGCGCTTCGTCAAAACCGAACATCGCTGTCCAGCAGGGCGCATAGCTTGCGCCATCGGCGATGGTTGCGAGTGTCGGAGCGAGCTGACGCAGTAGTGCGGCGGTCTGCGGGGCTGGCGGTGTCAAAATTGCACGTTTGCCACAGGCAACTATGCCCTCGGCGGTATGGAACTTCAGATGATTGTCTGCAGCCTCAATGCTGGTGATTTCCACCGATTGGCTGATATCGAGATCGCGACCCAGAAACACCGCAAAATCACGCATCGTTGGCTGCCCGATAAAGGCAGCTTTGCCGCCAATCTGCCAGTTGGTGAGGGCGCTATCCGCCACGGCCGCCGCACAGACATCTCGAAATTCATCCGCGCGCGCTGTCAGGAATTGGGCACCATGGGTAAAGGTAAAGCCATTGGCGCGCCGGGTCGCAGCGCGTCCACCAATACGCCGTCCTTTATCAAAGATTTTGACTGATAGACCCTTGGCCGTTGCCACCCGCGCGGCGGCTAGGCCGGCAATGCCAGAACCGATGATCGCCAGATCATAGTCAACATCAGGGGGATTGGATGACATGTCGTTCTTGGTCCTGGGTCAGTTTTTTTTCGGCTCCTGCCTAGCCGGGGCCACTCAACACGGGTTATATTGTGGGCGATGTGGGGTGTTACCAGCCCATGCGACCGATCTTATGCCAATTAATCGCTGCCACCTTAGCGCGATGGAGATTATTCGATGCTCACTGCATTGCCAGCCTATGCAGAACTGATGTCCGCCGCCAAAACGCTGGAGCAGGCCAGTCTGGCCGACCTGCTTGCAGATCCGGTCAGATCGCGCTCGCTGGTCTATCGGGCGGGTGACCTGACGCTGGATGCCTCGCGCCAGCGGATTGACCAAGCGGTGATGGCACAGCTCATCACGCTGGCCAAACAGGCGCATCTTCCCCAAAAGATTACGGCTCTTTTTTCTGGTGAGCGGGTCAATATCAGCGAGGACAGACCTGTTCTCCATATGATGCAGCGGTCTGCTGACGCCCGTGAGGACCCAGCGTTTGCAAGGCTCGCAGGCTTTGCTGATCAAGTGCGCTCATCAACGGTCACCTCCGTTATCAATATCGGGATTGGTGGTTCCGACCTTGGCCCGGCGATGGTCAGCGCGGCTTTGGCAAATCACGGTGATGGCCCAAAATTGCATTATGTTTCGAATGTCGATCCAAGCCATCTACATGATGTTCTGCTGCAATGTGATCCGGCGACTACGCTAGTGATCGTGACATCAAAAACCTTCACCACTGCCGAGACCATGCGCAATGCCAGTTTGGCGCGGGACTGGCTTGCGACCGCAGGCAACCAGGAGGACTCGCTTGCCGGGGTAACAGCCGCGCCCGAAAAAGCGGCAGAATGGGGGATTCTGCCGGCGCAGATATTTGATTTTGACGAG
>ERZ802824.2086-NODE-2086-length-10232-cov-31.4479_pt1 | contig 10232 bp, 8 predicted proteins | sample MGYA00345650_ERZ802824 | MGnify/ENA primary metagenome ERZ802824 (study PRJEB30503, sample SAMEA104212361) | marine metagenome | biome: Westerlies Biome; feature: [SRF] surface water layer (ENVO:00010504) within the epipelagic zone...; material: water... | reverse complement strand
CTTCGACATAGTTCGAAATACCGATACCGCGCCTCTTGCCCTGCTTTAAGCTTTCCTGCTGCCTCTCTTTAAATGAAAAATATTGGGCACGCTCAAGCGCTTTTTCAAAGTGTGCTGGAAAGTCTCCAGAGTCAAACACAAGTCCTGTCGGTGTTTGATATGGAATCTGCTCCGGTTGGACTAAATTCCGTGACCTTAACTCACTCGGATCTAGCCCTAGCTCACTGGCGGCACCATCAATGAGAGTTTCAACTACGAATGTCGCCTCAGGTCTTCCCGCCCCGCGATATGCGTCGACTGGTGAGGTGTTCGTATAAACACCTGTCACATCTGCAACCACGTTGGGAATTGAGTACGGACCTACCAACATCATTGCGTAGTTATATGTGGGAACGAGTGAACCAAAAGGCGAAAGATACGCGCCTAAATTAGCTAGCGTGTTAACTTTGATTGCGGTTATACGAGCATCCCTATCAAGCGCTATAGCTGCTTCCGTAAGATGGTCTCTTCCGTGAACGTCGGCTGCGAAACTTTCTGCTCTAGTTGCGGACCACTTCACTGGGGCTTTTAATTTTCGCGACGCCCAAAGGCAAAGACACTCCTCTCCATAGACAAATATTTTAGAACCAAAGCTTCCTCCAACATCTTTCGAGACCACGTCGATCTGATGCTCTGATGCGATACCTACCTCTTCCGCCAAAACTCGTCTCAATATGTGCGGATTCTGGGTAGTGGCGTACAGGGTGTATCGACCCGTCGCTTCGTCATATTTGCCATTGGCCGCTCGCGTCTCTAGTGGTGCCGCTATTAAGCGGTTATTTACTATCTGCATCGAAGTAACATGATCCGCGCAGCTAAACGCCTGCTGAACTGCTTCTTCGTCGCCTAATTGCCAATTGAAGGCTGTGTTGCTGTCTAGCGCTTCATGAACAAGCCGAGACTTTAGTGCCGAATTTAGATCAATAACGGGTCTGGATTCGTCGTAGTGGACTTTGATCTTACGCACCGCTTGCTGCGCAACCTTCCGGGTGGTGGCTACGATCATGGCTATCGGCTGCCCCACGTATTTAACCTTCTTGCTGCTGAGGAGCGGCCTACTTTTTGCACGCATAGGCTCCCCGGAAACATCCATAATTTGCCAGCTGCAACTAGGGCTCTTTAGTCCATCAGACAAAACGTCTTGCTCAGTAAATACGTCGCTGACTCCATCAAGCTCCTTCAAAGCTGTTAGATCTATCTCTTTTATTTCTCCAGAAGCCACTTCGGAACGGAGAAAACTTGCATAAAGTTGGCCGGGCAACTCGATATCGTCAGTAAAAGTGCCTTCTCCACACAACAGTCGGGAGTCCTCCACACGACCAAGTGGCGTAGAAAGACTCCCCGAATCAGGCTGCTCAGATTCCTCGCCCATAGCCGCCGAACTGATTGCTCTGACAATATTTTGGTAACCGGTGCAGCGGCATAGATTCCCACGCAACTGTTGACGGATTCGAGCAGGATCCGGGTCGGGGTTTTGGGCCAGGTACTCAGATGCCTTCAGCAACATGCCGGGAGTACAAAATCCACACTGCAGTGCGTGCTGTGTTGAGAAATGATTTTGCAAAGAACTGTGACGATCAGCTTCGGCCAAACCGTCGACAGTGACAACATCCCGACCATTTGCCTGAAGCGCTAGGACTGAACAGCTCTTTACCGACTTACCATCCAGTAGCACGGTGCAGCTGCCGCACTGCGCGCTGTCGCACCCTCCCCTGACACTCTTGACACCCAAATCATCTCGCAGAACCGTCAACAACGTGTCGACGTTGCTAACGTTGATCGCATGTGCCTTGCCGTTTATGACAATGTCGAGCGGCGAATCCACATCCATACTAGTTCACGCTTTTCTCAAGCGGAACAAACTGACTAACCCAGTCAAAGTGGGGATGAGCTGAGGTACTTTCTCCTGGTAGTCGAAGTACGCTTGTCCGAATCTTTGCCGAAGCTCACGCTCCTCGAGGGCTGCTATGAAATAAAAACCGAGTATGGCGGCTACACCCACCAAGTAGGTTCCTAGGAAGTTACAAACGAGGCACCACCCAATGATACCGACGATCACTAAGGTATATCTTGGGTGGCGAACGACCGTATACGGGCCTTCCGTGATAAGACATTGCGAATTATTTTTTATCTCCGGAACTCCAGCAAAAGTACTGAGGCTCAGATGCGCTCGAACAGATTTTGAGAGCCAGATAAAGACGGTGTATATCAACACCCCGGGAATCACCGTCAGCCAACTAAAACCTAGGTCAGGCCCCAGCAGCAGTTCACGCCAATGCCAAGCAAGCCATGCGGCGATTGTCATAGTGAGCGCCGAGACACTATAGGCTGGTATCACGCCTGCCTTGCGCCAAAACTTCAGACACCCATGAATCGTTATCCAGAAAGCCATAACGGCTGGCAGTACTAGTGTCACAAAAGTTGCGAGGATTAGACGGATGTCCATTATTAACCTCCGGATGTTTGTTATTGATGGACCGGTGGTCTTTCGGCGAGGATCAAGTTACCTTAATTTTCATGTTATCACGTTGCGATCACATGGCAGATATCAAAGTAAAAGACTTCATCTTCGGTATGCCCACAAGATTTGCTGCCGAAAAAGCTATCGGGCTAGAGGCGACTATCCAGTTTGTGATCAGTGGTCAGGGTGGTGGCAACTTTGTGCTTCGCATTAACAATGGCGCATGCATCGCTAACGAGGGGCTGGAAGAGTCAGCAACGCTGACATTGAGAATGTCCAGCGAGACCTATATCGGCATGGCAATCGGAAAGCTGAAGGGGCCGCAAGCTTTCTTCATGAGAAAGCTGCGGTTCGAGGGTGAAACAAAGCTGCTTATGAAAATGCACTCGCTTTTCCCTTCTGTGCAGGAGAGCGATCTCGGCTAGCCTATCATCTGCAGCTCTTACTGCAGACATAAGGTGAAAGTTGTAATCCATGAACCAAATGCAGGTTTGTCGAAGCCATCTCTGTTAACAATCGAACTGCCTTTAAGGTACAGCCATTTTTATCTCGTCCAGGCTTAGCTCGATGTGGCCGATCGATCTCTTCATGGTCATGAAGGAACGTGACAAGGTGGCCATCCACGTTCAAACCCAGGAGCGGGACTGACGGCCTCAGCTCACTCGCGGCATTCTAAAGGGCAGCAAAAACTGAACCCACGGCCGACAAAAGCGGTGCAGGTCGAGACTCTCATGCATGAATTGCCCACCCCCCACCTGGATCTCGGAGCGGGTATAGAAGGGTGTGTCCTCCAGCGTTTTCACGCGACCTGCTTGATGGGGTAGTCGGGCGGGGCGCGTCACGCGCCATACCGGCCCGCGGGGAAGCTGCTGAAGATCGGGGGAAGGCGTGCGTGCCATGGCGCCTGATCGATCCACAGAGAGCGACAGCCTTTTTTCACCGCCACCCCTCAACTGCGCGTCGTAATGAATCTGACAGTCCCCCTCCGCGTCATGCCCTCTGCACCAGTTCCAAGAAGCAAAGCCCGTCTCGATGGGACGCGACCCGTAGTTGGAATCAACGTAAGCCGCCCCACTCCACTGCAAGCCCGGTCGCTCCAGCGCCACCTTGATCCCGGCAATGGGCGCGATAGGCCACCACCAATGCTCACCGACGCCGTCCAGCTCAAAGCACTCCTCTGAGGGGCGCTCAAAAGAGATGGAGACCCGGCCCGCCACCCGCTGCCCCAATGGCGTGGCGCGCTCCTGGATATCGACCTCCAATCCTGAGTCAGAAGTTCGCAACGCACTCGGCCCAATATCAAGTACCTGTGGCGACTGCCGCAATGCTGTCTCGCCCCGCTCCGTCATACACCATCTCGACTGGCTAGGCCCATACAGAATGACGTTAAGGCTGACGTGATTCGCTGCCTGACCCCGCCCGCGATGCCGCGCCCGGTAGTAATAAGGCGAGAAAACACTGCCAATGAAAGCGATGATCGTGATGCCAAACTGCCCACAGTCACTAAAACCATCGACATACCACCAGCGATACCCCGCCTCTGGCACTGGGCGCTCAAACCCCAACCCACACTGCGCCAACCCGGCTTCAGCCGGGGTGGCGGACCGCATCGTCAAAGCTGAGCTCATAGGGGTTGCGCCAACACACCGAGTGGCGTAGTTTGTCAGGTAAATATAACATTTAACACTGTCATTTTTATTTGACGGCAAGAGGAGGGCTGCCCATGCACGACCCGCTACTCGACTGCGAGGAAGATATCCGCGATTTCCTTGCAGAACACACCACCACACAGTGCCCACCACTCCTGGCGCAGGCCATGGAGTATGCCGTATTCCCCGGGGGCGCAAGGGTTCGGCCACAGCTCTGCATGGCGGTGGCCCTGGCCAATAACAGTAGCGATCGACCCCTAGCTGCGGCAGCGGCTACCGCGGTCGAATTCTTGCACTGCGCATCACTGGTTCATGATGACCTGCCCTGCTTTGACGACGCCACCGAGCGACGCGGTAAACCGTCAGTGCACGCGAAATTTGGCGAGCGCATTGCGGTTTTGACAGGCGATGCGCTTATCGTGGCTGCGTTTCAGACGCTGGCCGTACACGCCATTCATAACGTGCGCGCGGAGCGCGTGCCGCTGGTGCTATCGATTCTCGCCCGCGGCGTCGGCGCACCCCACGGGATTGCCGCCGGGCAGGCTTGGGAGTGCGAGCCCAGTGTCGATGTGGCGCGTTATCACCGCGCCAAGACCGGCGCACTCTTTATTGCTGCGACTTGCGCGGGCGCGGCCTCAGCAGGTGTGGACCCCGGCCCCTGGGTGAATCTGGGCGCCTGTATTGGCGAGGCATTCCAAGTTGCTGACGACATCAAAGACGCCACAGGCAATGCCGAGGCACTCGGTAAACCCGTCGGCATTGATGCCAAGTTAGGCCGCCCTAACGCGGTTCAGGAACACGGGCTTGATGGTGCCGCCGATCGGCTGAAATCACTGATGGAAGAAGGACTGGAAAGCGTGCCCTACTGCTCCGGTCGCGAGAGCCTCGTGCGGTTGGTCCGCGCGCAGTCCGAACGCTTCATACCCGAAAAAATGGGGCGCTCTGCGGCCTGATCGATGCTGGCCGACCCCAATACCTGGCCCGACCAGCAACCAGCTCCCTCTGACTGGCGCTGCCGATGGCGGCTGTTTCGGAATCGTCTGCTCGCCGACAGCAAGTTCCAGCGCTGGGCCGCGAGAACGCCACTCATTCGGCGGATCGCAAGCAGAAAAGCTGTTGAATTACATCATCTTACAGCAGGGTTCGTTTACACACAGACGCTGACGGCCGTCGTGCAGAGTAACCTTCTGGCGGTATTGCAGGGCAGAATAGAGTCCACCAAGTCAGTAGCCGCCATGTGCGGACTGACCACCCCGGCCGCACACACCTTACTGACCGCCGCACAAGCGCTGGATCTCACCGAGGAAGTCTCGCGGGGCTATTGGATGGTCGGCGAGCTCGGTGCCTCGGTACTGGGTAACCCCGCAGTGCAGGACATGGTCAAACACCACGCCGTGCTGTACCGCGACTTAGCTGATCCACTGGCCCTTCTCCGCCACCGCGACAGCACCGGCCTGCGGGACTACTGGAGCTATGTCCCGGGGGGCAACAACCCCGACGACGGTCATCGTGAGTACAGCCAGTTGATGAGCAGCTCGCTGGCGCTGATATCAGACCATATTCTGGAGACCTACCCGCTCGGAGATTATCGCGGTCTTGTCGACGTCGCCGGTGGGACCGGCCACTTCGCGCGCATGGTGAAAAAACGTTACCCCGATATTGATGCCACAGTCCTGGACCTGCCAGAGGTCGTGTCTGAGGCCAAAAGACAGTTTCCTCAGACCGATATCCGTTTCGTGGCGACCGACATGTTCCGCTCTCCACTGCCACCAGATACCGAATGTTTTTCGCTGGTCCGAGTGCTCCATGATCACGACGACGAGCCCGTGGTGGCGTTGCTCACCCGCCTGCATTCGGCGCTGAAGCCTGGCGGACACCTGTTGATCGCCGAGCCCATGGCCGGCACTGCGGGTGCTGAGCCGATCGGCGATACCTATTTCAGCTTCTATTTATGGGCCATGGGAAGTGGCCGCCCCCGCACTGCCAAGGAACTGAAAGCCATGTGCCTGGCGGCGGGTTTTAGTGGTATTCGCGAGTTTAAAACGCCGATTCCAGCCCTGACCCGGGTTTTGGTTGCCGAAAAGGCCCCCAAGAACCCATAAAAACGAGAATGTCTGTATTATTTGACAGTTTTACGTGTTAATTTAGAATGACAGTAGAGTTGTATCGCCGCCATCACGCCCCAAAAAGGTGCTTGGCGGTTGCACAAAAGTAATAAGAGAGCACCGCCATGGGAGCAATGTCCACTGCGGTGGTTTTCGAGCAACCCGGGGAAATGGCTATACGCCCCGTTCAGTTGCCCGAGCCCCACAGTACAGATTGCCTAGTCGAGGTCAGTTGGACCGGCATCAGCACCGGCACCGAGAGGTTGCTGTGGGATGGGCGTATGCCGCCCTTCCCGGGGTTGGCGTACCCGCTTGTGCCCGGCTATGAGACTGTGGGCACCGTGATTGAGTCCGGCAAAAACACAAATTTGGAAGCCGGTCAGCGTGTTTTTGTGCCGGGAAGCAGAGGCTTCACCGATGTGCACGGCCTATTTGGTGGTGCCGCGCAGACGCTGGTTGTACCCGCCGATCGCCTGATATCACTGCCCTCAGAGATGGACTCAACGGGTGTGTTGCTGGCGCTCGCTGCCACAGCATGTCACGCCTTGGTACGCATGGAAGATCTTGGGCCGCCCGAGCTGATCATTGGTCATGGCGCCCTGGGGCGTTTGATTGCCCGCGTCGCAAAGGCCCGGTACGACGCGACCCCTGTGGTTTGGGAAACCGCCGCCGAGCGTCGCGAAGGCAACCACAGCTACACCGTGATTGACCCGAAAGAGGATGACCGCCGCGACTACCGGCGCGTCTGTGATGTCAGCGGTGCCAATCTCATCGTTGATCAAGCCGTGCACCATCTTGCTAAGGGCGCCACGGTGCTCCTCGCGGGCTTCTACGCCGCACCGATTCAATTCAATTTCCCGGCCGCGTTCATGCGCGAGATCGACTTACGCATCAGCGCCGAATGGCAGCCGGAAGATATGCAAACCGCTCTCGATCTGATCTCAGGGGGAGATCTGTCACTGAGCGGCATCATCACCCATGACCAACCCTATGACAGCGCTGAAACCGCCTACCAACAGGCGTTTTCTGATCCCCGCTGCCTGAAGATGGTCCTCGACTGGAGAGACGCATGAACGCACCGGAGAGTGCCAAGCTATATGACCCGGGTTTGGAATCCACTGGGGAGAGAGCCGATTTACTGGCCTCCTCCGGAGACGATGCACCCAAAACCCAGATCATTGCGATCTACGGTAAGGGCGGTATCGGCAAGAGCTTCACGCTAGCCAACCTCTCTTACATGATGGCCCAGCAGGGTAAGAAAGTATTGCTGATCGGCTGCGATCCCAAGAGCGACACCACTTCACTGCTCTTTGGCGGCAAAGCCTGCCCCACCATTATCGAAACCGCCTCTGCCAAGAAAGCGGCGGGCGACGAAGTGTCTGTGGGGGACGTCTGCTTCAAACGCGACGGTGTATTCGCCATGGAACTGGGTGGCCCTGAAGTCGGCCGGGGCTGCGGTGGCCGCGGCATCATCCACGGCTTTGAAACGCTAGAAAAACTGGGCTTCCACGACTGGGATTTCGATTACGTATTGCTCGACTTCCTGGGCGACGTGGTCTGCGGCGGCTTCGGCTTACCCATTGCACGGGACATGTGCCAGAAAGTGATCGTGGTGGCCTCGAATGACCTACAGTCACTGTATGTCGCCAACAACGTCTGCTCCGCGGTCGAATACTTTCGCAAGCTGGGCGGCAACGTGGGCGTCGCCGGAATGGTCACCAACAAAGACGATGGCGCCGGGCAGGCCCAGGCCTTCTGTAAGGCTGTCGGCATTCCCGAACTCGCCTCAATTCCGGCCAACGACGATATCCGTCGAAAAAGCGCTTCCTACGAAATTATCGGACGCCCCGAAAGTGAGTGGGGCTCACTCTTTAGCGAGCTCGCCACCAATGTGGGCGAGGCCCCACCTCATAAACCGACGCCGCTCACGCAGGACGGATTGCTGGAGCTATTCGATGGCGACACTGTTGGCCGCGACGTGGTGTTACAGCCCGCGAGCCTCGAAGATCTCTGCAACGTCGAGCACCTCAACAAGCCCTCTCTGGAAGTCATTTATGACACCGTCTGACGCCGTCATCGCCGTTGATAACGAGAGCACCGCGCAGGCGGCCGGCTGCCATGCGGGCGAAGAGGTAATGCGCGATGCAGCCGCGAAAGCGGGCAAAAGTGCCCAGCTGGAGCAATATGACAAGGATTATCCCAAGGGCCCTCATGATCAACCGCAAAGCATGTGTCCCGCGTTCGGCTCGCTGCGAGTCGGCCTGCGCATGCGCCGCACGGCGACCGTTTTGTCAGGGTCGGCGTGCTGTGTTTACGGTCTGACCTTTACCTCACACTTCTACGGTGCCAAGCGCACGGTCGGCTATGTGCCCTTTGACTCCGAGTCACTGGTCACGGGCAAGCTGTTTGAGGATATCCGTGAAGCCGTCCATGAACTGGCTAACCCCGACGAATACGACGCCGTGGTAGTGATCAATCTCTGCGTGCCTACTGCATCTGGAGTGCCCCTGGATCTGCTGCCCGATGAGATCGACGGTGTGCGGATCATCGGTATTGATGTACCCGGCTTTGGCGTACCCACTCATGCGGAAGCCAAGGATGTGCTCGCAGGCGCCATGCTGGCTTATGCACGGAAGGAGGTCCAAGCTGGGCCCGTGGCACGCCCCCTCGGTCTTGAGGCGAAAACGAAAGAACCCACTGTCGCTTTAGTAGGCGAAATCTTCCCGGTCGACGCCATCACCATTGGCCGCATGCTGCAGCCGATGGGCGTCAAGGCCGGTCCAGTGACTCCAACACGCGAGTGGCGGGAACTGTATGCCGCGCTCGATTGCTCTGCCGTGGCCATGCTGCACCCGTTTTATGCCGCCACTGCCCGAGAGTTCAAAGCCGCGGGCCGTCCGCTTCTGGGTTCGGCACCGGTGGGTGTTGAGGGTACGCGGGACTGGCTGACTAATCTGGGCGATGTACTGAATCTGCCTAAAAAGCAGATTGATCAGGCAGTTAACGCGCAGCTCTCTGCCATTCGCGGCGTGCTGGAGGCTAACCCCATCGACGCGCGCATTACCCTCTCGGGCTACGAGGGCTCAGAACTCATCGTCGCTCGATTGCTGATCGAGAGTGGCGCCAATGTGCGCTACGTCGGCACTGCCTGCGCGAAATCGGATTGGTCAGCCCACGACTGCGAGTGGCTGGAATCCAGAGGCGTGAGCGTCAAATTCCGCGCCTCGCTCGAGGACGACCTGTACGCGATGGATACCTTTAAGCCAGATATCGCGATCGGCACCACACCGGTTGTGCAGCACGCCAAAGAGCTGTCGATTCCAAGCCTCTATTTCACCAATCTGATTTCAGCGCGGCCCCTGATGGGCGTCGCCGGCGCCGGATCTCTGGCTGAAGTCATCAACACGGCAATAGCGGGCAAGGAGCGCTTCCAGAACATGGAGTCCTTCTTTGCCGGTGTCGGTAGCGGTACTAAAACCGGGATCTGGACTCCTCAGATCATCGAGCGGCATGGCATGGGGGAGGCAGGCTAATGTTAGTCCTCGACCACGATCGCGCTGGCGGCTACTGGGGTTCTGTGTACATGTTCACGGCGGTCAAGGGCCTGCAGGTCATTATTGATGGTCCTGTGGGTTGCGAAAACCTGCCCGTGACCTCTGTGCTGCACTACACCGACGCGCTCCCCCCGCACGAGCTGCCGATCGTGGTTACCGGCTTGGCCGAAGAAGAACTCGGACAGCGCGGCACCGAGGGTGCCTTGCGGCGCGCACACCAAATGCTGGACCCCAAGAAACCCAGCGTGGTCGTCACCGGTTCTATTGCTGAAATGATCGGCGGCGGCGTCACGCCCGAGGACACCAATATCCAGCGTTTCCTGCCGCGCACCATTGACGAAGATCAGTGGCAGAGTGCGGACCGTGCGCTGGTATGGCTCTGGGATCAATTTGGCAAGGCTAAAGCGAAGAAGCGCAAAGCCAA
>ERZ802824.2084-NODE-2084-length-10237-cov-18.7738_pt1 | contig 10237 bp, 7 predicted proteins | sample MGYA00345650_ERZ802824 | MGnify/ENA primary metagenome ERZ802824 (study PRJEB30503, sample SAMEA104212361) | marine metagenome | biome: Westerlies Biome; feature: [SRF] surface water layer (ENVO:00010504) within the epipelagic zone...; material: water... | reverse complement strand
CTGCAGCTTCAGGATCAATTATTACACCGTATTACGACTCTCTTCTTGTAAAAGTAACGACTTGGGCACAATCAACTGATGATTGTATTAGAAGAATGGACAGAGCGCTTCGTGAATTTAGAATAAGGGGAGTTAAAACAAACTTGGTATTTCTTGAGTCGCTTATCAATAATAATGATTTTCAATCTGGAAGCTACAACACAAATTTTGTGGATACAAATAAAGAGTTGTATAATTTTACACCCAAAAAAGACCGTGCGTCAAAAATTATTTCTTATCTAGGAGATATTCTTGTTAATGGACATGCTGATATTAAAGGAAGAGCAAACGATTTTAATTTAACCAACCCTGTCGTGCCTTCTTTTGAAAAAAATATTAATGCAGTCAATTATGTAGAAGAGTTAAAAAAAAGTGGACCTGAAAAATTCAGTCAAAGTATAAAAGAAAAAAAATATACTTTGATTACAGACACAACTATGCGTGATGCGCACCAGTCACTTCTTGCAACAAGAATGAGGACTGATGATCTAATAAATATTGCTGAATTTTATAGCAACAAACTCTCTGACCTTTTTTCCATTGAGTGCTGGGGAGGCGCAACTTTTGATACTTCAATGCGTTTTTTAAAAGAGGATCCATGGGATAGATTAGCAAAAATAAATCAGCAGGCACCAAATATTTTAAAACAAATGCTTTTACGAGGAGCCAACGCTGTTGGTTATAAAAATTATCCTGACAATGTTGTAAAATTTTTTGTTAAAGAAGCAGCACAAGCAGGAATTGATGTTTTTAGAGTTTTCGACTCATTAAATTTAATTGAAAATATGAGAGTTTCTATAGAAGAAGTTCGATTACAAAATAAAATATGTGAAGGAACAATATGTTACACCAATGATGTAACAAACCCAAAAGAAAACAAATATACTTTAAAATATTATATTGATCTTGCAAAAGAATTAGAAAAAGCAGGTTCTCACATCATTGCTATTAAGGATATGGCAGGCTTGTGTAAGCCGTCGGCAATAAAACTTTTAATTAAAGAATTAAGAAATGAAATTTCTCTACCTATTCATTATCATACACATGATACATCAGGTACTTCATCTGCAACAGTTCTTGCGGCAATTGAAGAAGGTATAGATATTGTTGATTTAGCAATGGACTCGATGAGTGGATTAACTTCTCAACCAGCTTTAGGTTCTGTTGTTTCAATAATGAAACAAAACTATGAAGATCCAAGATTAGATGAAGCTAGTATTAGAGAAGCTTCTTTGTACTGGGAGCAGGTAAGAAATAATTATAGAGCTTTTGAGACTGATTTTAAAGGTGGTAGCTCGGATGTTTATTTACACCAAATGCCTGGTGGTCAGTTTACTAATTTAAAAGAACAGGCTCGATCTCTTGGAATTACAACAGATAAATGGGGATTAGTTGCTAATATGTATGCAGAAGTAAATAAAATGTTTGGGGATATTATTAAGGTTACACCATCATCAAAGGTTGTAGGTGATATGGCACTTTATATGATTACAAATGATTTGAGCCCTGAAGATGTTTTGGATCCAAATAAAGAAATTTCATTTCCCTCATCTGTTGTAGAGTTTTTTAAGGGAGAGATAGGAATTCCTCCAGGTGGTTTTCCCGAAAAGTTACAAAAAAAGATACTAGGCAATGAAAAACCTCTGTCAAAAAGAGCAGGGTCAGTTTTAACAAGTATTAATATAGATAAGGTGCAAGAAAAATTAGAAAATAAATATGAAGAAAAATTGTCTAATCAACAAGTTGCCTCTTATTTAATGTATCCAAAAGTATTTGAAGATTTCATGGATCACAGGAAGGCTTATAGTGACACATCTATTTTATCTACGGAACTATTTTTCTACGGACCACTCTCAGATAAAGAATATTCTTTAGCAATAGATAAAGGTAAGAGTCTTATTGTTCGTTATTTAGCTAAAGGAGAGCCTAATGCAAATGGATCTAGCTCTGTTTTTTTTGAACTTAATGGTCAACCAAGAACTATTGAAATTGTTAACAAAGAATTTTCTAAGAATGTTGTCGCAAAAATAAAGTCAGAAGAAGGAAATCCAAATCATATCGGATCCCCCTTACCTGGACAAGTTGCAAAAATATTTGTCAACGAAGGCGCTAAGGTAATTAAGGGTGATAGAGTTTTAGTAATTGAGGCGATGAAAATGGAAACAACAATTAATGCTGAAAAAAGTGGTACTATAAAAAAAATTCACATTAATTCTGGAGAGAATGTTGAGACAAAAGATCTATTAATTGAAATTGAATAACTCTAATTCTTTATAACATTGCTCTATTGATTTTTCAGAACTTAATAATTCAGCATTGATATTTCTTAACTCAAAGTATTCAACTCTTTTAATGGTAGCATCTTTATTAAAAAATAAAAATAACCTACAGTTAATACTGTCATATCGAAGGGTATGTACGGACCCATCTATTCTTGATAGTTGAGCGGCTCCCATAACATTTAAAATATTATTTTCTGTTTTACCTATAAAATTTATTTCTGCTGATTTTTGCTGATTTTCAACAATACTTTTTTCCTGTTCTTGTTTCTCCTCTATAATTTCTATTTCTTCTTCAATAGCATTTTCTTCTAAGATATCTTCAACAATTGTATCCTCTTCACTTTTATTGTTAGGAATAGCATCCTTAACTTTATCTGTAACTGTATTAGTCACCTTGATTACTTCTTTAGTAACCTCGACTGTAGAACAGCCCCAAACTAATAATGATAATGAAAGAAATAAAAATATGCGCATTGCTCTTATGATTAATTGTATATATGTAATATATTTATGATTACATCAATAAAATCGCCTTTCTTAGAATACAAAATGACAATTTTAAGAAATAAAAAAACTTCTAATTCTTTATTCAGACAAACAATGAATGAAGTAAGTTATTTGATAGCAGCTGAGGTATTAAAACACTTAAAGTATAAAAAGGTAAGTGTTCAAACACCACTCACAAAAACGACAGGAAAAGATTTAGCTCAGCAAGTTATTCTTGTTCCAATTTTAAGAGCTGGACTTGGATTATTAGAAGGGTTTGTAAAGTTTCTACCAGAGGCTGAGAAAGGTCATATTGGTTTATATCGTGATGAACAAACATATAAGCCAGTTGAATATTTATTCAAACTACCCAAAACAAAAAATAAAAAAGTTCTTGTTCTTGACCCTATGCTCGCAACGGGAAATTCATCAATTGCTGCCATTAACTTGATAAAAAATACAGGTGTTAATATAAAAGATGTTTCACTTATTTCTTTATTAGCAGCACCTGAGGGAATTAAAAATGTACAAAAAAATCACCGCTCTCTTCACATCTTTACATGCCAAATTGATGCAAAATTGGATAAAAATAAGTTCATAGTGCCAGGTCTTGGTGACGCAGGTGATCGATATATGGGCACCTAGATCATTTATCCACGATATATAATTTAAACTTCATTTATTAATTTTTTTTTCATATAAAGATGGTATCTACAGACTATATTTTACGGAAATAATGAGGAGAAATTCACTATGAAAAAATTATTTAATATTTTTATCATTTGTTTTGCTCTCGTATTCTCATCAAGTGTTTTTGCAAATAAAATTGGTGTAGTTTATGATTCAGGTGGAAAATTTGATAAATCTTTTAACGAATTAGCTTTTAAAACAGCTGAAAGAGTAAAAAATGAACTTGGTTGGCAAATGGTCGAGTTTGAGTCTTCTAACGATGCACAAATCGAACAAGGTATGCGTAAGATTGCTGATAGAGGAGCAACAATGATTGTAGGTATGGGCTTTGCACAAGCTGATGCTGTTGCAGCAGTTTCTGCTGACTATCCAGATATTAAGTTTGTTGCAGTTGATGTTTGTTGGCTTGATGATCCAAATAATAATATTTATCAAGCATGTTATAAAGAGCATGAAGGATCTTTTCTAGTTGGAATGATGGCAGCTATGGCATCTCAATCTGGAACAATCGGTTTTGTTGGAGGAATGGATATTCCACTTATTAGAAAGTTCCAAGGTGGTTATGAACAAGGCGCTCAATATGTAAACCCAGACATTGAAGTTTTGGCTAATATGACTGGAACTACAAATGAAGCTTGGAATAACCCAACCAAAGGTGCTGAGTTAACTAAAGCTCAAATTGATGGTGGTGCTGATGTTGTATATCAAGCAGCAGGTGGTACCGGAATTGGAGTTCTTCAAGCTGCAGCTGATGCTGGCATTATGGGTATTGGAGTTGATGCAAATCAAAATTGGATGCATCCAGGTAATATGCTTACCTCAATGCTTAAAAGACTTGATTTAACAATCTTTGCTCAAGCAGAAGCTTTGGCTGCTGGAACATTTGAGCCTGGAATAAATATTTTAGGCCTTGCTGAAGGTGGCGTAGGTTATGCTACTGAAGATGGCATGGTAACTGATGAAATGGCTGCTGCTGCTGATGCTGCTGCTGCAGATATTGCGAGTGGTGCATTAGTTGTTGCTGATTGGTCACAAGAGTAGTTAGTAAAAAATATATTTGGTGAGACCAAGAAATTAAATTATAATTTTATGGTCTCACCTATTCTTGAATTAAATAATATTAATAAATCTTTTGGGCATGTTCATGCCAATAAAAATATAAATCTTACAATTAATAAAGGCACAATCCACGGTATAATTGGAGAAAATGGTGCTGGCAAATCTACATTAATGAGTATCGTGTTTGGTTTGTATCAAGCAAATTCTGGAATAATTAAAGTAAATGGAAATGAGATAAAACTTAGATCACCTAAAGACTCGATAGTTAATGGAATTGGCATGGTCCACCAACACTTTATGCTCGTAGAAAATTTTACTGTTCTTGAAAACATAATTCTTGGTTTCGAAGGAGAAACAATTTTTGGAGAAAAATTACAAAAAGCTAAAGAAGATTTAAAGAAACTTTGCGAAACTTATAATTTTAACATTGATCTTGACTCCACTATATCTGATTTATCAGTTGGTTTTCGTCAAAGAGTAGAAATTTTAAAATCATTATATCGAGGAGCGGAAATCTTAATTCTTGATGAACCAACTGGCGTTCTTACACCGCAAGAGGTCGATGAATTATTTAAAATTCTCCGTTCATTAAAAGACGAAGGAAAAACCATTGTTTTGATTACTCATAAATTAATAGAGATTATGGATTTAACCTCAGAAGTATCTGTTATGCGTCAAGGAGAAATGGTCGGACATACAAAAACTGAAAATACTAATAAAGAAAAGTTAGCTGAAATGATGGTTGGAAGAAGTGTACTGCTAAGAGTTGATAAACCAGAAGTTAAGAGAGGTGAAGTAATCTTCAAGGTAAATGATTTGACTGTGAAGGATGATTTAGATGTAATTAGAGTAAAGAATGTTAATTTAGAAATTCGTTCAGGTGAAATTTTAGGTATTGCAGGAGTTACAGGAAATGGACAAACTGAATTATTAGAAGCACTTTCAGGAATTAGAAACGTAGAGTCAGGTAATATTGAGCTTTTTGGTGAAACAATTTCCCATAAAGATAATTACCTAAATCCAAGAATGCTCAAAGAAAAAGGACTAGCACATGTTCCTGAAGATAGACAGCGAATGGGTCTAGTTACTGATTTCAAGGCTTACGAAAATTTAATTTTTGGTTATCATGATCAAGAACCTTATTCTAAATCATCAATATTTAACCAAAAAGAAATAATACAGTATGCAAATAAAGTTATGAAAGAATATGACGTAAGGCCAAGCTCACCTAACCTTTTAACCTCCAACTTTTCTGGAGGAAATCAGCAGAAAATTATTTTGAGTAGAGAATTAAATGAAAATCCCAAAGTTCTTTTGGTTGGACAACCTACTAGAGGTGTTGATATTGGGGCAATTGAGTTCATTCATCAAAGACTTATTGATATGAGAAATAAAGGTGCGGCTATTCTCGTGGCTTCTGTTGAGCTTGATGAAGTATTATCTTTATCTGATAGAATTATAGTAATGTTTGATGGAAAAATTGTTGGGGAAAAGGAAAACAAAAATGTCACTGATCGTGAATTAGGATTGCTAATGGCAGGTGTAACAGAATGAGTAATATTGTTGTTGATAAAACCAAGGTACCATGGTGGGTATCTAATGTAATTGTTCCACTTGTAAATTTAAGTTTAGCTTTGCTTGTATCAGGGATATTCATATTTATTGCAGGTGAAAATCCTATAGAGGCAGTCAAGTTAATTATTTTTGGTTCTTTTGGTTATATTCAAGGTTTTGCTTACACACTCTACTATACAACAAATTTTATTTTTACAGGACTTGCTTTTGCGGTAGCATTTCATTGTAGGCTTTTTAATATTGGGGGAGAGGGACAAGCATATATCGGAGGGCTTGGTGTTTTTTTAGTAGCTATAAACTTAAGTTTTCTTCCAGTGCCAATTGTTTGGTTATTAGCAACATTAGGGGCTATTTTATTTGGTGCTGCTTGGGCATATATTCCTGCATACCTGCAATCTAAAAGAGGGAGTCATGTTGTAATCACAACTATAATGTTTAATTTCATTGCATCATCTCTAATGATTTATTTATTAGTTGATGTTATTCGAGATACAAACCAGATGGCGCCCCATACTGTTAAGCTTCCGGAAGAAATCTGGTTACCAAGTTTTGAGGCTTTATCTGGAGTTTTAGGGATTAAAATACGATATTCTCCTTTAAACCTGACCTTTTTATTAGCTATCGCGTCACTATTTTTTGTTTGGTTTTTAATTTGGAAGACAAGATGGGGATATGAAATGAGAGCAGTTGGACACAATACTCAGGCCGCTATCTATGCTGGAATTTCTCCTCATAAAAACATTATAATTGCCATGTGTATATCAGGAGGGTTGGCAGGCCTTTTGGGTGTTAATGAAATTCTTGGTGTAAGTCATAAAATACAAGCAGGTTTTCCTGCAGGGTATGGTTTTACTGGAATAGCTGTTGCATTAATGGGAAGAAATCATCCTATTGGTATTTTGCCTGCTGCATTTTTATTTGGAATTTTATATCAAGGTGGTTCTGAAGTAACTTTTGAAATGCCAAATATAACTAGATACATGTTCGTAGCTGTTCAAGGTTTAATTATTTTATTTAGTGGAGCTTTAGAAAACTTATTTAGACCTCAAATAGAAAGTTTTTTTGTTAACAGACTTAATAGAGAGGTAAGATCATAATGGAATTTGTATCAGATCTTGCTTCTCTAATAAACTCAACTTTAAGAATATCAACCCCGCTAGTTTTTGCAGCAATGGCAGGTATATTTGCAGAAAGATCTGGGGTTATAGACTTTAGTTTAGAGGGAAAAATGTTAATGGCTGCTTTTGTAGCTGCAGTTTGTTCGTATTATTTTGGTAATCCTTGGATTGGATTATTAATGGCCATCATAGTTTGTGTATCATTATCAATGTTGCATGGTTTTGCTTCTGTGACTCATAAAGGCGACCAAGTTGTGTCATGTGTTGCTATTAATATTTTAATTATTGGTTTAACAACTGCATTGGCAGCAGCGTGGTTTGGACAAGCTGGATTAACACCTACATTAACTGAAGAACAACGTTTTCTAGAAGTGCATTTACCTTTTGCTGACAACCTTAGAGACATTCCAGTTATTGGTACAATTTATAGTGACATTTTAAGTGGTCATTATATTTTTGTTTATTTTGCATATATTTCTGTTCCAATAGTTTACTGGGTTGTTTTCAAAACTAGTTTTGGACTGCGACTAAGAGCGGTGGGTGAAAACCCAAGTGCCGTTGATACTGCAGGAATTAATGTTTTTGCAATGAGATATAAAGCACTTGCGGTCAATGGTATTTTAATAGCTTTTGCGGGAGCTCACCTATCAACTGCAGTGAATGCTAATTTCTTCAGAGAGATGTCTGCAGGAAGAGGATATTTAGCCTTGGCTGCAATGATTTTTGGAAAATGGCATCCTAAAACCGCTCTAATTGCATGTATGCTTTTTGGATTTACTGATGCCTTACAAATAAGATTACAAGGAGTTGAGATCCCTACTATAGGTGAAATACCTGTTCAGTTAATCCAAGCACTACCATATATTTTGACCGTTGTATTACTTGCTGGTTTTGTTGGTAAAGCGATTGCTCCTAACGCTATTGGCCAACCTTATATTAAAGAGAGATAATCGTTATTAATATTTAATAATTATTAAAAAAACTACCTATATATAAGGAAACACAAATAGGAGATAATAATGTCAATATTAGAAAAATATGAAAAAATATTTCAAGCAAAAGATGAAGCTGGAATGAATGAAATTATACACGATGATTTTAAATTTACGATGCACTCATCAGGAAATCAACTTTCAAAATCTGATGTAATTGGTTGGGCTATGGGTGATGATATTTCTGAGGATAGAGATCGTTCAAGAATTGTTTATGAAAATGATGAAATAGGCGTACATCACTCTTTTGTTACTTTTAAAGACGGCAATACACAGGCCGTTATGGCAGTATACAAGTTTAAAGATGGTAAAATAATTTCTATGGAAACTGGCGCAACTAATATGCCAAAATAAAAAAAAAGCGGAAGTAATATTTCCGCTTTTATAATTAATTTTTAAATTAACTTTTATTTTTCTAAATCGAAACGATCAGCATTCATTACTTTATTCCAAGCGCTGATAAAATCAGTAATAAACTTATCATGGTTATCAGATTGAGAGTATACCTCAGCCAATGCTCTAAGTTGAGAGTTTGATCCAAAAACAAGATCAGTTCTTGAAGCCCTTCTTACTTTCTCTCCTGATTGACGATCAGTAGCTTGATAAGAATTACTCCCTGTGACATCCCACTTTACAGTCATATCAAGAAGAGTTGTAAAAAAGCTATTATCTAATTTTTCGCTATTAGAGAAAATACCTCGATCATCAGAACTAACCCCAAGAGCACGCATGCCACCAACTAAGACAGTCATTTCTGGAGCAGTAAGTTCAAGCAAGTGTGCTTTATCTAACATTAATTCTTCAGGTGTAACTGTGAAGTTTTTCTTGAGATAATTTCTAAAACCATCCGCTTCAGGCTCAAGGACAGAAAATGATTCTACATCGGTATGCTCTTGAGTTGCATCACCTCTACCAGGAGTAAATGGAACAGACTTTCCAGAAGCTTTTTCTATGCCTACATTTCCAGCAAGTACGATTACATCTGCAATACTTGCTCCAGTCTCAGAAGCAATACCTTCAAGAGTTCCTAGTACTTTAGAGAGCTGTTCAGGTTTATTTACCTCCCAATTTTTCTGAGGTTCTAATCTAATTCTAGCACCATTAGCACCGCCACGCATATCAGTATGACGATAGGTAGAGGCACTAGCCCAAGCAGTTTCAACCATTTCTTGAATTGATAGACCGCTATCAGCAATCTTAGTTTTAACAGCATCAACATCATATCCTGCATTACCTGCTGGAATTGGGTCCTGCCAAATTAAAGATTCTTCTGGTGACTCTGGTCCCATGTAACGAGTTTTTGGACCCATATCACGGTGAAGTAATTTGAACCAAGCACGTGCAAATGCATCTTGAAAATCATCTGGGTTTTTATGAAAGTGTTCAGATATTTTTCTATACTCTGGATCTTCACGCATAGCCATATCTGCGGTTGTCATCATTGTTGGAACTTTTTTAGACGCATCTTCGGCATCGGGCGCCATGTGATCTTCTTTCTGATCAACTGCATGCCAAATGTTTGCACCAGCAGGGCTTTTTGTTAACTTCCAATCGTATCCTAAAAGTAAATCAAAATACCCATTATCCCAAACTGTTGGATTCGTTGTCCAAGCACCTTCAATCCCACTAGTAATTGCATCACTTCCTTTTCCTGATGCATGTTTACTGATCCATCCAAATCCCATTTCTTCCATTGGAGCACCTTCAGGTTCAGGACCTACCAATGCAGCATCTCCTGCACCGTGAGCTTTTCCAAATGTATGACCACCAGCAGTAAGTGCAACTGTTTCTTTATCATTCATTGCCATACGACCAAAAGTTTCACGGATATCTCTCGCACTTGCAAGAGGATCAGGATTTCCATCTGGACCTTCAGGGTTTACATAAATCAATCCCATTTGAACTGCGGCTAGGGGGTTTTCCAAAACACGGTCTCCAGAATATCTTTTATTAGTTAACCATTCTGTTTCAAGACCCCAATAAATATCTTCTTCAG
>ERZ802824.2077-NODE-2077-length-10266-cov-20.9849_pt1 | contig 10266 bp, 10 predicted proteins | sample MGYA00345650_ERZ802824 | MGnify/ENA primary metagenome ERZ802824 (study PRJEB30503, sample SAMEA104212361) | marine metagenome | biome: Westerlies Biome; feature: [SRF] surface water layer (ENVO:00010504) within the epipelagic zone...; material: water... | reverse complement strand
TCCTAAAGACACCCATGAAAATAGTATAGATTTATCAATTCAATTAATTTCTGCAGTAAGATCAATAAGAGTTGAAAAAAACATCCCTTCAAAGTCTAGACCTTGCATTATTCTTAAAAATGTTAATTTAGAAAAAAAGAGAATTATTAATGAAAATAAAAATCTAATAATTAATTTAGCAAAATTAAGTGAGATAAAATTCTCTTCTGATGAAGAAGTTATAAATGAAAAATTTATTGTTACTACTATTGATAACATTACTTTAATGCTTCCACTTGAAGGTTTAATTGATTTTGATGGAGAGAGAAACAGGCTAAACAAAGAGCTTACAGATATAAATAATGAAATTGATATCATAAATAAAAGATTAAGTAATCCTATGTATATAGAAAAGGCACCTTCAAATGTCGTAAATGAAGTAAGAAATAAACAAAGTATATTTAATCAAAGAAAAGTAGAAATAGAAAAAGCCTTATTAAATATTTAAGATAGTAAATTGGAGAAACAGATGAAAAATTCAAAAACAGTTTTAATTGATAAAAATCCTGGTAGAAACTCTCAAACATTCGGAGTTGCAAGGAATTTAAATACTGACTTAGATTTAATTCATGAACCTTCAATTGGAGTTGTTGGTAATAAAGGTGACTCACAATGTTATTTTGGTGTTGAAGAAAAAGTTAGAACAATACATGAGTGTTTAAGATTAAGAATAGGACAAAAACCAGGTGATATATTTATGCGTTTAGTTCAACCTGAATATACCGTGGCGACATCAGACGGCATAAGAAATGGAACAAAAGAAATGCGTTATTCACTTATAGGAAGAGAAGTGACCAACGATACGTTGTGTGAGCACCTTAGTGCCTCTGGTCTCGAAGGAACTATTGCAGTTGTTGCTTGTGACAAACCTCCTGTAGGAACATTGTCTGCTATTTTGGAACACAATAGGCCAGCAATAATCATGTCTGATGGATCTATTAGACCTGGGGTAGATTCAGTAACTAAAGAACCTATTGATTTAATAACAGCCTATCAATTAGCCGGAAGTGATGATGAAGAATTAAAAAAAAGAATTGCATGTGAAGCATGCCCAGGTCATGGAAGTTGTGGGGGTATCTTTACATATAATACAATGCAAACTTTTATTGGTGTCGTTGGTATGCAGCCCTTAGAAATGGTCTCACCTGCTTCAGAAGATCAAAGAAGAATAGAGACTTTTCCTAACAAATTAATTACTTATTTAGATAATATGATCAAAAATGATGTTAAACCTAGAGATATAGTCACAAGAGATTCTATAAGAAATGCTATTATAGTTGCTATGTCTATAGGTGGTTCAACCAATGTAATGCTTCATGCTCCAGAATTAGCTCGTGCTGCAGGCTATAATAACTTTAATGAAGATATTATGAGTTTTGAAGAATTTAATCATTTATCAAAAAATGTTGTTCCTGTTTTAGTCAACGCTAGACCATTTGGTAAATATTCAATGGTAGATATAGATGCTAAGGGTGGTGTTCAAGTTTTTGTAAAAGATTTGCTAGATTCAGGCTTGTTAAACGGAAACACACTCACATGTACTGGTGAAACATTAAAAGAGCAAATTATAAGGCTCGATCCTAAAAGTCCCGATGGGGAAGTAATATATTCTGTGAAAAAACCTTTTAAAGAAACAGGAGGACTTAGACTTTTAGGAGGTAACTTATCGCCAGAATATAGCTCAATTTTAAAATTAGCTGGTGTTGAAGGTGGTTTAGAAAACAATATATTTGTTGGAAGAGCCAGGATATTTGATGGTGAACAAAAACTACTTGATGCTCTGGAAAATGAACCAGATAAATTTATGAATAAAGATATGATAATAGTTAGATATGAAGGACCAGTAGGTGGTCCTGGAATGCCAGAAATGTTAGATTCAACATCAAGAATAACTGCATTATGTAGAGAGAGAAATATAATTGTGGGATTGATGACTGATGGTCGTTTTTCTGGAGGATCAGTTGGCCTTGTTATTGGTCATGTTGGACCAGAAGCCGCTGTAGGTGGTCCGATTGGTTTAATCAAAGATAAAGATGAAATCGTGGTTGATCTGAATAATAATACCCTAACTTGTACTCAATTATTGGATCAAACTACTTTAGAAGAAAGAAAAAATGAATGGCAAACAGTTGTAGAGACTAATAATGGTTTGCACCCTGCAGTAGGAATTGCCGATACTAGATTATTAAATAGAATGAGAAGCTCTGCTGTTTCAGCTATTTTTGGAGCAGGAATGCATCCTGATAGAAAAGTTTGGATACCTGCTCCTCGTGAGGTTGAAAAATCAGATTTCATTCCAAAAAATATTCATAAAAATTAAATTAGAATTTTTCTATTTCAATCCAAATGGGAGTGTGGTCACTAGGTTTTTCTTGTCCTCTAGGTATTTTGTCTATCCCTACATCAGATAAAATGTCCACTATTTCAGGAGAAATTAAAAAAAAGTCAATTCTTATGCCATTATCTTTTTGCCAAGCTCCTGCTTGATAATCCCAGAAGCTATATTCTTTTAGATTTGGATATTTTAATCTATATGAATCTATTAACCCTATATTTATCAATTCTTTCATATGTCTTCTAGTTTTCTCAAGATACAGTGCGTCATCATGCCATTTTGAAATATCGTAACAGTCAATATCTTCTTGAATCACATTAAAATCACCTCCTAAAATCAGAGGTTCATTTTTATCATAGATATCTTCAGTATATTTTATAAGACGTTTCATCCAATTAATTTTATAATCATACTTAGGACCAGGAGCTGGATTGCCGTTTGGTAAATATAAACAAATTAAATTTATATTCTTAATTTTTACATGTAAAAATCTTGCTTGATCATCTTCAATGATATCCTGATCATAAAAAGGTAGTATCCGATTTATTTCATTAATCTTAAATTTACTAGCAATTGCTACTCCATTATATGATTTTTGGCCTGAGGCTAAAACATCAAAACCTTTATCATTAAAATCTTTAAAAGGAAAATTTTCATTGATAGTCTTTGTTTCTTGCATCAAAATAATATCAATTTTGCTTTGTTCAACCCAATTTATTACGTTTGGCAAACGCATTTTTATTGAATTCACATTAAAACTTGCAATTTTTAAAGACATTTTTTTTTAAAAAAAAATCATATTGAAAAACTAGTGCCGCAACCGCAATTAGCTGTAGCGTTAGGGTTTTCAATTTTAAAATATGCTCCTGCTAATTCAGATACATATTCTAAAGTGCTGCCATTTAGAAAATCCATTGAAACTTTATCTACTAAATAACTAATACCACTTTCGTTGAAAACTAAATCGTCACTATTTGGTGAATTTACAAAAGAAAAATCATATTGAAAACCCGAGCATCCACCACCCAGAACGGAAATTTTAAAGTAAGACCCTGTTTCACTTTTCAATAAAATTTTAACTCTGTCTATAGCTTCTTTAGACAATTTAAAATCTTGGTTAATAATTTCACTTACTTCATTCATTCAATTTACCTTGTAAAATTTTACTCATTGAAACAGCAAATACACGTGTTATTATACAAAATATCATATAATTATACATAAATGAATTAATTATTGGAAATATTATTGAAAAATAATGATGACAATCGACATCTAAGTCCCTACGCGTGTTACAGTTCTGAAAGTAGAGGCAGAATGTATACTGATGAACCTCTTATATTGGGTCGCTCAGAATTTCAAAGAGATAGGGATAGAATAATTCATTCTGAGGCTTTCAGGCGGTTAAAAGATAAAACACAAGTTTTTGTATATCACGATGGAGATCATTATAGAACCCGCCTCACTCATACACTTGAAGTTTCACAAATTGCAAGATCAATTGCAAAAGCACTTAAAATTAATGAAGATTTAGCTGAAACGATTGCACTTGCTCATGACCTAGGCCATCCTCCTCTTGGTCATAGAGGAGAAGATGTACTAAAAAAACTTATGATAAACTCTGGTGGGTTTAATCATAATGAACAATCTATAAGAGTTGTGACAGTACTAGAAAAAAAATATCCTAATTTTAATGGACTAAATCTTACTTTTGAGACATTAGAGGGTTTAATTAAACACAATGGTCCATTTTTTGGTGATAAAAAAATACCTTATACTATTGATGAAATTAATAAAATATTTCCATTAGATTTAAATACTTACCCCTCTTTAGAAGGACAAGTGGCGAATATCTCAGATGATATTGCATATTTAACCCATGATTTTGATGACGGTCTTCGTGAGAACCTATTTACAATAAATGATCTTCGTAAAATTAAAATTATTGATGAAATTATACAAAAGTTGAAAAAAGAATTTGTTAACATTAAAATTGATATTTTAATACATCAATTTATTAGACATTTAATAAGTTATTTTATTAATGACGTTGTTTCGAACTCGTTAACTGTCATTAATATTAATAATTTTGAAAACGCTAACCAAATTCGTTGTTTTGAAGATAAAATAATTAAACTTAGTCCATCTGCTTATAGTAATATGGAAGAAATCAGGAATTTTTTATTTAAAAATATGTATAATAATGATTTTTTAATAAATAAATTAAATAATAATTCTTTAATGATAGAAAAATTATTTTTTCTATTCCATAAAGATCCCAACTTGCTTCCAGAACAGTGGAAAAGGTTAAAAGGTAATATTTCAGCATCTAAACAATCACGAGTGATTACAGATTATATTGCAGGTATGACAGATGGTTATTTAAAAAGAGAATACCAAAAATATTTTGATAAGGAAAATTAGAGTTTATGAATATTTATAAAATTTATTTTAATTATATTATTGAGTTACTAGATAAGTTTAAATTAGAATCTAAGCATAACTTTGATAATAGTGAAATACTTAAGAAGATTACGTTAGAACCTCCCAAAAACAATATTAATGGGGATATGTCTACTAATTTAGCAATGCTTTTAAGTAAAAGTTTAAAGTTAAATCCAAAAGAAATTGCGAATAAACTTAAACCATATATTTTAAAGCTACCAAATATTGCACTTGTTGACATCGCTGGACCAGGTTTTATTAATATTACATTAAAACAATCTACTTGGTCAGATTTTATAAAAAATATGCTTTTAAATCCTCAAACTTGGGACAAGCAGAATATTGGAAAAGGTCAAAATATTAATTTAGAATATATCTCTGCTAATCCAACAGGCCCCTTACATGCAGGTCATGCTAGAGGAGCTGTTTTTGGAGATGCACTTGCATCTCTTTTAGATGAAGTTGGGTATAAAGTTATAAGAGAATATTATATAAATGACGCAGGAAGTCAGATAGAAAAATTAGTCGAATCTTCTTTGCTAAGATATGATGAGTGTAATGGACAAGATATAAAAGAAATTCCAGATGGTCTATATCCAGGTGAGTATTTAAAAGACGTTGGAAAACAACTTTTCAAAAAGTATGGGAAAAACTTAAAACAAAATTCAAAAGAAGATGTTTTTGATTTAGTTAGAAAAGTTTCTATAGAAGTTATAATGAAAATGATTAAAGAAGATCTTTCAAAGTTAGGTGTCAAAATGGATGTCTTTACTAGTGAAAAAAATATTATTTCAGGTAATTTATTGACAGATATATTAACTTTACTTGAGAATAAAAACCTGACTTATTACGGCACTCTTGATCCTCCTAAAGGAACAGATCCAAATACATGGGTAAAACGACAACAATTTCTATTCAAATCATCTAATTTTGGTGATGATTTAGATAGAGCCCTAAAAAAATCAGATGGTAGTTGGACTTATTTTGCAACTGATATGGCTTACCACTTAGATAAAATTAATAGAACAAACGGAGATTTAATAAATGTATTAGGTGCTGATCATACAGGATATATATCAAGAATTAATGCAGCAGTTAATGCTCTTTCAAATGGTTCTATTACTATAGATACAAAAGTGTGTGCTTTGGTAAACCTCATGGAAAACGGTAATCCTATAAAAATGAGTAAAAGGGCAGGAAATTTTGTAACCCTTTCTGATATAATAGATGCTGTTGGAAAAGACGTAATTAGATTTATAATGTTAACAAGAAGAAATGATCAATCTTTAGATTTTGATTTTAAAAAAGTTACTGAAAAGTCAAAAGAAAATCCGGTTTTTTATGTTCAATACGCGCATGCTCGTTGTAACTCTATTTTTAAATCAGCAGAAATTTTAGAAGAAAATCTTAGTGCTGAAAACACAGATCTTTTAAGTGGAAATGATGAAACTGAATTGATTAAATTTATATCTCAATGGCCTAGAACATTAGAATTAGCTGCCAAAAATCATGAACCTCATCGAATTTGTTATTATTTAATAGAGCTATCAAGTATGTTTCATACTCTATGGAATAAGGGTAAAGATAATTTGAATGTTAAATTTATAGTTGAAAACGATGTAAAGTTAACAAATGCGAGATTGTTATTAGTTAAAGCAGTTGCTTTAACAATTAGAAAAGGGTTAAGTATTCTTAAAATAAAACCAATATTTGAAATGTAAATTTATGAAAAATTACTTAAAAATAACCATCATTATTTTTTTAAGTTCGGGTATTTTTTTTTCTTTAGGATTATTTGCATTAAAAATAATTTTTGAAAAAAATGATAATGATGAGTTGGTAGTATTAGGCCCTGATAATAAAGATATTTTTACTATTCCAAAAGATGTTGGTGGAAAAAAAGTATCAAATCTTGATATAGAAATATTGAATAATAAAAAAGCTTTAGTTACTAACGAGAAACTTAGACTTCCTCCTGCTGAACCTGAACTTTTACCTTTAGATGTTATTGAAGAAAAAATTAATAACAAAACAAAAAATACAAAAGAATTAAAGAACAATATTATTAAAGATAGTGAAAAAAAAGGTAAAATTCCTAGTAAAATCAAAACAAAATCTGAAAAACAATTTGGATTATATAGAGTACAATTCGGTTCATTTAGAAATTTAGACAAGGCACAACTTGCTAAAAAAAACATGAACAAAAAATTTAATAGTTTATTATCAAATGTTAGATTAGAAATTTATACCTATACCAACAGTGAAAAATTAGTATTTCACAGAGTTTGGACCTCTCCTTTAAATAAAGTTAATGGTCTGAACTTATGTGATAAGTTTAAAAAACAAAAAATTGTTTGTATTTTACAAGTAAATAAATGAGTGAAATATGTCAGAATTAATTATTCCTAAAATAGATGTATTAAGTTTGACTTTAGATGGATTTGAAGGACCTATTGATTTACTTTTGAGTCTAGCCAGGGATCATAAAATTGATTTAACTAAGTTATCAATACTTAAATTAGCAGAACAGTATTTAGAATTTTTAGATGATGTTATTAAAAAGGATATTGATATAGCAGCTGAATACTTAGTTATGGGAGCTTGGCTTGCTTTTTTAAAATCAAAACTGTTATTACCGGAAGATAAAATTGAAAGTTCACAAACTGCAGAAGAAATGTCTGAGTTATTAGAATTCCAAATAAAGAGACTGGAAGGAATTCAAAAAGTATCAAAACTTCTTTTTAAAAAACATCAATTAGGAACTCATTTTTTTAAAAGAGGTGATCCAGAGTTTTTCAACATTAATAATACTGTAAATTATGAGTTAAGTTTATATGATTTAATAAAAACTTATGGAAAAATTGTTACAAAAGATAATAATAAATCAATAATAATTGCCGAAACTAAATTATATTCTGTTGAGGATGCTATAAATAGGTTAAAAAAATTACTTAAAACATCTGATGGTTGGCTAAACTTACTGGATTTTATTCCAAAAAACATTATAGATAAGCTTGAGATAAAATCTTCTTTAGCTTCACATTTTGTAGCATCGTTGGAACTTGTAAAAGAGGGTGATATATCGTTAAGACAAGATAATTTTAATGATAAAATTTTAATAAGTTCTAAAAATAAATGATGCATATTCTTAAATAATATTGGACATATGATTAGGTAATTTATGGAAAATTTAAATAAAAATAATAAAGAAATTAATTTTGGTTTAAAACAAAAGATTGTTGAAGCTTTAATTTTTTCTTCAGCAGAACCTATTTCATATTTGGAACTACAAAAAACAATTACTGATAATAAATTACTTGATGAAATTTTAACTGCATTAGAAAATAAATACATATCTAGTGGAGTAAATTTATGTACTATAAATAATTCTTATGCTTTTAGGACATCCTCTGAAGTTTCTGAATATTTGAATATTGAAAGAATAGTTCCAAAACCTTTATCTAGAGCAGCGACTGAAACCCTAGCAATTATTGCATATCATCAACCAATTACTCGATCAGAAATAGAAAATATAAGGGGTGTTTCGTTAAGTAGAGGTACTATAGATTTACTTTTAGAATTAGGTTGGATACAACCTGGCCAAAGAAGATCAACACCAGGCAACCCACTAACTTGGAAAACTTCTAATAATTTTTTAGATCATTTTGGTTTAAAAGAAATTAATGAACTTCCTGGAATTGAAGATCTAAAAAGTTCTGGGCTTCTTGATAAAAATAAAATAATTTTTGGTGATCAAGTAATAGATTAAATATATATTTAACTTTTTTAAAATCAGGCACTATTTTGTTAGAATTTTTCAATATATCTCATGCATATAACAAACAAAAAATCTTAAATGATTTTTCTATGAAACTTGAATTAGGTGAAGTAGTTTCTTTATTAGGACCTTCAGGATGTGGCAAAACCACTTTACTTAAATTAGCAAGTGGCATTGAAAAACTTCAGAAAGGAGAGATTAAAATAAATAAAGAAATAGTCTCATCTTCTAATATTCATGTTAATTCAGAAAGAAGAGATGTTGGTTATGTTTTTCAAGACTGTGCTCTTTTCCCACATTTGACAATAATGCAGAATATTTTTTTTGGAATGAAATCAATTGAAATAGAAAAACAAAAAAATAAAATACAAAGCTTGATGATTGAAATCGATATTTCAATTTTAGCTGATAAATATCCTCATGAGTTGTCTGGAGGTCAACAACAGCAAGTAGCTCTCGTAAGAGCAATGGCCAGTGATCCAAAAATTATTTTCTTAGATGAACCATATTCAAATTTAGACTCAAGGTTGAAAGAAAAAATTAGAGATCAAATGTTACATATACTTAGAGAGCATAATATATCTGCCTTACTAGTAACTCATGATCCAGAAGAAGCGATGTTTATGTCAGATAAAATTGGTGTTTTAAATAATGGTTCTATTGAACAATTTGGAAGTCCAATTGATTTGTATTTGCGCCCTAAATCTGCTTTCATTGCAGAATTTTTTGGAGAGATTAACGTTTTCGAAGGAACAGTTGAAGATGGATCTGTAAATACTGTTTTAGGTACTTTCAAATGCTCTAAAAAGCTCAATAAAAAAATGGTAAAGATTGTTATAAGAAATGAAGCTATTAATCTTTTTGCAGAAAATAATTTAAATTCTTACAAGAACAATATAAATGGATTCGTTACTTCACCTTATTTTGGTTATGTAATGGAAGCTAGATTATTGGCAGGATCAACATTAGTTCATTTATCTTTAAAGGTTAACAAATCAAATTTTCATATTCATGCTAAAATTCCAGGATTAAACTTCTTTAACACAAATGAAAAAGTTTTTGTTTCTAGTGATCCATCACAAATTTTTGTTTTTCAGCAATAATTATTTTTAATATAAAAAAAAATTACATATAATAATTAATTAAGTTATAAGTAATTTACAATTTTAGGAGTTAATATTATGGGTGCATTTAGTATTTGGCATTGGATTATTGTCTTGATAGTTGTTCTTATCTTATTTGGTGGGAAAGGGAAGTTATCCAGCATAATGGGTGATTTTGGAAAAGGTCTAAAGAATTTCAAAGATCAAGTTAAATCTAATAAAGACAATGAAGAAGAAGTTGAGGTTATTTCTGAACAGAAAGCTAGCCCAAAAAAGAAAACAGTTAAAAAATCAGCAAAAAAGAAACAAACTGTTAAAAAGAAATCTTAATATTTTTCAGAAAGTTCTAAATGCTAGATATTGGTTTCCCAGAATTTCTTTTAATTTCATTCGTTTTACTTATTGTGGTTGGGCCAAAAGATTTACCAAAAGTGCTAAGATCAATTACCTCTTTTATCAGAAAAATAAAAACAATGGCCTCTCAATTCCACTCTGGAATAGACGATTTAGCTAACGAATCTGAAATCTCAGATCTTAGGAAGGAAGTTAGTAAAATAGAAAATAAT
>ERZ802824.2076-NODE-2076-length-10266-cov-28.1058_pt1 | contig 10266 bp, 12 predicted proteins | sample MGYA00345650_ERZ802824 | MGnify/ENA primary metagenome ERZ802824 (study PRJEB30503, sample SAMEA104212361) | marine metagenome | biome: Westerlies Biome; feature: [SRF] surface water layer (ENVO:00010504) within the epipelagic zone...; material: water... | reverse complement strand
ATAGATCTAAGATGTTTGATGATGATCCCAAAAGAGGCTTAAGAATTGATCACATCATGGTTTCAAATAATCTAAGCGAGTCAATATCTGATGTTGGCATTGATTATGATTCGAGAGCTATGGAAAAACCATCTGATCACTGCCCTGTTTGGGTGGATTTAAATATATAGCTATATCTTAATGGTCGACAATTTTGAAATCAGGTCACCAGCTTCAGAAAAAGAGTGGGAAACATACGACAGTTTTAGATGGGAAGTACTGCGCAAACCATTAAAAATGTCCCACATACCTCTTAAAGATAATCTAGAAGAAGTAAGTATTCATCTTATGGGAGTTACTTCAGAGGGTAAAGTTCTTGCATGTGGAAGACTTCATTTAAATACCTCTGAGGAAGCCCAAATTAGATATATGGGAGTAAGTGAAGATTTAAGAAGATCTGGCATTGGCTCAAAAATGATTAAAAAACTAGAAGAAGAGGCTATTAATCAAGGGGCTAATCAAATCATGTTAAATGCAAGAGAAAATGCCGTTGCCTTCTATAAATCGCTTGGCTATTTTGAAGTTGGTCCATATGAATCTGATATTCAAATCCCTCATACCAGAATGGAAAAGAAAATATCCTAGCTATCTTCTGTTTTTAAAGAAATCTTTTAAAAGTTTTGAACTTTCTTCTTTCATTAGCCCATGTCGGTATGAAACTTTATGATTAAAAGGAATCCTATCAAGCAAATTATCAATTGAAATAATGCTGCCGGTTTTAGGTTCAGGTGCAGCAAAAACTATTTCATCAATTCTTGCATCAATTATTGCTTTAACACACATATGACATGGCTCCAGTGAAACATAGATGATTGACTTGTTTAATCTGTAGTTTTGCACTTTTTTTGATGCATCTATTATCGCTTCTATCTCAGCATGAGATGTAACATTCTGATTTGCAATCACCCTATTTCTTCCTTTGCCAATGATTTTATCTTCTTGAACTATGATGGCCCCAACTGGAACCTCGTTGCTAGCAAAAGCTTTTTCTGCTTCCTGAATAGCCAAGCTCATGAATGAGCTATCACTACTACTAAACATTTTGATTAATATAGCTCTATATTAGCTATGTCTAATTGGGCTTGAAAGTCTTTACCATATGCGGCAAATGCAATTGTTCTTATTTTAGATGTATTCATTTTTCCAGGCATATAAAAATTTGATTTTTTTAATGACGAAAAAGGGATTTCAATTATTGACCAATTTTCCTCAGGTTGAAAGGAAGCAATATACCTATCCCATGGAAATCTGCTTGCAGGTGTTCTTATCCATAGATAATAATCGTCGCTTGTGCCTCTTATTTTAAATCTGATTCCTTGAAAATCTTGAGCATTTATCGGGAATCTAATTACTGATTGAATAAAGCCTCCATTATTTTTTGTACTAACGCTGCCTTCTAATCGATAAAATTTATCTGAGCCATCATCTAATTCATAAAAATTTACTTCAGATATTCCGCCCATGACATTATCAGAAATTGCACTCCAGTTAGCTCTTGTATCATCCAGGTTATCAATAATCATAGAAGAAACACTCATGGTAAAAATTGTAATAAAACAAAGATATAAATTACGCATTAATCTAGGTTAGTACTTTTTTCAGCTGGAAACCAGGGTAATTCATGAACTTGTGCATTTAAGTGAGCATTTGGTGATTCAATAACTAAAGATGTTCCAGGTTCAGTAAATTTCATATCAATAATTGCTAAGCCTATATTTTTTTTGAGTCTTGGAGAGTAAAAGCATCTAGACAGCCTTCCTATCTTATTACTATTTACATCAAAAACAGGCCAGAAATTTTCAGGAGCTTTTTGTATAGGATCTCCATCAATCTCAACTCCTACCAATTTCTCAGAAATTCCGTCTTCTTTAATTTTTTTCAATGCTTCTTTACCAATGAAATCAATATCTTGATCAACATCCACCAGCCTATCTAAACCAATGGTATAAGGATTATGTTCTCTTCCAAAATCACTTTGATAAGACAGAAGTCCTCCTTCAATAGTTCTTATTGTATTGGGTGCAATGACAGACGCATTAAATTCTTTTGCTGCCTCATGAACAATCTCAAATAACTCATTACCCAATTTTCTATCTTGAAGATACAGTTCATAACTCAACTCACCACTCCACCCTGTTCTTCCAATAACCATTGGAATATCATTTAATGATGTCTCTCTTGCTTTGTAGTAACCCAAATCATCATGCTCTCCTTTGAATAATTTTTGAATTAACTTACCAGCTTTAGGGCCACTTATTTGAAGAGGTGATACATCAGGCTCATGAATTTTAATGTCCATGCCAGAGTTTATTGCTATACCCTCAAGCCATAACAAAACATCACCATCGCCAGGAGAAATCCAAAACTTATCTTCTTGCAATCTTAGCAAGCATGCATCATTAATAATGCCCCCATTCTTATCTGTTAATACAATATATTTACAGTCTCCTATAGCGCACTTCTCTAGATTTCTTGGGTTTATATATCTAATAAATTTATATGCGTCGGGTCCCGAGACTTCTACCTGCCTTTCTGCAGCAAAATCTCCAAATGTTACGTCATTTACTAAACTTTCATATTCTTTTTCTGGTCCAGCAAAACTAGTTGGTAAATACATTTTGTTATAAATTGTAAAACCAGTAGCTCCATACTTGATTGTTGAATCAAAATATGGAGATTTTCTTATTCTTGCTCCTATTCCAATTAGTAAAGGTAGTTTAGTTTCTTGCATAAGTTTTCTCTCCAAAACAAGATTATTTTAATCTCAAAATATCGCTTAAGTAAATGGATTATTTGAGGTATTTTTGAATTGATATATGATGATATGAAGAGGCTGATTATGGGGAAAAAAAGATTCTTTGATGATAGATTAAAATACTTATCTTTTATTCAAAATACTAGTGAAAAAAGAGCCATTTCAGAGCAACTTGCACCACATATTGCTTCGATGGAACAGAATAGAACTTTCCTTAGAGTGCTTGATGCTGGAACCGGTGATGGAACAGTAAAATCTAATGTAATAAAAACTTTTCACAAATATCATCCCTACACATCATTGCTAATTACTGGAAAAGAAATTAGCTATGAAGATCTTAAGAATACTTTAGAAAAAATGCCTGATAGGTTTGTTGAACATCCTAATTTGCTCGTTACTATGACTAATGTGAAATTTGCTGAACTTGGTCATATAGAAAGCAGTAATAAAATTAAAGGTAAAAACGTTAAATCTTATACTTTAGTATTAAAGGATGATAATTCATTTGATTTCCATGCACAGATAAATAAGTTGAATAGCTTTATTAAAAAAAATTGGGGCATTGAGATAGATAATAAATCGAGAACGTCTTATGCGAATCCATGCATTATTAGAATTTACAGAGAAGATCATAAAAGATACATAGAGCCTTTTATAGACAATGATTATAAAAATAATAATTATGATTTGATTATTGCGTCTCAAGCTTATAGAGCTGCTTCAGAAGTAAAAACAAAAGTGAATAATGTAATTGCTCCTTTAATGCGACTTTTGAATAAATCTGGAAAACTATTAGTAACGCATTCTTGCGGTGGCGATACCGTGGAAAAGATTTTAAAAGTAGCATGGAAGGACAAAAAGCCCTTTCCTAATAAAGCAAAAGATATTATTGAGTTCTTAAAAAATAATCCAGTTGGTGAGAATAATAAATATGTATATTCAAAACCAAAACCGTACACTTTTAACTTCAAAAGAACTCCTGATCAGACAGTTTCTGAGCTTTTTGGTCATGGGGTTGATGCTAAATGGGCTAATATTTTATATATAGGTCAAATACCTGATAAAGATATTCAAGCTATAGAGAAATTGCCTAGTGCATATAAGAAAGTTAGGACTGCCATTAATAAAGAAGATAAAATGTTCTTTAAGAATGAAATGTTTAGTATCAGAAAAATAAGATAATAATGAAAATTTTAATTATGGGTCTTCCAGGTAGTGGGAAGACTTACCTAGCAGAAAGATTACAACCACTTCTTAATGCAGCTTGGTATAACGCTGATGTTGTAAGAAAAATGGCCAATGATTGGGATTTTTCTTCTGAAGGAAGAATAAGGCAAAGTATGCGTATGAAAACTTTTGCTGATTTTGAAAAAAGTAACAATAGATATGTAATATGTGATTTTGTATGTCCAACCAGAACAACTCAGGAAACTTTTGATCCTGATATTACTATTTGGATGAATACAATAAGTGAAGGTCGATTTGAAGACACGAACAAGATGTTTGAAGAGCCATTAAACGTAGATTTTCTTATTACAGAAATGAATGAAGATAATCATCATGATATTGCTAAGGAAATTTTAAAAAATGTTTGATTGGAAAAAACCAACAGTTCAAATGCTTGGAAGGTGGCAGCCTTGGCATGATGGACATCAAGAACTCTTTAAAAGATGTATTGCCAAAACGGGTCAAGTAATAATTCAAGTGAGAGATGTTCAGGGAGCATCTGGCGGAGATGGCCAAGATGACAATCCTTTTGATTGGGATTCGGTATGCACAAATATCGAAACAGGGCTTCTCAAGGATGGCTACAAGAGAGGTTTAGAATATGAAATTATGCTTGTGCCAAATATTATAAATATTACATACGGACGCGGTGTTGGCTATGTGTTTGAAGAAGAGGTATTTGAAAAATCTATTACTGACATTAGTGCCACTAAAATAAGACAGCAACTAAGAGAGGATGGTGATTTAGATTAATTCTAAAACATTTTCAGGAGGCCTTCCTAAAATAGCTTTATTACCTTTTATTACAATTGGTCTCTCTATTAATTTTGGGTGCTTAACCATAAATTCTATAATTTCCTGATCAGAAAGATTTTTATTCTTTAAATCATTATCTTTAAACTCTTGCTCCCCTTTCCTTAAAAGCTCTCTTGGAGATAAAGATATTTTTTTTATAACACCTTCTAAAACAGATTGATCTATAGCAGTTTCAAGGTAAAGAATTATCTCTGTATCGCACTCATTATCTTTAAGAATTTGTAATGTTTGTCGAGATTTACTACATCTTGGATTATGAAAAATTATATATTTACTCATTATCTTTAAATTGATTTAACATTTTTTGCATCTGCTCATGAATGATTTGAACTGCTTGCAGGGGCCTAATCATTACCTTGAACTCCGAAATCTGTCCTGCACTATTAAAGGTAATAATATCAACTCCATTAATATACTTCCCATCTATTTGTGTTTCGAATTCAAGTATCGCCTGATTGCCTTCAAGAACTTCTTTGGTATATCTAAAACTTGTTTCTTCAAGTGTTCCATCTTTAGCTTTATCACCTCCAAAAGTATTTCCTGCTGCCATCAGATATAAAGTCGTGAGCTCTTTGCCCTTCTGAGGTGAAAAAACTATTGGAGAATAAAAAATAACATCATCAGCCAAAAGCTCATCAAAGCCTCCTGGAAAATCTCCCTTGATATGATCATGCCATTTTTTTATATTCTCTTGAATCATTAGTTCTCTATTTCAAAGGTTAATCCAGCATTATCTTGCAGTCTTTGTATTAATTTTGTTCCCATTGCTGGAGCTGGTGTATAGATACCGCCATGAAGATCTTCGCATTCTTTTACAAGGCATATTGCACTTTCAGAAATCATTTTTGAAGTTGATCCATAACCAGGATCCATATCGCCTTTTACAGAAACATGAACACTTTGCTCATCAATATCCCCACAAAATAAAACATCATAATTCCCATTCTCTCTTGATTCCCTTGAAGGCCCTTCACCGGGTTTGGGTGCATCACTTAATGGGTTTGATGAGGAAATAAAGTCTGCAGCTGCCTTTCCTGCATCTCCAGAACCCTGAACCCACATTTCGTTATAACAAAAATCTTCACCATAAAAATGATTCATTAATGAATTAGATCTATGAATATTTTTTGTATTAATTGGTGCCATAAAGAAAGGTGCAACCCAGGTATCTAACTTCTCATCAAAAACTGGTTTAATATCCGCAGGTTGATCAGGTCCTGTAAAACCGTTTGAAAGAGCAAAGGGGTTAGCTAAAACTGCAAATAGCTCAGGCTTTTCTTTTAAAGCTGCCATAGTTGCTCCAAGCGATGCTGCGGTTCCTCCAGAAAATTCACCATTCATACCTCTAACTCTGCCTCTGACATTAGAAGCAGGCTTTCCAAACCTTTTAATGACTTCGTTTTGAAGAAATAGAACACCCAAATCAAAAGGAATACTATCGAAGCCACATGAGAAAACTATTCTTGATCCTGAAGCCTTTGCTGTATCACTTAGTTCATTAATTTTTTCATGCATCCAACCAGGTTCTCCACAAAGATCAACATAATCTGTTCCCGATTTTGCACATTGAGCAACAATATCATTGCCATAAAGCTGATATGGACCAACAGTAGTTAAGATACATTTTGTTTTCGAAACCATGTTTTCAATGCTTGAAATATCATTACTATCAACAACTAACAACCCAGTACCTTCAGGTACATTTTTTGAATCCACAACAGATTCAAGTTTCTCAAGACTTCTACCTGCAAGAGCCCATGTGATTTCAGGGCTATTGCTATATTTTTCTACCAAATATTCAACAACCAGCTTACCGGTAAAACCAGTAGCACCGTATACTACAAAATCATACTCTTTAGAATTATTCATAATCATCCCCTTTTATATCGATAGTAAAAATTAATGATCTATATTAATTCATTGAGATTTTTTGCACAATGAACTTACAAGCATATAAATATACACTATCAATATTGAGGTATAACATAAATGAAATCTTGGAGAATGTTATGAATCTTGTCTTAAAAATTTTAATAATAGTTATTTCTATAATAGTAGTAATAGCTTTAGCTTTGCCATCAATTTTAAATTTAGCAGGACTTCATCCTAAATTTGATGGAAATAGCTTTGACCTTGAAGGCAAGAAAGCATTAATTATTGCTACAAATCATGGGGTTCTAAATAAGCCAGGTGAAACTGAGGGAAAACCAACTGGTCTTTTTCTATCAGAGTTATCAATACCTTATTACGATTTCAAAAAATCTAACATCGAAGTAGATATTGCAAGTATTAATGGTGGCAAGGTCCCTATGGAGCCTATTCCATTTTTTATTGATACGCCGGAAGATAAAAAATTTAAAAAAGATACTGGAGCGATGAGTAAATTACAAAACTCAACACCAATTAAAGATATAGATTTTACTCAATACGATATTATTTTTATTTCTGGAGGCTGGGGCGGAGCTTATGATTTAGGTTTTTCAGAATTGCTGGGTGAAAAAATATCGGAAGCATATTATTCATCAAAAGCTATTATTGGCGGTGTTTGTCATGGAGTTCTTGGTCTAATTAAAGCAAAAGATAAAGATGGAAATCTTCTTATTGCTGGCAGAAAAATGACAGGTGTTACCGATAAACAGTTAAAAGAGCTTGGAATTATGTTTACACCTCAACATCCTGAAGAAGAATTAAGAAAAGCTGGAGCAATTTTTCAAAGTGAAACTGCTTTTAAAGACATCTTTGCTACAATGACAGTGGTTGATGATGAAAAAAGATTTGTGACTGGCCAAAATCAAAATTCTGGTCACGAAACTGCATATGCAATGATGGAAATATTAAATTCACAATAATGATTAGGTTTACTAAATGAAAAAATTTTTGAAGTACTTAGTCATTTTTATAGTTTTTATTTCATTTATATTATTTATCCTACTTAAACAACCTGCCTTTCAAGATAGGCTTTTAGAATCAGCATTTGAGAATATGGCTACTCCCTCTTCATATTTACCAGAAGAAGACGCATTGACTGCAGTAGTTTGCGGTTCAAGGGCACCTATTCCTGCTCCTAATAGAGCTGAAACATGCATACTAATTCAAGCAGGAGAAAATATTTTTATTTTTGATACTGGTGGAGGTAGTGCTCAAAATCTTAATGATTGGAATACGCCATGGGATAGAGTTCAGGGAATATTCTATACCCACCTTCATTCTGATCATATCTTTGATATTGCTGATTTCCATCAAGCAACTTGGATTAATGGAGGAAGAGGCTCAAAGCAGAAAGTTTATGGACCAGAGGGAGTACAAATGCTCACAGATGGTATTGAGCTTGCCTATACAAAAGATTACTTTTTTAGAAATGAGCATCATGGAGATACCATTGCCCCATTGGATATAGCTGGTTTTGATACACATACTATTAATTTAGATAGTCCTATATTAGTAGATGATGATAGTCTTAAAATTACAGCATATAGTGTTTCGCATGATCCTGTTGATCCAGCACTAGGATATAGAATTGATTACAAAGGTAGGTCTATCAGTATTAGTGGGGATACGATTTATGATGAAAACCTGGTAAATAATTCTAAAAATGTTGATGTTTTATTTCATGAATCTATGTCACTTGACCTGGTAAATTTGATCAATAAAAATATGGAAAGAATGGGTAATGCCATGGGTGCAAAAGTAACGATAGATATTCAAGATTATCACACACCTATCCCTGATATTGTTCGGGCTGCACAAGAAGCAAATGTTGGTCATTTAGTTTTTTATCATCATCTTCCAGCTCCAAGAAACCAATTAATGGAAAACATTATGTATAGAGGTGTTGATGAAATCATGAAGAATTGGACTGCTTCTCATGATGGCACTATGTTAGTATTACCAATAGATTCAGATGAGATTATTGTGACATCTGTAGAATAAATTTTATCTATATCAGGGGGATATAGTTATGCTAGCTTCAATTAAAGAATTCTTTAGAGTTATATCTGAACTTAAATACATCATTCCAATGGTAAGGTATAAATGGCCTGAGCTAGACTCAAATGCATCACTATCCCACTCTTTTCAGGATACAGTTCAGGAACATGGTAAAAAAGATTTTCTGTATTTCGAAGATGAGGTATGGACATATACTCAGACTAACGAAGCTGCAAATATTCTTGCAAATAAGCTATCAAATGAAGGTGTAGAGCATGGTGACAGAGTTGTTCTGTTTATGGAAAATAGACCAAGCTTTGTAATCTCACTGTTAGCAATAAATAAGTTAGGAGCAATTGGTGTCTTAATTAATACTAGCCTTACAGGCGCCCCTCTTGTCCATTGTATTAATACATCTGATTCCAAAAAATGTATCTTTGGTGACGAATTATCTAATTCTCTTGAAGGTGTTTTAGATGAAATTAATATTACAAATTCTTCTGATTTGTTATGGGTAGAAGATACTAACTCAGATAATTGTCCTGGATGGGCATCAAATATAAAAGATGGTCTTGATCAATCAAAATCTTCTAATCTAGATCAAACTAACAAAGTTGTGGCAGGTGATACTGCTTTTTATATATTCACATCTGGAACGACAGGTGTCCCTAAGGCTGCTTTATTTCCAAATGTAAAAATTATTGCAGGATCTAAAAATATAACTATGGCTGGTTATAGATTAACAAGTGATGACTGTATGTATAACTGCCTACCTTTGTATCACTCGACTGGTCTAATTCTTGGTCTATGTGCATGTATTCAAGTTGGTGCTTCTACATTTATTAAGCGTAAATTCTCTGCTTCATCATTTTGGAGTGAGGTACAAAAGTTTAATACCTCTGCATTTGTGTATGTTGGAGAATTATGCAGATATCTAAGCTTTCAAGATCCTTGCGATGAAGAAATAAATAATCCAATCTCAAAAATGGTTGGAAATGGTCTAAGACCAGATCTTTGGGATACTTTTAGAAATAGGTTTGATGTTGAAAGAATTTGTGAAATTTATGGCGCTAGTGAAGCTAATGGAATGTTTATGAACCTTCTAAATAAAGATCAGACCATAGGCATGACTAATCTTGATATTAAGCTTTTTGCCTATGATGTTGCTGAAGATAAGCTAAAAGTTGATTCCAATGGAAAATACATTGAAATTCAAGACCACTCTCCCGGATTAGCTCTTATGAAGATTGGCCCAAATGCCATTTATAATGGATATACAGATGCTCAGGCTAGTGAAAAAAAGATTTTAAGAGATGTTATTGAAGATGGTGATCAATGGTTTAATACTGGTGATCTTTTAAAAACCATGGATGTTGGTTTTGCCTTAGGCAGAATTCATTATCAATTTGTAGACAGAGTTGGTGATACCTTTAGATGGAAATCTGAGAATGTATCTACCAATGAAGTTGGTGAAATACTTAACTCATTTGAGCAAGTAAATA
>ERZ802824.2072-NODE-2072-length-10272-cov-55.9085_pt1 | contig 10272 bp, 9 predicted proteins | sample MGYA00345650_ERZ802824 | MGnify/ENA primary metagenome ERZ802824 (study PRJEB30503, sample SAMEA104212361) | marine metagenome | biome: Westerlies Biome; feature: [SRF] surface water layer (ENVO:00010504) within the epipelagic zone...; material: water... | reverse complement strand
TACATTCCCAACCGCCATGCATATTGCCACCGCGATGACTGCCGAAAAGGTTTTGTTGCCTGGTTTGCAAAAACTGCATAAGGCCCTTTTGGTGAAAATTGAGGCCTTTGAGGGCATCATCAAAATTGGCCGCACGCATACCCAAGATGCAACGCCGCTGACTTTATCACAGGAGTTTTCAGGCTATGCGCATCAAGTTGCGATGGCGATAAAGCGGATCAAAACCAGCCTTACAGATATTTATGAATTGGCCCAAGGCGGTACCGCGGTGGGTACCGGCCTGAATACCAAACATGGTTGGGATGTTCTTGTCGCCCGCAATATGGCGAAAATCACGGGTTTGCCCTTTGTGACAGCGCCAAATAAATTCGAGGCATTGGCCGCGCATGATGCGATGGTAGAAATATCGGGCAGCTTAAAAACAGCGGCAGCCAGCTTGTTTAAAATTGCCAATGACATTCGTTTGCTCGGCTCAGGCCCCCGCTGCGGGCTTGGTGAATTGATCTTGCCCGAGAATGAACCAGGCAGTTCGATCATGCCGGGCAAAGTAAACCCAACACAATGCGAAGCCCTCACGCAAGTCTGCGCGCAAGTGTTTGGCAATGATGCCGCTGTCGGGTTTGCTGGTAGCCAAGGGCATTTCGAACTGAACGTCTATAAACCCATGATGGCCTATAACGTGTTGCAATCGATGCAGTTGCTCGGTGATGCATGCGATGCCTTCACCGATAATTTGATCGATGGGTTGGAAGCCGATGAAACCCGTATCGACAAACTGATGCACGAAAGCTTGATGCTGGTCACCGCTTTGGCGCCTGAGATTGGCTATGACAACGCCACAAAAGTTGCCAAAACAGCGCATAAAAACGGCACCACGTTAAAACAAGAAGCCATCGCGCTTGGCTTTGTGGATGCAGAAACTTTCGAACGGGTGGTACGCCCAGAAAACATGGTCGGGCCCAAAGCATGAGCCAAGCGATCAATCTCAACCAATTTCGAAAAGCAAAACAAGCCGCTCAGAAAAAAAACGAAGCCGCTGAAAACGCGGTGAAATTTGGGCGGACAAAAGCCCAGAGAAAGGCAGACCAAAATGCGCAAAGTCGTCTAGACGCGCATCTTGAGGGGCATAAGATCGATCGATGAGCCTCAAGCCTAAAAAACGCTCATTAACCCTGCGCGGCCATCGCACAAGCGTTTCGCTTGAAGATCGATTTTGGACCGCCTTTCGCCAAATTGCCGCAGATGAAAACCTTGCCATCAACGCATTGGCAGCCAAAGTAGATGAAGAGCGCCCCTTTGAAGAAGGTTTGGCAAGCGCAATTCGCGATTATGTTTTACAATATTATATACGATTGAGCCGCGATAGCGATAATTAACACGCGTTCCTGCAAAAAAAACATGCGCTACGGCAGCGGCTTTAGCGGGGATCAAAACGCAGATAAATTCCTGACCTTGCCCGTAAAGTGAGATGCGCCAAGGGCTGCGGAACCGGCAAATCTTGGCAGCTTAACCGATATTTCTGAACGATGCGCGCCAATAGGTAAGGCCCTTCAACCATCGCGAACCCTGCACCAGGGCAGATGCGTGGCCCGGAAGAAAATGGCAAAAAAGGCCTGACGCTGACAGTTAGTGGCCGGCATTTCTTGCGAACGCAAGGGGTCAAATTCATCCGGACGTTCCCAGATCCGATTGTGCCGCTGCACATACCAAGGGCTAATTATGATCAAGCTATTTTTAGGCACGCGGCGGCCCCGAAACACTTCGCCCCTTTGCTTGACCTCGCGCACCATCATCGGCACGGGGGGATAAAGGCGCAGCGTCTCGCGAAATACATCACGCGTGAACGACAGGTTTCGCATTGCGGCAAAATTGTCTGAACCCATCAGTTGAGAGACTTCCTGCGCCACTTGATCTTGAAAGTGGGGATAGCGCGCCAGCAAATATAACGCCCAACTTAGCGCGGCAGCGCTGGTCTCATGGCCCGCAAGAAAGAAAATCATCACCTGATCGACCATTTCAGATAGGGAGAGCCGCGTGCCTGTTTCCGGATCTTGCGTGCTCAACAGCCGCGTTGCCAAGTCTTGCGGTGCGCGGCCTGCGGCAATCTGGTCTTGTCGCATATGGGTCAGATGCGTGATCAAACGCCTGATTTCAAGCGCCGATCTCTTCACTCGACGATTTTGCCAAAATGGCAGCCATCGCAGCGCGGGCACCAGCGCAGCCAGATTGGCAACCGGTTGTTGACGCTGATAGGTTCGAAAAGCGTCAAATACTTTGCTCGCAGTCTTATCTTCGATTGGAACAGAAAAAAGCGTGCGTAAAATCACATCTGCAGCCAACTTGCTGGCCAATGGCTCTACATTGGCCGTTCCGGGCGAAAGCGCGGCGAGGAACGCATCGGCGGCGGCTTGCATGGCCGGAAAAGCCTGTTTGAGCCGCCCCCCTTCAAAGGCAGGGTTCACAATGCGCCGCTGCCGTTGCCAAGTGCTGCCCGTGGTCAAAAAACACTTTCACCCAACAAAGAATATAAGCCCGTCGCAATCCGCGAAGATTTTGGGAAATCATCCGGGCGCTGCTGCAAAACCAGTTTGATTAAGGCCGGTTGGTTGATCAAAAAGGAATGAAAAAAAGCTGTTCGAAATTCAGCCAGCCAAGCGCGATACAGATGGTTAGGTTGCGCGGATATTATATCTTGGCGAAAGGCCTTCAAATACTTCAAAAAAGAATATTTTTCAGGTCTTGAATGGGGCTTTGGGGGCAGGTCGATCACGCGATTTCTCGGTAGCGGTTATAGGCAATTTTTTGCACTTGTTTTGACGGCTTGCGATTGCAGAAGCGTTTGCGCAAGCTCATCGGGCCGGCCGTGATCGCGAAGTAATCATAATGGCGCGTCTCATCAAAGGCGCATAGATATTGAAAATGCAGTTTGAAAAACCGCCATCGTAAGCGCCGCCACCGCGTGCGGGACAGCGCCTGCGAGAAGGCCGCGGATAAAACCAACGGGCCAGTTTGTCCTGCCAATGGTAGCGCAGATACCGCAACCGGATCGCAGAGGGAAAAAGAGCAGCCATCACCCGGAGCCGTAATATCCACCCAGTAGATAGCAGTACTGCGCGAAATATCGTACAAATCACGCCGCAATTGGCCCGCATTGGGAAGAAAAGCCACCATGGGGATCACTTGACCAAGCGATAGAAACCCAACGTTAGCTTGTGCCTCATCTAAGGCGGCAGAGCGCTCAATCTGCGCCAAAGCGCTGATCGCAATATGCGCGCCGGATGAATGGCCCACCACCAATATTTCATCCCAGTTTTCCTTGAGTGCATTTTCGATACGGGCGCTAAAGGCAGTGATGCGCTGTTGCAAAGACGCGGGATAAGCACCTCTTAACTGGGCGGAAAAGGCAAAATCCTGCATCAAATAATAGGCAAAAAAGATCCGGTCCAGCGCTTCAAAGCCATGCAAAACAGCGATAAAAACAAAGCTGGCGAAAAGTACGCTCAACCAAAAATTGCTGAAATTCAAACTTACAAGCCAAGCCGTAAAAAGCGCAATAAACAGCTGGCCCAGCAGCATCACCACAGGATAAAGCGCGGCAATAACCGGCCCTTTGCGCATTTGAACCAAATCAAAAAAGGCGCGGCTATAGATATAGATCCAGAGCGTTTGGAACAGGGCCAAATAGGTGCGCAAGATGCCGGCAGACATGGCTTGTTTGACAAGATCAGACCAGCCTAAAACGACAAAAGCGGCGAAGGTCCTGTGACCCTCAAACACATAATCCACGACCCAATCCGCGCCCAAAGCAGGATCAGGTGGCAATTGAGAAATCTGATACCCTGCCAAGGCAGCTTGCCGCTGCGCTTCTGCACGATACAATTCTCGGTACCGGCGCAAGGGAAAAGGATCAAACCCCGGTACGTAAAAAATCACGCGCCGTGTCACGTCTTGCGCCTGCATTGCCCCATCCTTTCCAACGCGCAACGCGCATTGCAACGATGAAAAGCCTATCCAAGCGCGCCAAGCGCAGGAAACCGCTCAAGCAACCAATAAGACAGATCGGAAAACCCACCTGTCAACATCAATAACCCGATGGTCCATAACAGCAGCCCCATGATCCGCTCGATCTGCTGCATATGCCGTTTCATCCAACCCAGCGTAACAGTCAATTTTGACAAAAAAGCGGCAACAAGCAAAAATGGCAGCCCCAAGCCCAAGGCGTAAACTGCCAATAAAATGGTGCCGCGGGCAATCGACGCCTCGCTGGCTGCCAAAGATAAAATCGCGCCCAGTTGTGGCCCGATACAGGGCGTCCAGCCAAAGGCAAAGGCCAGCCCCAATATATATGCACCAAACGAAGATCCGCCGCGATCTCCTACATCAAAGCGCGCCTCGCGATCCAAGAACCCAATTCGAATAACGCTTAAAAAATGCAGCCCAAAAAGCATCACCAAAAGCCCGGCCAGAGTGTTAAAACTGCTTTGATAATTTAAAAACAACATGCCAAAGGCCGACGCCGTAAAGCCCAAAAGTAAAAACACCGTTGACAATCCAAGGACAAAAAACAAAGCCGGCAATACAGCCGATTTAGAGGCAGATTTATCCGTCAAATCAGTTGCTGAAATTCCGCTCATATAGGCCAAATAGGGCGGAACGACTGGCAACACACAAGGGCTCAAAAAGGATAGAATGCCTGCCAGAAATGCAACCAACATTCCAGGCAGCAAACCCGCATCAATTATGTCAATTCCAAACATCAAACCCCCGCTTCTTGCGTTCCATCTAGGCCAGCATAGGGCTAATCACAAGTCAGTGGACTTCTTTAGAGTAAAATAATATCTCGGCCTCATGATTACAAAACTCGATACGAAGGGTCTTTTATGCCCTCTGCCCGTGTTAAAAGCCCGCAAAACGCTTTCTAAGCTTGCGCAGGGCGATATCCTTCATGTCTTTGCGACGGATCCGGCCGCGATTGTTGACATGCCGCATTATTGCGCAGAATCAGGCCATATTTTGTTGGATATCGAAGAGCAAAGTGACGGGGTTACCCTGTATAAAATCGAAAAAAACTGAGCCCGCCTGCCCCATCTTACATGAGGCAGGCGCTTATCTCAGCTTCCTCGCGACCACCAACCCCGCTTTTTGGGCTTGGGTTTGACGCTGGTTTCACCTGATGCCGCGCTAGAAGCTTTCAGCTCTGAAACGGTTTCATTCGGCGCGCTCGGTGTTTCCACGCTGGCCTCAACGGCTTCACTTTGTTGAGCGGGCTGGGGTGCCTCAGCGGCGTCCTCTGCAGCAGAAGCAGCTTGCGCTTCAGCGGCCTGAAGCTCTGCCTCTTTTTGCTTTTTGGTTTTTCGCGGCGCCCGCTTTGGCTTTGCCTTAGCTGCAACCGGAGCATCCGATAGATCAACGTTAGAGTCGGTGCTGGCCACTAAATTGGCCTGGTCTGTCTCAGGTTCGGCCTCAACACTCTTGGCAGCCCGCGGTTTGCGGGTGCGCTTTCGAGCAGGCTTTGGTTTGTCGTCTGCCGCGGCAGGTGCGCTGCTCAAATCTGCGCCCGCTTCACTTTCAAGCGCAGCACTCTCGGCCTCTTTAAGCGTTGGTTCAATGGTTTTTGCAGACGTATCTTCTTCTTTAGACGCGCTTTTAAGTGTTTCCTCCGCAGGGGCGGGAGCCTCTCCATCGTCTGCTACTTGCAGGGCAGTACCCGCGTCTGACGCCTGGTCAGCCTCTCCGTTTGACGATTTCCGCCGCCGCCGCCGCCGCCGCCGTTTCTTCGGCTTGGCATCGCCATCCCCAGCTTCGGCATCAAGGTCAGCTTGCGCCTCCTGCTTGGCAACGTCTTCCTCCGGCTGCTCCATATGCACAACCTCTGCAGAGATCACCGGCATTGATGCCTCTGGTACAAACCGCGTGGCGGTTTTGAATTTCTCAATTTCAAAATCGGGGCTAATGAGATGCGGATGCGCTTCAATCCTTACGGATAACCCATAGCGGGCCTCAATCTGTGCAACATGATCTCGTTTTTGATTGATCAGGAAGTTCGCAATCACAACCGGACACTTCACTAAGACTTCACGCGACCGTCGGCGCACGCCTTCTTCCTCAATTTGCCGCAAAATTGACAGCGACAGATTGTCTTCAGAGCGGATTAAGCCCGTTCCATGACAATGCGGGCATGGTTGCGTGGTGGCCTCGATCATGCCGGGGCGCAAACGCTGTCTGCTCATCTCGAGCAACCCAAAACCTGAAATGCGGCCCACTTGAATGCGGGCACGGTCGCTTTTCAATTTATCCTTTATGCGTTTCTCAACCGCCAGATTGTTTTTGCGCTCATCCATATCGATGAAATCGATCACGATTAAACCTGCAAGATCACGCAATCGCAATTGACGCGCCACTTCTTCAGCAGCTTCTAAATTGGTTTTCAGCGCCGTATCTTCGATTGAACCTTCTTTCGTGGCGCGGCCCGAGTTCACATCCACCGCGACCAAGGCTTCGGTCACGCCGATCACAATATACCCCCCCGATTTCAACTGCACGGTGGGATTGAACATGGAGGAAAGATAACTTTCCACTTGATAACGTGCGAATAAGGGCATCGCATCTTGGTAGCTTTTCACGTTTTTGGCATGCGAGGGCATGATCATTTTCATGAAATCCTTGGCGATTCGATATCCACGATCACCTTCTATAAGAACCTCATCGATTTCCCGATTATATAGATCCCGAATGGATCTTTTAATCAAATCGCCTTCTTCATAGATCTTCGCTGGTGCCATGGATTGAAGCGTCAATTTTCGGATCTGCTCCCACATCCGCTGAAGATATTCACAATCACGCTTGATCTCTGTTTTGGTTCGCTTGGCTCCGGCGGTCCGAATGATCAAGCCAGCGCCTTTCGGCACCTCTAGTTCATGGGCAATTTCTTTCAGTTTCTTCCGGTCAACCACATTGGTGATTTTGCGGCTGATGCCACCGCCACGGGCGGTGTTTGGCATTAAAACGCAATAGCGGCCAGCCAATGACAAATAGGTTGTAAGTGCGGCGCCTTTATTGCCCCGCTCTTCTTTGACAACCTGCACCAACATGATCTGGCGCACTTTAACAACTTCTTGAATTTTATACCGACGCGGGCGCGGCTTGCGCACTGGGCGTAAATCGAATGTGTCATCATCATCAGATATAGATTCTATTGTTTCATCACGCTCTGACAAGCTTGGTTTGTGCGTGTCGCCGGCGTCATCTTCGTATTCGACATCAGGCTCATCATCAATTTCCAAAGAGCTGGCTGCTGCATCCTGATCGCCCTGCTCCTGCGGCGCTTCAGCGACGGTCTCTTGCTCTTTTTCGTCACCAAGCTCTTGCGCTGCAATAGTCTCACCGTCCTCCGGGTCATCCTCTTGCGAGCTCACAAGATCATCGCCCGCAACGGCTGCGTCATCAGCATCAACCGGTTCCGGCACCGTCGATTTTGCCCCATCACTGGATACTTCCACCTCATCAGATAAATCGATCGTTTCCATTCCAGAAACTTGATCTTCATCAATCTCAGACTGCTGAACCGCGTCTTCTGTGGCAATTGTTTGCGCTTTTGACCGACCGCGCCGCCCCCGCCCGCGTTTTTTGGGCGCGTCTTCTTCCTCTTCCTGCCTTTGCTGCGCTTCAGCATAGGCTTGTTCTTCTTCCATCAACGCCTGCCTGTCGGCAATCGGGATTTGATAATAATCAGGATGGATTTCAGAAAACGCCAAAAACCCGTGGCGATTTCCGCCGTAATCGACGAAGGCCGCCTGCAAAGAGGGCTCTACACGGGTAACTTTGGCTAGGTATATATTTCCAGCAAGCTGGCGTTTGTTTTCGGATTCAAAATCAAATTCTTCAACTTTATTTCCGTCAACCACAACCACGCGCGTTTCCTCGGCGTGGGTGGCATCGATAAGCATTTTCTTAGGCATGTTTTCCAATTGCGCGGCTGACCGCTGGCTCGGTGCGTCACACCGAAAGCCTTTAGGGCGCGTCTTTTACGGGCAAGCTCGGCACACCTCAACAGAAGAGAGCGGTAGCCCCCGATTTTAACTGTTGTTCTCCGCGTGCCTTGCATCGCTTTTCATCTCCAGCAGCTTTGACCCTGTTGGGTATCAAAACCTGCCAATTTAAGCCCCTTCCGCAATTGCGGTTTAGGCTGATATGTCGACCGAACGTGGTCTAATCAATCTGCTCTTCGGGGCGGTAAAAAGGCCTGATCGAAGGTCAGTGAAACTGTTTGGTGGAGCCTGTTTTAAAGCGCTCCTATCAACTACATCATATGGTGGTTGGTCCCATAAACACAATGGCCAAATTGAAAAACATTGAAATATGAGCATCTAGTCAATCAAAACAACGCAATCGTTTAATGAGACTTGACGTATCCCAACGTCCGCCCCCCAGCTTCTGAACATCATTGTAAAACTGATCGACCAAGGCCGTCACCGGTAAAGAAGCACCATTTTCGCCCGCTGCATCAAGGCAAATCTTTAAATCCTTGCGCATCCAATCCACCGCAAACCCGTGCTCAAAGTGATCATCCACCATCGTTTCGTATCGATTCGACATTTGCCAACTTCCCGCTGCGCCTTGGCTGATGACTTCGACAACGGCCCGCCCGTCCAAGCCTGACTTTTCTGCAAAATGCAGTGCCTCTGAGAGGCCTTGCACCAAGCCTGCAATCGCAATCTGATTGCACATTTTGGTTTTCTGTCCCGCCCCGCTGTCGCCGATCCGCCGACAAATGCGCGCATAGGCTGCCATAACCGGCTCGGCGCGATCATAAGCCGCCTGCGCGCCCCCGCACATGATTGATAAAACACCGTTTTCCGCACCGGCTTGGCCCCCAGAAATCGGAGCATCTACAAAATCAATTCCATTCGATTTCGCCGCTAAGAATAGTTCATCCGTGACCAGAGCCGACACCGTTGTATGATCCACGAAAACGCTGCCATCCGACATGCCCATTAATGCCCCATCATCTCCCAAAACCACCGAACGTAAATCATGGTCATTGCCCACGCAGGCCATCACAAATTCTGCGCCCTCAGCGGCCGCGCGCGGCGTGCTTTGCTGCACCCCACCATACTCTGCCACCCAAGCCGAAGCTTTTTCTTGTGTCCTGTTGTAAACCGTCACGTTATGGCCCTTGGCCTGTAAATGCCCAGCCATTGGGTATCCCATCACGCCAAGACCTAAAAATGCAATTTTAGCCATAATATTTTCCCAAAAGTTTGTTTTCTACTTGTGTCTGCTCGTGCTAGGCGATGCAAGAGGTCAGATCAGTTAAAAAGGCATTTTGGATGGCAATGGTATTTCGCTGGATGGTTCGGCTAACAGTACTCGTCCTGATCACGATCCTGTGCGCCGGTGCTTTGATTTATTATTTGGCCGCACAATCTCTGCCCAACTACGCTCAAAATTTGCAATTTTCTGGGGCCCAAGGATCTATTGAAATCATCCGAGACACCGCGAATGTGCCGCATATCAAGGCCGAAAGCGATCATGACATCTTCTTCGCATTGGGATTTGTGCATGCACAAGACAGACTTTGGCAAATGGCGATGCTACGGCGCACCGCCCAAGGGCGCCTGTCGGAGGTTTTCGGCGCAGGATCCCTTGAAAGCGACAAACTGATGCGCCGGTTAGACCTTTACAGCTACGCCGGCGACTCACTGCAACATCAGACAGCGCAAGCGCAAGCTGCTCTTTCAGCTTATGCTGCGGGCGTAAATGCGCGAATCGAGCATATTAACCGCGCGGCGCTTGGCCGAGGTTCGCCTGAGATGTTCCTGTTTGATAGTCCGTTTGCCGCATGGCAACCCACGGACAGCTTGGCCCTTTTAAAACTGATCGGCTTTCAGCAGAGCGGTCATTTAAAAGAAGAAATTCTCAGAGCGCAGGTTTCCTTAATCTTGGAAGACAGTGGCCATGTTGAGGAAATCCTGCCTGACACGCCCTTTCACATCAGCCCAAAGCCGCGCAGTTATTCTTCTCTTTTCACCCCTCCTTTTTTGCCAACAAAGCAGCGCCCCGTAGAGCGCGCGCAAGATTGGATGGCGATTTCGGATTGGGTCCTGCCAAAACGCGGCTTTGCAGGGGCCTCAAACGCGTTTGCAGCCGCCCCAAGCCGCTCTGCAAACCAAGGCACATTGCTGGCGAATGACCCACATGGCGCACTCTCCGTTCCAGGGCAGTGGTATTTGGCCCATTTAGAACTGCAAAGCGGCGGTGTTATTGGAGGCA
>ERZ802824.2066-NODE-2066-length-10283-cov-21.5504_pt1 | contig 10283 bp, 9 predicted proteins | sample MGYA00345650_ERZ802824 | MGnify/ENA primary metagenome ERZ802824 (study PRJEB30503, sample SAMEA104212361) | marine metagenome | biome: Westerlies Biome; feature: [SRF] surface water layer (ENVO:00010504) within the epipelagic zone...; material: water... | reverse complement strand
GCCTCATGTGCCTTCGAACCTTTACGCAGAAAGGGCAGGCTTTAAATTGATAGAGGGAAAGTCCGGATACAGCTGCATCAACACTATTCTGATCTTCGCGACTTCTGACAACCGGACTTGGCCTTGTGAGGAAATCCAACAAGAGTATTATTCGGCCAACTATAAATCTTATTAACTTCATTCTTCATCCCGTTTGATCATTTAAATAACTTTGTAACTCATAATTGCGAGGGCACGTTCCAAGACGCGCTCCAAGGCCATAGCGGCTGACATTGATCAATAGCGCAAATAGACTGTTACAAAAGCAATAACAACAACAAACAACAATCAGCCCTTTAGCCACTGTTTTGAAAACCGCGATTTAACAAATATACCGGGGGTCAGTTTGTTGGCGTATGGGACCCTTTTTAACCAAAGAAAAGCCCCTCTGACGGGGGAGGTGCCAGAGGGGTAAGGTACTCTTGATAGTAAGAACAAGTCGTCAACGTGGAGGAAGAATGCTTGTATTAATGGTTTAGCGTCTGATGCCGCTGCGCGATAGGTTTATAAAAGCTCTAGTGCAGTGCATTTATTGCATCATCTTTTCCCTGACTTTAACCGGATCAGGGTGTGCATACCGCAAGAGCATCGAGGCTGTCTTATGACCACTGACACTCGCGGCCTCAGGTATCGTCAGCCCCTTCTCTAACAATCTCGATATCGCTTCATGACGAAGATCATGGAACCTCAAATCATTGATGCCAGCACGTTTAACAAGGCGCACCCATGACTGCTTGAGTGTGCCGGGTTTTACCGGAAACACGACATCACCATCTCTCTCTAGGTTAATAAGCGCAGACAGTGCAGCGGCTGTTAAGGGAACCATTCGGCCATGACCATTCTTGGTCTTTTGAAGTTCTGCAAAGCCTCTATCAAGATCGACCCCGCTCCACTTGAGTGACAACAACTCACCAAGCCTCATGGCAGTTTCCCGAGCGAGAAGTATCATGGGCTTTGTATTTGGATTGTTGCACTCAGCAGAGATCAATTCCTCCAGCTCATCTAGGCTCAGACGGCGCAATCTCTGGTCAGGCTCTCTCTTGATGTGAAAGCTCTTTAACGGGTTGTCGACTGTAATGCCCAACTCATCAACAGCCGTTGAAACAACAGTGCGAAGAAGCCCGAACTCCCGCACAAGAGTATTGCGTTTCACTTGCCGAAGACGTTGATCACGATAGCTGCAAAGATCAGAGCTACTAATCTCAGCCAACCTTCTTGATGCGATGGTGCAGGTATGCAACGGAAGGTCAGTGCGGCTCATGAGAAGTCACTTCTCTTTTTGAATTGACTAACTTTTAAAGTTGAAGTCTCCTCCTTGTCAAACAAATCCCACCAGATGTCCGAGAGGCCTCAAATGAAAGTCTATTTTGCCCCCCAGTCACGCGCCGTGCGGACGGTTTGGCTGCTCGAAGAAATGGGTCAGCCCTATGAGCTGGTGAAATTCACCTTGGGCCAGAAAGAAATGCGCGGCCCGGACTACACGGCGATCAATCCCAATGGCCGGGTGCCCACTTTAGTCGATGGGGACGTTACCATCAGCGAGAGCACCGCGATTGCTCAGTATCTGGCGGCCAAATATGCACCCAACTTGGCTGCTGGACCTGATGCACCGAACTTTGCCGAATACCTGCAATGGCTGCACTATGCCGAGGGCATGATTATGCCACCGATCAACAACTATGTGGTCGAAACCATCCTGCTTCCTCCCGAACGGCGCAACGATGAGATCGCGATGCGCGCGCTCAAGCTTTTGAACCGCACGCTCGCGGCGGTCGAGCATCATATGGAAGGGCGTGACTTTCTCGCCGGGGATTTCACGATTGCGGATACCGTCACCGGACACGCAGTCGTCATGTCGCGTCGCCTTGGTGCGGCGTTCGAAAACCTGCCGAACCTCTCGGCCTACGCGGATCGACTAGAGGCCCGCTCCGCCTTCCAGACGGCAGAAGCAGCATAGAGTAACGATATGACCGCAAAGCCCATCTGTCTGATCATCGGTGCCGGAGACTACATCGGTGCTGCCATTGCCAGGCGTTTTGCCAAAGGTGGGTTTCATGTAGTAATGGGTCGCCGACGGGGGGAAATGTTTGCCCCCCTGATTGCCGAAATTGAGGCCGCAGGCGGCAGCGCCCAAGGGTTCACCTGGGATGCCCGCATGGAAGAGACCGCGACCGAGATGTTCGCACATGTCGAGGGTGAGATCGGACCGATAGACATCTGTATCTTCAATGTCGGCGGCAATGTGCGGTTTCCCATTCTGGACACAACCGAGCGGGTGTTTCGCAAGGTCTGGGAAATGTGCGCATACGCTGCGTTTCTTTCAGGGCGTGAAGCGGCGAAATATATGGTCGAGCGACAGAAGGGCTCGATCTTTTTCACCGGGGCAACGGCCTCCGTGCGCGGCAGTGCGGGATATGCCGCGTTCGCCTCAGGCAAATTCGCGCTGCGGGGACTTGCCCAATCCATGGCGCGCGAGTTGGGCCCCAAAAACATCCATGTCGCGCACTTGGTCATTGATGCGGGCGTCGACACCGCATTTGTCCGTGACCGAGTGAGACAAGCGGGCAATGATCCCGATAACCTGCCTCCGGACACGCTAATGAACCCAGACAGCATTGCCGAAGCCTATTGGATCTTGCACCACCAAACACGCGACGGCTGGACCCACGAGCTGGATATCCGCCCCTTCGCCGAAACATGGTGACAGCCGACATCCTGTACGGTTCCAGACAGGCCAGTTATCCACCAGAAAAGCAGAAAGAGACTCCATGCTCGACCAATTGCTGAATGGCGTGCTGCCGGTGTTTGGGATTGGCGCGCTTGGGTACATGTTTGGCCTGCGCGGCACTTTCGATCTCAGCATGGCAATGGCGCTGAACAAATTCGTGATGTTCGTCGCAATGCCCGCACTGGGGTTTCAATTGCTGGCCAATGCCCCGCTGGCAGAGTTCAACTTTGCCATGCTGGGTGGGTATTTCGTCACCGAAGTGGTGATGTATGCTACCGGGTTTCTGATCGCGCGGCGGGTCTTCAAAACCGATGTTATGGAGGCGGCCCTTCTGGGCCTGGCCATCGCCCTGACGAACCACATCCTCTTCGTTCTGCCGATTGCGGTCACCCTTTTCGGAGAGACCGCCGCAACCCCGATTGTCGCGATCATTTCCATGGACGGAATCCTGATTTTCAGCGGTTCTTTGATCCTGATGGACGTTTTGTCGACCAAGGGGGCCTCTCTTGGGCACACGCTGGGAAAGATCGCGCGAAATCCGCCGCTGGTTGCCATGGTGCTTGGCCTGGTAGTCGGACTGTTGGGCGTCTCGGTGCCCACAGGCTTTGGTGTCTTCACGGACTTCTTGAGCGCAACTGCCTCACCTGTGCTGTTGTTCGCGCTTGGCGTTATTCTGAGCCAGAAGGCCAGTGGCGCGCGCGCCATGTTGCCGGTGGCCATAACCAGTGTAAAGTTGGTGGTTCACCCATTGCTGGCCTGGGCCATCTTTGCCGGGGTGTTGCAACTGACGCCCGAGGTACGCAACCCAGCCATGATGGTGGCCGCGGCACCCTGCGGGGCAATGTGTTTCATGCTGGCGCTGAACTATGGTGTGCGGGTTGACGCCATGGCACGCGCTATTCTCTATTCGTCAATAGGGTCTTTGATCACAATCACGGTGGCTGCGTCACTCTGATGCGAGAAACAATGGCCAGCGCAGCAAGCAACCGGCGGTGCCTACTTCCCGGCGGTGCTGGTCAAACAATCCGACTTCAAGATCGAGATGGGTGAGCCAAGCTGGTTTGAACGCCCGGCTGATCGTGGCCATGCCATGCGCCGGGGCTTCTGTGCGACATGCGGGTCGCCGTTGTTCCTGATCAACGGCGCTGGAGAGGGTGCGATCGTGATTTACGCGGGAAGCTTGGACGATCCGAGTTGGTACGCCCCAAGTCGCGATATCTTTGTCAAAAGTGCACAATCCGGCTTTGGGACGATGGCGGCCTGTGCGAGCGGAGAGCTTTGTGCAGCTTGGGTTGCTGAGGCCAAACTGCCGTCTTACAGCCACGCTTTTTCCTTGGCCCGTGAGGATGATGCAGTTCTTATGCGAACATTGCGCGAAAGTGCGAAAGGGGTTCTTTAATGCCTTTGGAATATTCAGCATCGAGATGGCCAACGCTAATCAGCGTTATTAACGATACGGTTTGGAAACAACTAGGTCTTGATATCCTGACTTTGCCAAATAGCTTCAGACAGCAATTTAGGAAACAACAAATAACGAATTACTCTTTAGCCACTCTTTTGAAAACCGCTATTTAATACGAGTACAGGGGGTCAGTTTGTTGGCGCACGGGACCCAAAACAAAACCCCCACCACTTAGAAACGGTGAGGGTGTTTTCTTGGTCATGATTGAGACTGTTTTAGGAGGAAAAGTCTTGGCATATTTCTCCTGTGCCAGACTGCTGCTTGCATCTGCCCAGCCCAAGGATACGGAGATTGTTCGAGGAGTGGCTGGCTAGCTAGTACATCACAGGCAGTGCAAAAACTGCAGCGCCTTTCGTGAAACATGGCCCTATCCACTTGAGCGTGAGTTAGGTAAACACTACTCACCTTTTATCATGTTTCTTCCGGGAGAAGGGCTTATGGAACGTTTTGCTAATTTCGTCGTGAACAACAGGATCAAAATGGCGCTCGCCACATTGCTGATGGCCTTTGTTGTCTTTGCTGGCATTCCTAACCTGAAGCTTGATACTGATGGTAGGGTTTTCATGGCGTCAGACAACCCCGACAAGATGCTCCTCGACAATTTTGAGCAGGAATTCGCCAAGGACGACAATCTGGCGATCGTCATCGTTCCTAAGGATGGCGAGGTATTCACGCCACGCACTCTTGGCGCGATCGGCGCCATGACCGAGGATCTCTGGAACCTTCCCTATGTACGTCTGGTGAATTCGATCACCAGATTTCAGAACACTTACGCAGATGGCGACATGATGGTGGTCGAGGACCTTATTCCGGAACCGTCGATGGTAACCGTTGAGGAAGCTGCCGCGGCAAGGGCGGTCGCGCTAGACCGCATAGAAATTCGCAACAGCCTCATCAATGAGGAAGGAACGGCAACCGCGATTTCCGTGATCTTCCGCCTTCCCGGCATCGACCTTGTCTCGGAAATTCCCAACATCAATGCCGAGTTTGCCCCGTTGCTGGAGGAATATCGCGCCGCATATCCGGACATCACATTCAAGGCAAGCGGCTCGGTCGCAGTAAGTCAGGCCTTCGCCACCGCCAGCCAGAAAGACGGCGAGACGCTTACACCAGCCATGGTGGTGGCGATGCTTGTCATTGTCGGGCTGCTGCTTCGCTCAGCTACTGGATCTTTTCTGATCCTGATCCTTGCGGCGCTGTCCGCTCTGGTGTCGCTTGGTGCGTTGGGCTGGACCCGCATTCCGATCAATTCGGCGACAGCCGTGGCCCCATTGATGGTGATCACATTGGCGGTGGCCAGCAGCGTCCATGTGCTATCGTCGATCCGTCAGACGATGCAGGAAACATCCGACCGCACCATCTGGGCGCGGCGCGCGCTGAGCGATCACGGCCTCGGCATAACGATTGCCGTTTTCACAACGGCGATCGGTTTCCTATCGCTGAACTTCTCAATCTCACCACCCTTCCGCCAGCTTGGCAACATGGTTGCCGGCGGCATGATCGGCGTCTGGGTTTTCACGATGTTCCTTCTTCCTGGCCTGATCTGCTGGGTGCCTATCCGGCAGAACAAGAGCACGGCCTCGGTTGACCGGTTTATGGTCGCACTTGGTGAATTCGTGATCCGTCACCAGAAGCGCCTGCTTCTTGGTATTCCGGTGATCATCGTCGGCTTTGCGGCAGGCATCTCGCAGATCAAGCTCGAGGATGATTTCCTGCGCTATTTTGACGAGAGCTTTGAGACTCGCCAGGCTACCGATCTTTACGAGACCGAGCTTGGTGGCTTGAACGTCCTCGAATATTCGGTCGATACAGGCGAGGAGAACGGCATCAATTCGGTCGCGTATCTGACCAAGCTCGAAGATCTGTCGGCCTTCCTTCGCGCGCAGCCCGAAGTCAGCCACATCCGCTCGCTCAGCGACACGATCAAGCGGCTCAACATGAACATGAATGGCGATGACCCATCCTTTTACCGCACTCCAGAGACGGATGAGGAAGCATCCCAGTTTCTGTTCCTATATGAACTGTCGCTTGGTTATGGCATGGATCTGACAGACCAGATCAATGTTGACCGGTCCTCGACCCGGGTCTCGGCCTTTGTCGGCTATGCCACCACGCGCCAGCTGATCGCGCTTGATCACAAGATTCAGGACTGGTTCGACGAAAACGCACCAGAACTGAAAGCGCCGGTCACCGGTCAGACACATGTCTATACGATGATTTCGGCGCGTGACGTGCCGTCAATGCTTCAGGGCACAACGCTGGCGCTTGTCTTCATCTCGTTTATCATATTCCTTGTTCTTCGCAACCTGAAGCTTGGCATCGTATCGCTGGTGCCAAACCTGATTCCGGCACTGATGGGCTTTGGCCTGTGGGGCTATCTGGTCGGCAATGTGACGTTGGCGGTGTCGATCGTAGTAGCAATGACCCTTGGAATTGTCGTCGATGACACTGTGCATTTCATGCTGAAATACGCCAATGCACGCAAGCGCGGTGAAAGCGCCGAGGACAGTGTGCGCTATGCATTCAAATCGGTCGGTATGGCGCTGACCATCACCTCGCTCGGCCTTGTGATCGGCTTTGCCATTCTCGGTCAGTCAGGCTTTGCGATTAACCGCGACATGGCCCGCCTCACCGCGATCACGCTCAGCTTCGCGCTGCTCGTCGACTTCCTCTTCCTTCCACCCCTTCTTATTTATCTCGACAGGATGAAAAACATGAAGACCAACACCACATCCACCGCCCCGCTTGCGGTGATCGCCACCCTGGCCACCGCGGCGCTGCTGATGACACTTTCCACACCAGCTAAGGCCGCTGGTGACGATGTCTCGAATGAAAAGGGGCTTGCCATCGCCACCGAGGTCGACAGCCGTGACAAGGGCTGGGGCGATGTCGCTGTCGTTGGTGAAATGGTGCTTAAAAACAAGGCGGGCAATGAATCTACCCGTAAGTTCCGCTCCACGATTCTCGAGGCCACCGACGCCTCCGAGGGTGACCGGTCGATCATCACCTTCTCGGAGCCAGTTGATGTTCGCGGCACGGCGCTGCTAACCCATTCGAAGATCGAGCCGGATGATGACTCGCAGTGGATCTTCCTGCCGGCGGTCAAACGGGTTAAGCGGATTTCCTCGTCAAACCGGACCGGCAAGTTTGTCTCCTCGGAATTTTCCTACGAGGATCTCGGCTCCGAAGAGGTCGCCGACAATGCGCATATCTGGCTTGAAGATGCGACCTGCGCACACGACGGTGCGCTGACCTGCGCCGCTGTCGAAAGCCGTCCGAGGAACAAGCGCTCCGGCTATTCGAAGCGGGTCTCCTTCATCGATCTTGATGAGTATCGGGTACACCAGATCGATTTCTACAACCGCCGCGGCGATCTGGAAAAATCCCTGAAGTTCCAAGATTACAAACAATATGAGGGCCAGTTCTGGCGGGCCCATGTGATGATCATGGAAAACACTCAGACTGGAAAATCGACAAGTCTGTCATGGGGTGACTACAGCTTCCGCATCGGGCTGACAGAGCGTGACTTCACACCACAGGGACTTCCCAAGGTCAGCCGGTGACTGTTCTGAACTGCACGCGCTTGTCAGATCTGTTTGCTGCCCTGCTGGCCGCCATTGCGAGTATGGCCAGCACCACAGCCGTTGCCGAGATCGGCACCGAACTTCGCGGTGAAATCACGGCTGAGGCAAGCTGGTACCCTAGTGGAGCGGCCCATACCGGTCAGCAGGACAGCTTTCTTCATTTCGAAACCCGCCCCGAACTGGTGGTCTATGGTGACGACGCGGAAGCACTGATCCAGCCTCGGATCAGTGGTGGCACATCTGGTGATGCCAGCATCGATTTTCGCGAGGCTCATGTGACGGCCCGCCTTGGCGATGCCGATATCCTTGTCGGCAATACCATCCTGTTCTGGGGAAAGGTCGAAAGCTACAATCCGGTCGATGTGGTCAACAGTAAGGATTTCAGCCGCGGGCTGATGCGAAGCGAGAAACGCGGCGCGCCAATGCTGCGCCTTTCCTGGCCAGTTGGACCGGGGCAGCTTGATCTGCTGGCGATCGATTTTGCCGAGAACATTTATCCGGGGCTCTCCAGCCGCGAGCGCCTTGGGTTGCGCATTGCCAAAGGGGAAACCTTTTCGGGCGGAGCGGAGCGCGATGACGTCGCCAGTGCCGTCAGGTGGTCCGGATATTTCGGGGATGTCGACCTCGGCATAAGCTGGTTTCGGGGCACCGGGAATGAACCGAGGCTGCTGCGGCAGGTGGACGGCTCAATGAAACCGGATTACAGCCGTATCACCCAGGCCGGCATCGACATCCAGTATCTTCACGGTGATTCAGCTCTGAAGGCGGAGCTGGTCCGGCGGTCCGGCCAGTATGACAGACTTGGTGCGATGAAGAGCTACCGCGCTAGTGTTATTGGGGTTGAGCACAATCTCTATGACATCATGGATAGTGGGCGCGATATCCTGCTGATCGGTGAATATGCGCATGACAGCCGGAATGGAATGTCCCATAGCGGGTTCCAGAACGACTTGACCATCGGTGCCCGCTGGCTGTGGAATGATGTCGAAGATACCGAGATGCTTGGTCTGTTGACCCGCGATCTCGACAATGGCGCGCAGACGTTGAGTGTCAGCATCGACCGGCGGATCACCGATCAGGTAACCTTCGAGGCAAGCGCCCGACTGCCGGCGCGCTATCACCATGACCCGAACAGCGCGGCCCTAGAAAATGACAGCGCCATCATCGCTGCCCTCACCTACGGATTCTGAGCCCACCAGGGTTATCGGACTTGCGGCTATCGAACGTTCAATCCATCGTCAGCAGGAGATTGGCGGGTCTGCTCTGCGCAAAAACGAGCTGGGCATTTTGATGGCCCTTGAGCAGTTTTGCTTTGGCAACAAGAACTCAGAAAAGGTCTTCATGCATCCGCTGGATATGAGCTAGCCCTGTGCCGCAGCACCCTCCCAGAATACTGATACCTTTCGATTTCCAACTGGCTGCAAAGTTGCAATAGTCTCCGGGTGAAATTACATCCTCAAAAACCCACCTCTTTCCGACTTCGGTTGAGGAATGAGCATAAACACCAATTGGTCCGTGCCAGCCTTCTCGCACCGCATCAATCGAATCTGAAACAAACTCGACTTCAGTGTGCATGATGTTGATCAAATCAACCTGATTGTGAGCGGCCGCTTCAATCGCAGGTGCAAGAGGATCACCATCACGGAACCTTATCTCTCCATCAGCAATGCGTGTGGTTGTAAGCCCGGCCCAAACTGGCAGCCCAATGTCTTTAGTCGCCTCAAGCGTGATTTCGAAGTTGGCTTGATCCACCATCATTTCAAGAAACACGACGTCTGCCCCGGCCTCTGCCATCACCGACAACTGTCGTCTGGTAGCGTTCCGCATCTCCTCTGGCGCAGGCATATCACCCCGCCAGGTCCAATAGGAAACACCGGCTGCAACAAGTGCTTCTTTCCGGCCAGTCTGTTCTCTGGCCTCAACAGCCAATTCAACGGCCCGACAATTATATTCCTCGAATCTGTCTGCTTCACCCGCTGCCGCTAGGGCATGAAGGTGCGTTGCAAAGCTGTCGCTGATGATAATCTCGGCGCCGGCTTCCAGGTAATCGACATGGACCTGTCGAACAATATCAGGATGGCTGAGCGGGCCTCCTCCGTTCCATGCATTCTCCAGCTGCGGCACACCACGCCGCTGCGTCTCCGTGCCGGTAGCCCCATCGATCAGAATACAATCGCCAGACCTTATCCTTCTCATCATCCTGTCATAGCGAGACATCACCAAGCCCCTATCGTGATCAATTTGAATCGCAGCCATTAAACTATAGATTTTAGTAGTATACGTTAGCTGCCCTAATCCACCTAACCATGAACCATACCTTTCATTTGTTTGACTGATAACAGTAAGAACAAACAAGCCTTTAGCCACTCCTTTGAAAACCGCTATTTTACTGAGGTACCGGGGGTCGGTTTGTTAGCGTATGGGACCCTTTTTACTCCAAAGAAATACCCCCACCGGTATTAACCAGCAA
>ERZ802824.2065-NODE-2065-length-10286-cov-17.0208_pt1 | contig 10286 bp, 5 predicted proteins | sample MGYA00345650_ERZ802824 | MGnify/ENA primary metagenome ERZ802824 (study PRJEB30503, sample SAMEA104212361) | marine metagenome | biome: Westerlies Biome; feature: [SRF] surface water layer (ENVO:00010504) within the epipelagic zone...; material: water... | reverse complement strand
GATCTAGCACCGGCCTCTCCGAATAATCTCTCACCAAGGTTTGTAAATACTTTTGTGGGATCCAAACCCCGCTTTCTGGCAATATCGGAAGTTTGCTCTGCCAATCCACGCAACTTTCTAGCCAATGCAGGATTTGTCATCATGGTACGAAATCCAAAATAACTCTTTCCCTGATCACAATCCCGGAGTTCCTCATCCGCATCGAGAACACGCTCTACGATATCACCCTTCGAGGCAACTCCCTGTGCATAAAGTTTAGAAATCTCCTTGGCATGATCTTTGAAAAATTCTTCAATTGCACGAAAATCGGATAAAAAATGCTCAACCAAGTCAGAAAGGTCATAAACTTGGTCACGAATTACATCCTCTCCAAATATAGGGGCTTCTCCTGTTTCTTGAATTTTTCTAATCTCTTCATCGATTCCTTCTCGTTTTCGTACGAGTTCACGAATTCTAGCCTCTGGATCAGCGTTGACACCCTGTGAAAGATTTTGCATTTCAAGCATGATTCGGTTGAACCGCGATTCTGTAGTGGCGTAACCACGGTGCTGCATCGCCAATAAATCCTGTAACCAACTAAGCACTTTTTCCGAATGACGGGTGAGGCGAAAAACATACTCTTCCCTGTCTTCATTGTAAGTTTTAGTGAGGTATCGATGTTCCTCATCGCACCATTCGTCTAAATATTCCTGAGGTAAGCGCTTGGGTGCATCAAAATCTTCAAGTTCGCGCATTTGCTCAATATGCTCCGAAAGTGTGGCGGTCAGTTCCTCTTCGGAAGCCTCGACCGCACCCCAGTGCTTAAAAGTTTTAAAAAAGAACCCTGCAACAAAAGAACCAAGTCGTCCGCGCATTAATCGCAAAGCCGGGGACTCATCAAAAAGGTGTAAAAAATCTTCGTCCATACTTAAAAAATCTTACATTTCAGATTGATAACCTGACATCTCAAGTCAAAGAGAAGTTATTACCAATCTGAAAGGCTTGTGAAAAAGATTTCCGGGAAGACGGGCAAAAGCTAATTTCAAGTAACTTAAAACCGTTGAAATAATCTAATCGCGTAATCGAAGTCTGCGGATTTTATCGCCACCCCCGATATAAAGCGAGCCATTCCAATAAGTTATACTGTCCGCTTCACCACCGGCATTGTACCTTGCTAATTCAATGCCAAGGTCCAGATCAAAAGCACGTACCTCGTTTAGATTTCCTAATGCCAGAAAAAGTCTTCCATTCTCATCAAATGCAACGCCTTTTGGCTCAACTCCGGAGGGTGAGAAATCGACCAATGTCCATGAATCCACCAGTATAAGATCCTCGGGAATATCATAAACAACCACTCGGGACGCGTCCGGTTCCGCGGCCACCAACTGTTTTCCATTCGGACTCACAGCCAATCCTTCAACCTTGACCAAATCATCATTAAGTATCCCCACATAGCCCATTTCAGGACGCACACGATAAATCGTTCCTGAATGCGGAGAACTTACAAATAAGTCCCCATTGGGGGAAATCGCCAAGTCCTTTACCGAACCGAATCGATAGCCATCATATGAATCTGCGAGTACCTCAAGTTTGTGAGCACTTGGAGAAATACGAAGTAGCTTACCGGTCCCAGCATCTGCGACCAATAGCCGGTTTTCCTTGTCCACTCGCAAACCCTCAGCACGAACAACAGAATTACCCGTCGCTGAAACCCATTCCGACAAATCAATGAACACCTCAGGTGGATCATCGGAATCAATTTTAAATTTTCCAATACAGCCCTCCTTCTCATAATTAGCAAAGAAAAGTTCGGCTTCAGTCGAGAATGCTAAACCTCCACTATGTTTGAGTGGAGAAATAAGCCCTTCCGCAATAACATTTTCTGCAGGCGGAAGATTGGTTCCATCACCAAGTGGAAATCGTTTGGCGGGCTTTGTGGACACCTGCACGCAACTACTTACCCCCCACATGAAGAGCAAGATAACCGTGACAAAGCAATCTAATCTGTATTTCAAGTTAGTTTCAAAAGCTAATTAATACTAAAACAAAGTTAACCACTAACCTTCAAAGGAAAAAAGCAGTTAAAAGTAAAATTTCAAAAGGAGCATGAAGCAGAAAAACTTAAATGAAGCAAAAAATGCGTGGAAAAATGCGGATGCGATTCTAATTGGAGCCGGAGCCGGCATGGGGGTGGATTCAGGTCTTCCGGATTTTCGGGGGAAATCAGGATTTTGGAAAGCCTATCCACCCCTGGCCAAGATGGGGATCGAATTTGAAGAGATGGCCAACCCATATTGGTTTACAAAAAACCCTTCGCTCGCCTGGGGGTTTTACGGCCACAGACTCAATCTTTATCAAAAGACTAAGCCCCACTCTGGTTTCAATATTCTACTCACCAAGTTTAAAGAAGAAAATATTCCGATGTTTGTATTTACTTCGAATGTGGACAGTCACTTTCAAAAAACCGGATTTGAAGAAAATCAAATTATGGAATGCCATGGTTCTCTTATGCATTTTCAATGCATTGAAGAGTGTGGCCAGCCCATTTGGCCAATCAGCCCAGATTTACTTATACCAATTAACCCCGACAATTTACTCGCCAAAGAACCATTACCCAGTTGCCCACAATGTGGTTCGCTTGCACGCCCAAATATTCTTATGTTTTCTGACTTTGCCTGGAATAGTACCAGAACTTATGCACAAAGACAAAGGTTTGAGAAATGGATCGAGAAATTCAAAAACAAAAACCTGCTTATTATTGAGTTGGGTGCGGGCACAAATATTCCAACTGTTCGATTAACATGCGAAGAAGTCTATCAATCGGCAGGAAATCATTTTATCAGGGTTAACCCGAGGGAATCTGAGTGCGGATTAAAAAACACACTGTCTCTCCCCATGGGTGCAAAAGATGCAATAAAAGCAATCTCTCAGAACTCCTAAAGGATTCCCCTGTGATTATTATAATTTAAAATCTCTTTAAATTAAAGGCTTGGGATAGGGTTAGACGAGGCAATTAGAGACCAATCGATTTATTTCTCTAATTTAACAAGAAACAAATCTTTCATCTTTTTGGCCGAACCAATCATTTCCAGATCATACTGAACATTACCCGTGGAAATTGCATCCCCACCCCCATGCCCAGTAAGTTCAAAAAGGTAATACGGATCATCCCGGTCCACATCGACGAGACAAGTGTAAAGGAGTGAGGGCTGCCCAAGCAAAGGGTCGGGGAAATCATTACTGGAATCTCTTGGGGCATTAATTTCCACGCAAAGCACAAATTCATTTCCCTTGCCTGATTGAAGGTATGGATCCAGGGCAAAGCGGTGTGCTTCCGTTGCCCCACTTACTGCATCTATTTCTCCAGATGGAGAAATTCCAGAAAACAAGGTGTAACGATGACGCCAGAGTGGCAGAATATGACTCCGTTGTGTTCGGTAATCCTCCCAGAGTGGAACTTCAGAATAAGCAAGGGATTGTTCGAGAAACAAAGTCTCAATCATTGATCCAATCGTACTTTCTGCCCATACCGCAATGGAAGGCATAGGATTTAAATCTTCACGAAAACTCAGGTTGATCGATAGCCCGCTTCCATTGCCGTCCTGACTTTTTCGAACGATCCATTTTCGATGAGGTGCAGGTTGATCAAAACCAACGAGGTTTGAAGATCTAACAATTTGGGCACTGTTCTTATGCTCGTAACTATTTTCGATTAACCAGGATGCAGGAGGAAGGTTATAAATCGCGGTGTAGACTAAAATGCCACAGGTAACTCCAATCAGCAGTACCTGAAAGCGGGCAGATATCTTTTGTTTCCCTTTGGTCATTCGATTTCTGAAGTACGGCACACGGGCCACAATATGCAGAACCACTAAAATTAGAGTGACGAATCCTGCAATAATATGAATATTGGTGACAGAAAGTGAAAATGGCTGAAAATACGCCAAGGTGCCCGTAGCAGCTAAAGCTGAAAAGCTAAATAAAAGGCCAAAATTGACCAGGTGTCTCATCTAACTGCTAATGCCCACTCTTACTCGGGTTATTAACTAATTTTGTCCCATCAAAACCGATCAATTTTCTTAATTCCTTGATATGTGACTTACCAACCTCTTTGGGGTTTGCCCCATACTTTTTACATAAAACCGCTGCAAAACCAGTAGCAATTCCCATTTGCCCGCAGGTATTCATAACTCTTGGTCCGCAGAGTCCAACATGAGTGCAGCTAAAGCATCGACCAGCCATCATTAAATTTGAAAGATTTCTTGAATAAAAACTACGAAAAGGGATGAAGTAGTAACCTCCAGTTTTATGAAACATAGCCGTTGATAGAAAATCTTCCTTGGCTCCTTTTAATTTTCGTTGGTAATGACCGTCCACCTCACGTTTCTCCACAACCACAGCATCTGGAAACTCCCGGCGTTTAATCGCATCATGCATATCGTAAATGTGATCCCCCATTAACCGACGGGACTCACGCTTCCCACCAACATATGCGACCCATTTCAATTTATTCGGAGCATATTTCGGATTTTTCTTAGCATTGGAAAATGAGCCAAATATTGCACGCAACATATGATCGCGAATTTTTTCCGCATCATCAACCTGATCTAAATCATTATCTGAATACTCCCAATACCATTCTCCCTTGGATGCAACATGTTTGCCGGACACGGGCGTAGCCCATGGAACCTTAGGGAAATCCTGTTTTTGGTTGGTTCGCTCACTATTCCATAAAACACTTGTTCCCATGACCCGGTTATCCGCTTTCTTCGGACTCCACAGATCACCATATTTATCCCAGCCTTCATCATGTTGGGAAGCTGCTTCACGGCCATAGCGGTAATCAGCTCCAGCCCAGTAACCCAGCCAACCGTCTCCAGTCGCATCAATAAAAACCGGTGCACGAAATCTTTTTATCCTACCACCCGTTACCTCTCTTGCCTCTACACTGAGAATTTTATCTCCCTTTTTCTCCAATCCACACGCTGTATGATGGGCAAATAAATCAACGCCGGATTCGGCCATAGTTTTTTCTCTTTTAACCTGATCAACTTTGGCTTTCTCATTTCCATTTGGATAATGAATCGTGTCGATTGATTTGAGAATATCAGAACCATAGCCGTGAATACCAAGGGTATGAACCCTGATTTCCTGGCTGGCATTACCTCCAAAAAGTGGACGATCCTGAATCACCGCGACCCTTAGTCCCTGTGAACGAGCGGCAAGTGCGGCTCCACAACCAGACATACCCCCTCCAACAACAACAAGGTCGAAAGATAACTCCTCGACTTTTTCCTTCGACCGACCGGCGAGCACATCCTTCCAGTCAGATAATTCCTTTAGATCATCCTCCGGCAAAGACGGATTTGATTCCTGGGTAAAAAATATTGCATCACAACGTCCATCAAACCCAGTCAGGTCGCGAAGGGAAACTTTGGTTTTTCCAGCTTTAGCAATTTCAACCGAACCACCGGACTGCCAGTGCCAGGTTTCCTCAGCTTCACCAAAAGTTATCTGAAGAGGCTTGCCTTCAACCAAGACCTGAAAGCGACCCGGTGACTGCCACTCCCCTTTACACCAGTCCCGATTCCTGACCCAGACATTCCATTTACCCGGCGTAGGCAAATCCACTACAGTCTCAGCATCTTCAACCGGCTTGCCCATTCCATGAGCCAATAGATAATTTCCACCCATCTGTAAATAATGCTGGGTATCTATTTTCCAACCACCCGTTTTGGCAAAGGAGGAGGCCTCAAGCAATACACCTGAAAGACTTAACGAGGCACTGGGCTTGGCACCCATTAGATAATTAGGAACAGTAAGAGAGGCAACCCCGACCCCACCTATTACGCGAAGAAATTCTCTCCTTTTGGAAGTTTGTTTTTTCATAGTTTTGTTAGAATTATAAGAAGATTAAGAAAGGATATCCTTGATAAGATGTCCGTGAATATCGGTTAAACGAAAATCTCTGCCCTGAAATGGATAAGTGAGTTTTTTGTGATTCACTCCCATAAGATGCATAATTGTGGCGTTCAGATCATGAACATGTACTGGGTTCTCGGTAATGTTATAACAATAGTCATCAGTGGCTCCATAAGACATGCCTTTTTTAATTCCTGCTCCCGCCATAAAAATAGTGAAGCATCTGGGATGATGGTCCCGGCCATAATTTGTTTCTGTCAGTTTACCCTGTGAGTAAATGGTTCTACCAAACTCTCCTCCCCAAACAATCAGAGTATCTTCCAATAGTCCTCTTTGTTTTAGGTCCTGAATCAATGCTGCGGTGGGTTGATCCACATCCCGGCATTGTCCTTTAATTGCATTGGGTAAACCACCGTGGTGATCCCATCCCATATGAAATAATTGAATGCATCGAACATCGCGCTCCGCCATACGTCGGGCAAGCAGGCAATTTGCAGCGTAGGTTCCCGGCTTTAAAACATCCGGTCCATAGCTGTCTAAAATATGCTTTGGCTCCTGGGAAACATCGGTTAATTCAGGGACACTGGTCTGCATGCGAAAGGCCATTTCATATTGCGAAATACGGGCATCAATCTCGGGATCCTTGACCAGTTGATGATCCTTTCGGTTAAGCATAGCCAATTCGTCCAACATATCCCGCCTCATGGAACGGTTCATGCCTTTCGGATCGGACAGATAAAGTACCGGATCACCCGAATTTCTGAATTTCACTCCTTGGTGTTGAGTGGGAAGAAAACCGGCACCCCAAAGTCGATCATATAACGGTTGATCATTTGGACGACCCGTACCCCATGAAGTAAGAACCACATAAGACGGTAATTCCGAATTTTCGGTTCCCAGACCATAGCTCAACCATGAGCCAATGCTCGGACGGCCAGCTAACTGATGTCCGGTTTGGCAAAAAGTAATCGCAGGATCATGATTAATTGCCTCGGTATGCATTGATTTAATAAAACACAACTCATCTGCCTGCTTGGACAAATGGGGCAAAACATCACTCATCCATTGCCCTGATTGCCCGTGCCTTGCGAATTTAAAAATACTGGGAGCAACCGGAAAATTTTTCTGGCCCGAAGTCATGGTTGTCAAACGCTGCCCCTTACGAATGGATTCCGGTAAATCCTGACCACGAACTTTCTCCATCGATGGTTTTGGATCGAACAGGTCCATCTGAGAAGGTGCTCCGGACTGGAATAAATAAATAACCCGTTTCGCTTTGGCGGGAAAATTGGGAAAGCCCTGTAAACCAGGATCTTTGGCTTGCCCTTTTTGCGGGGATAATAATCCGGCCAACGCAGTTGCACTAAGCGCCGCCGCTCCATTACGAAGAAAAATTCGCCGATTCAAAAAATCCTGAGTAGATGAAAGATTTGTTTTGGAAGTGAGTAGCTGATTAAATTGATTCATAATAATGATTCCTAATCTTTGGTTATAACACGGTCTAAGTTTAAAAGCACATTCGCGGTGACAGTATAAGCGGCTAATTCCACGGGTTCTAAATTTTCATCCGGCTTCTTTTTCCCATGGGAAATCATCTGTTTTGCAGCCTCCTGGTTATCCTGAAAATGAATTTTTCTTTCTTCAAATCCTTTTTGTAATACAGAAAGAGTCTGCTTATCGGGACTTCGTGATGTGGCCAACCGGTAGCCAGTGGTTAATCGATCACGAATACCTGGACCTCCTTCTTTCATCATTCTCTCGGCTAAGCTCCGGGCTGCTTCCACATAAGTGACCTCATTCAGTAAAGCAAGAGCCTGCAATGGTGTGTTCGTACGTGAGCGCTTGGGGTAGCAGATTTCACGGTTTGGTGCATCAAACAAAAGCATCGACGGAGGAGCAGCGGTTCGCTTCCAAAAAGTATACATACTACGGCGATACAAACCCTCGCCCTCATCTGCTTTATAGTTCGTTAAATTTCCATAACGGTTTGTTTCGGACCACACTCCCTTAGGCATGTAAGGACGTGTGCTGGGACCACCAACTTTTTTAATCAATAACCCACTGCTTGCCAAAGCCTGATCCCGAACCAATTCGCCATGCAACCGGAAACGTGGACCTCGGGCCAAGAGGCGATTCTCAGGATCCTTTCTAAAATAACCATCCGGAGCTGAGGAATTTTGACGATAAGTTTTACTCAGCATGATAAATTTAATCATGCCTTTCATATCCCAGGCCTGTGCAGGTTTTCCATTTATTTTAGGTAAAGCCGTAGGCTTGGCAAATTCCACCGCCAACCAGTCAAGCATTTCTGGGTGAACCGGCCATTCCGCCTGCGAACCAAAATTCTCTGAAGTCTTGACAATGCCCACCCCAAATAAACGCTCCCAGATTCGATTTACCCAAACCCGGGCAGTCAAAGGATGATCTCCCGATACCAGCCATCGAGCTAAACCAAGACGATCATTAGGCTGACCTTCGGGCAATGGGGGAAGAACAGCAGGTAGTGCCCGTCCTACTTTTTCGGTCGGTTGATCATATTCTCCCCGATTTAAAATGAATGCATCCCGAGGGGCGGACTTTTCCTTCATGATCATGGTGCTAGGCACTTTCGACATGAAATCATCTAAAGCTTTTTTGGATTGATCTGCTTTTACTTTTGCTACGGAAACAGGATTTTCCACCTCTGTGCGAAAATACTTTTTCAATTGGTTTAATTCTTGAGGAGCTAAACGCTCAACATTCTTACGTACGAGAGGAACGAGATTTTCTGGAATTCCAGATACCCCATCTAAAGAACTTACCTTTTTCTCCGCATATTGGATACGAAAGCGACCGAGATTATGATCTGCGAATGCAGATTGATGATAAAGATTGATCACCAATTCCGCTCCCTCAGGAACAGAGACCGGAGACTTTGCCATAAACATAGCCATGAGCGATTTCTGCTTGGGAGGATTGCTCCCATGAACAGCCCACCCCTTGGATCCCTTTTTCTTCAGGTTCGCAGCATTTTTAACGACTTGAATAGCAGGGTATCCTTCCTGCTCATAACTGGCCTCAGCCTTGTCCAATTTTAAGACAATTGGTTTTTTGTTTTTGGCTTTATGTTCCAACCTAACTTCCAGTCCGGTCATCACAAAATTTCCATTTCCTGAACGCCCAAATTTGATTCCCTTAAAAGATGGATCGGAAAAAGATTCAAGTAAAACTCCCGATAATTCCTTGGAGTTAAAAGGACTTCTAATTTCATAAGTATCATTCGATGGATTCTTACCAGTCCCCAACCATGATCCGTCCTTTTGTTTTTTGAACTGGGCTCCTCCCTTACTGACTACCTGTTCATTTTCCAATTTTTGCCACAGGGTCGGGGCACGATCTTCTGGAGCCAACTTTCCACGGGTTTCCTTGATCCATTCCTTCAAAGCCGGTTCCATCTTTTTCTCAGCCTCTTTGGTTGCAGCCTGATTCTGTTTTAAGGTTTTCTCCAGTTCCAGAATTCGTTTTTTCTGCTCGTCATTGGATACCTTAATAAAGGGAGGAGTATTAAATCCATTTTTCCCATTGGCTGCCAGCACACCACTCTCATCATTTGAATTAAAATAAGCAAAAAATTCAAAGAACTCCTTTTGAGAAATCGGATCATATTTATGATCATGGCAACGGGCACAACTCATAGTAAGGGCGAGCCAGGTAGTTCCGGTTGTTTCAACCCGGTCAATCACTGTTTCCACAAACCACTCATCCACAATCCGTCCGCCCTCCCCGTTCAACCTATGGTTTCGATTAAACCCGGTTGCCACAACTTGATCCTGGGATGGATTGGGTAACATATCACCAGCCAACTGCTCGATAGTAAACTGATCAAAAGGAATATTTCGGTTAAAGGCATTGATTAACCAGTCTCGCCAAAGCCACATATCCCGACTCCCATCACTTTGAAATCCATTACTGTCTGCATAGCGGGCCAGATCTAACCATTCAATCGCCATTCTTTCCCCGTAGTGTTGAGAACCGAGTAATCGATCTAATACTTTTTCGTATGCATTCTCAGAAGTATCAGCTAGAAAATCGTCCACCTCACTCAGGGTTGGAGGTAATCCGGTTAAATCAAGACTGACCCGACGTAACAAAGTTTCCTTATCCGCTAAAGCCTGCATTTGCATGCCTTCTTCACTCAATCGTTTTTGAATAAAGCCATCAATTGGATGTTCCACACCTATGACCTTGGGAACCGGTGATCTTTGAGGATTTATAAATGCCCAATGACCCTGGTATTCAGCCCCCTGCTCTATCCATTTTTTTAGAATTTCCTTTTGCTCTAGGGTGATCGACTTACCGCTATCCAAGGGAGGCATATGTTCATCGTCATCATCCGAAAGAAAGAT
>ERZ802824.2064-NODE-2064-length-10291-cov-12.8552_pt1 | contig 10291 bp, 10 predicted proteins | sample MGYA00345650_ERZ802824 | MGnify/ENA primary metagenome ERZ802824 (study PRJEB30503, sample SAMEA104212361) | marine metagenome | biome: Westerlies Biome; feature: [SRF] surface water layer (ENVO:00010504) within the epipelagic zone...; material: water... | reverse complement strand
TAAGTAGTATCTTTTAAGATTGAAATAGAATTTTCCAGCCAACTGCATTTGCCATGAGACATAACCATAATATTGCATGATCATTTGAGTTCTGAAAAATGATAAAGACTTTAAAGAGGTGCTTTCACTCTCAAACATTAACGATCATCCCAAACCCAATATCAAGGGACGTATTGTTAGATTTTGGCGCAAAATAAGCAAAAAACACCCCCAACCCAAAGGATGGAGGTGCAAATGACAATGTTTATGGGGGCGCGCAACCGCCGTTACTTGCACCTTGATTTTGCGTGTGTTTAGGACTTTCATGGTTTTGGCAGCAGGATTTGAAGCTGCTGGTATGCCCTGACAAACTGATGTTCCACTGACACCAACAAGTATTGCGCTGCCTGATTATGTCAATTTCATCGACATACCCAGTTCAGGTAGACTCTGGAGGAATCCGGCTAGTCAGCCTTGTGTGGTAGGATTGTCCGCGGCGTTCCAACGATCCTCACCGGCAGCACATACCCGCTGGCCAGCCATATGTTTTACGCGTTCCAATAGATCAATTCCCATGTGATTAAAAAGATAGATCATATCAACGAATACCCAGTTTTCAACAAATTGGCCGTTTTCCTCGCGCCAAAAATCAATGCCATTCACATGCCATCGCGGTTGCCGGTGGTGATTGCAAGATGCTATGCACCACCGACGGAGCATGCCGCCAGCCGATACGTAAACTTGCCGCACCGGAGACGCCGGTGCTGATCGGCGGGCCCGACAGGCTGCAACGCAGGTTCACTCTGGAAAAGCTTCTTACGAAAAGCTGCGGTCCAGAAATTCTTGGCTAACGCCGGTCAGTCGGTGCCGTAAATCCGGTCGCCAGCATCACCAAGGCCAGGCAGGATATAAGCCTTGCCATTCAGCTCGCGGTCCATCGCCGCAGTGATGATCGGGATATCGGGATGCGCCGACTGCAGGGCCCGGACCCCTTCTGGTGCAGCCACAAGGCAGGAAAAGACGATATCCCTGACCCCCATCCCGCGGAGCTTGTCGGCGGCCATGATGGCGCTACCACCGGTCGCCAGCATCGGGTCGCCAAGGATCACCTGTCTGTTACCAATGTCCGAGGGAAGGCTGCTGTAATACGAGACCGGCGCCATCGTGTCGTGGTCGCGATACAGACCAAGATGGCCGACGCTGGCTTCCGGGCAGGCCTGACTGAAACCGTCAATCAGGCCGTTGCCAGCCCGCAGGATCGACACCAGGCAGGGATAGGGCTGCGGCAGAGCCTGAGCCGTCATCGGCTCCAGCGGCGTCTCAATGTCACGATCGACAGTGCGAAGCGCGGCAAAAGTCGGGTGAGCCAGCAACCAGGACAGTTCATGTAGCGTCTGCCGGAAATGATGCGACGGCGTATTCTTGTCGCGCAGAATGGAAAATTTGTGATCGACAAGGGGATGATCCATCACCACAAGACTGGTCTAATCTGATGCTGCCATTGGTCAATTCTCCCGTGCCCGGCCTCCGCATTAATGCCAGTAGAGACTAGCCGGGATCAGCCCAATTTTCCATTGGGCGCTGACATTCTCCTCCAGCTTTGTCCGCGCACCACAACAAATACCAGTCCAGTCTGGCCCAAACAAGTTTGCATCCCAGTTGTAACATTACTTTTTCTTATCATTCAAAATACGCCTATATAGTTGTAATATAATAGCAAAATATTTGCCGCCTTGCACCCCACATAACTGAGTGTGGTTCATGTTTTTAAAAATCGATTGCCCCTTGGCGCGTTGTAGTTTCGCAAATTCAGACCCAACCATATCCGAATTTCCACTTCAGAAAAAAAACGGCACCCAAAAGGGTGCCGAATATTTTATGTTTAGGTGCATTTACGCTGCGACAAATTCATTCCATTTACGCACCATGTAACGGTTCTCATCCATTGTTGCGTTCCAACAAGCAACGCCGCCCATCCGCTCTTCGAAAGATCCACCATCTCTGACTTCACCAACACCAGCCAGCTTTTTGCCGTCTGGAGCCATTATGTCCTGTGTTGCAGGCTTTCCAAGCATCCAGTAATCCCACTCGTAGGCAGCCATGTATTCTTTGGCAGTTGATGGTACAGCTGAATAGTAACCCTGACGGTTTAGATATCCACCAACGAAACCAGAGAGATACCAATTGATGAATTCATAACAAACGTCTGCCTGATAGCCTTTGGTAGCAGCAGACAAGGCAAAGCCCACAGCCCAAGCACGATATCCTTCCTTCAATGGTTGATATATGCAAGGAATGCCCTGCGTCCGAACGGCGGTGATTGCTGGCGACCACATTGACTGAATTACTACTTCACCAGACGCCATCAAATTGACGCTTTCGTTGAAATCGGACCAGAGAGCGCGAAATTGTCCCTGTTTCTTTGCTTCGATTAATATGCCGATTGTCATATCAATCTCTTTGCGCGTCATGTTGCCTTTGTCTGGGTATTTATATTCACCCATTGATTCAACAACCATTGCGGCATCCATAATTCCAATTGATGGAATGTTTAAGATCGAGGCTTTTCCCTTAAACTCTGGGTTCAGAAGCTCGGCCCATGTGTTAATTGGCCTGCCGATCAGATCTGGCCTAATGCCCAAAGTATCAGCATTGAAAACTGTCGGGATTAGCGTTGCCCATCGAGTAGGCTCCGAGGAAAATTCCTTTGAGGACTCATCCTTCAAGTAAAAGACTTTTTTCGGCGCAGTGCCTTGGTCACCAATCTTTTTACCACCGATTTCTCCAAGTGTGTGGGTCGTACTTATGTTATCAAAATTTTTGATACGTTTTGAGTCCATACCCAGGATATTTCCAGATGGAACTAGTTTTGGAAGACTAAAATATTCGGTATCGACAATGTCAAAGCTGTTGGGCTGAGTTAACACACGTTTTGTTACTTCATCAGTTGTGACAGGGATGTACTGGACTTTGATACCAGTGTCTTCGAAGAGTTTTTTGTCGATTTCAGATCCCATTGTGGTTGCTGTGCCAAGATAACGAACGACTTTGTCGTTAGCTCGCACTACGTTTGGCATACCAAGCCCCAAACCAGCAAAGGCCGCTACGGCGCCTGCTCCTTTGAGAACCTTACGGCGTGTCGTGTTTTTTTGCATTTTGACTTTCCTCCTTGCGAATTTTATCAAGTTGTTTTTGTTTTTCCCCAGTCAACGCTTAACCAGTCACCAAGCATTTCACTTAGTTTAATGACTTAAAATATAACGCTGACATTTGTTGCACCAATGTACACCAAGCGGCCACACCAAATTTGAGCTACCATACCAAACAGACTACATCGCGGTTTAAGCACCTCCAGTGCTTTATTTGCATCACCCCTCAAACCAAAATGTGCCGGCCCATCAGTGAATAACTACGTTGGCTCTGAAAAAGCTCTTGTGCGTTAGAACCCGAGTGCATTTGGTGAATTCTTATGTTTTGTTATTCCCCTGATTGACTAGCTCTAATTGATCTTTTTTATTCCAGCTCACTTTAACATTATCGCCAACCTCAATTTTAGCCTTGGCAAACAAAACGTCAGACTGGCTAACGGTCAGATTTCCACTTTTTCCATAACTCACATTAATTTTGACGTTAGCGCCCAAAAACTCGATGGCGTTTACCTGACTGTTTCCATTCTGCGTCAAATTTATTCTGTCCTCTCTTATCGCAAATAATTTCGAGCCGATCGCCAATACGTTGTGGCCGCCTATAAAATTTGCAACAAATGCATTGCTCGGCTTATTGAAAATTTCCATCGGTGTGCCGCACTGCTCCACAATACCGTCATTCATGACAAGAATTAGGTCAGCAAGCGCCATCGCCTCATCTTGACTATGCGTCACGTGGATGAAAGAGATCCCCAATTTTCTCTGGAGTGCTTTCAGCTCAGCTCGCATCTCAATCCTTAAAAATGGGTCTAAAGCGGAGAGCGGTTCGTCAAGTAGCAGGACACGTGGCTCAGTAATCAGCGCACGAGCAAGTGCAACCCTTTGCTGCTGCCCACCAGATAGCTGGTTTGGAAATCGATCTGCTAGTTTACCAAGTTGGACTCCGCGCAACATTTCCATGGCGCGTTCATGTCTTGTGGGCTTGTCTATTCCGGAAATTTTGAGAGCGAATGCAACATTATCAATCACTTTCAAATGAGGAAAAAGCGCATAATTCTGAAACATCATTGATGTCGGTCGAAGTGACGGCGGTTTTTTTGAAATATCTTGGCTGTTTATCGTAACTGAACCAGACGAAATCACCTCATGACCTGCAATCATTCGCAAAAGCGAGGTTTTTCCACAGCCAGATGGACCCAAAAGGCAGCAATATTTTGGCTCGTTTAAAACAAGGTCAACCTTACGCACTGCGATTGTTTCACCATATTTTTTTTGAAGCTTTTGCAGTTCAAGTTCAGACATCGGCACCACACCAGACTTGGTTTACTTATTACAGGCATGCATACGCATGACAGTTTCTGAACGGAACAACCGGCGAACGCCCGAAGGCTGCGACAATCAGACACATCCACTCTTACTTCATGTTTTAAATTTATGTTAGGGGAAAGTTTTTTGCATGTACATCACCCTAAAAGGGATTTGAAAATAATCCCTTTAATGTACTGAATTTTAGATAAGAAATATTTTTCCGTAAATTTCACTTTACTCATTTTCAAAAAGTTTGAAGGTTATTTTGGTTCTTTTTCGTCTCACTTAGTCGTTGGTTGGCGATGATTGCACACCACGATTCGTTGTTATCGACTGATGCCGAAAATTTCTCTTGGTGTGATGGTTATTGGCAATCCCAGCTATATTTACGCAACAAACGACTATGAATATTTGCTCGCGCGGTTTAGGTTTTTGTTGTTTGACACAGCTGGTGTCGTTAACAAAGAAGCGGTTCTACATTGTTGCTTGTGACCAATCCTCCGGCTGACCTTATAGTTGGTGAAGCGCCGGCTAGTTTACTGAGCCAGGTAAGCCAGGGTTGAGAAAGAGGATCTAAACGCGTGCCGGGGTCTAAATGCTGAAACAGATCGAGAAATATGGCGCGTCCCTACTAGCGCTTCCCTTCATGGTCACGATTGGGCTTTTTTTTATATTGCCACTTTTGTTGGTGGTGGTGGTAAGCTTTTGGGACTACACATCGTACAGTATTGTCCCTGACTTTATTTTTACAAATTACGAGGACATTTTTTATGGATGCATCGATAATCTTCCTGAATTATGCACCGCATTTTCAACCTATTTGTCTACAATCAAATTCGTAATCATAACTTGGCTAATCACGCTCATTGTTGGATTTTTAATTGCGCTTTTTCTGGCTTTTTGCGTTCAATCGATTGCCCTACAAATCGCACTATTTTTACTCTGTACAATTCCTTTTTGGACATCAAACGTTATTAGAATGATTTCATGGATACCGTTACTAGGTAGGAACGGCCTGGTTAATGATGGACTAGTTAAAGTGGGAGTAGTCGAGGCCCCCATAGAATGGTTGTTATACTCTGAATTTGCGGTCGTAGTTGCATTTGTCCACCTCTATACTTTGTTCATGGTGGTGCCTATTTTTAATTCCATGTTGCGAATTGATAAATCGCTCCTCGAGGCAGCTTACGACACCGGTGCTTCCACTTGGCAGATGCTTACAAATGTGATTATTCCATTGTGCCGGCCCGGGATAATAATTGGATCGATTTTTGTGGTAACCATTGTGATGGGTGATTTCCTTACAATAGGTGTTATGGGAGGTCAGCAAATTGCCTCCGTTGGCAAAATAATTAACGTTGAGATGCAATATTTGCAATTTCCAGCGGCCGCTGCCAACGCAGTCATCCTGATCTTTACAACTCTTATGATTATTTTTGGAATGACACGCATCATAGACGTGAGAAAGGAGCTTTAAATGTTGAACGCTCGCTTCAAGTTCATGATGGTAAGTTTCTTTTGTTTGTTTATCGTCTTTTTGTATGGGCCAATGTTTTGTATTTTAGTGCTTTCTTTTCAGGGGCCAGAAGGTGGCCTGACATTTCCGATGCGCGGTTTGTCGCTATTTTGGTTTGAGTCATTGTTTGATGGTGTTGGGGTGATAGATATTTGGAGTGCATTTGGTCGCTCTTTACGGCTTGGTTTGGTTGTTATGGTGCTGACTGTAATTTTTAGCCTTATGGCAGGGCTAGCGTTTCGAAAAAAATTTGCGCTCTCTAGCGCACTTTTTTACGCTACAGTATCAAGCTTGATTGTGCCCTCAATCGTAATCAGCCTTGGTGTTGCACTAGAGTTTCGAATTCTGGATGATACCATTAAGACACTAGGTGAGAAGCATCAAATAACATGGATTTTGGAGGATTTCAGGACAACAATGGGGTTGTTTAGTTCGGGTCTCGGCGCACAGCTGACTTGGACCTTGCCATTTGGTCTTCTGATCATGTTTGCTGTTTTTAATCGCTTTGACCCATCATACGAAGAGGCGGCGCGTGACCTTGGCGCAGGGCCGTGGAAAACTTTCACCGAAGCAGTTTTACCAATTATCGCGCCCTCATTAATTGGTGTTGCTTTGTTTGGTTTTACTTTAAGCTATGACGAGCTGGCCAGATCATCTCAGGCGATCGGTGGGCTTAACACTCTTCCTTTAGAATTGCGCGGCTTAACGACCACCGTTACTGATCCAACCATTTATGCGCTAGGCACTCTCACCACAGGTATTAGTTTTACTGTTATTGGCTTGGCGCTCGCATTCTACTTTACGATGCGACGTCGAGCGTCAGGCAAAAAAATCTAACCCATTTTTGATGATTATGAAGACAGTAGCTTTCATTAACCCAAATTCGACTGACGCAATGACCGATAGTTGCGTTGAAACCCTGAGGTCAGAATTACCAGAGTCTTTTCAGGTTAAGGCGATTACTAATTATAGCGGTCCCGCGGCAATCCAAGGTGAGAAAGATGGCATTGCAGCCATCCCAGGCTTGCTGGCAGAGATTGAAAAAAATTCTGATTGTGATGGTTTTGTAATTGGTTGTTTTGATGATACTGGCCTAACCGAGGCAAGATCGATCACAACAAAACCAATAATTGGGATCGGTCAATCTGCTTTTCATATGGCAGCTTTGCGTCATGGAAGATTTTGTGTTTTGACCACTTTAGAGGTATCGGTTCCTGTCATAAAACAAAATATTAAGGCTCAAGGGTTTGGTGTTCTTTGTAAAGATGTCATTGCGAGCGGAATACCAGTATTAGAATTAGAGAATAATCCCGTTGGCGCGATTAACATTCTTTCAGAGTGCATTAAAATCATCGAAGTTCAGGACCCCAAGATTGCTGTAGTACTGGGATGTGCCGGCATGACGAATGTCTGCGAACGATTACAGGCTCAGCATAACTTACACCTCCTTGATCCCATTGTAAGCTCTGCCCGTATGGTCAACGCAATTTTGTAATTTTGATCGGAAAATTTGAAGTTTTCACCATGACATATGATTATTATTCACCTGCGGGCGGGTTGCCCAGCCAAAAAGAGGCATTTCAAGACAGTGCAATCTTTACCGATGCATATGTTTATATCCCAAAACGGGTTTTGACGGATATAGTCACTTCTTTTCTTCCCAACTGGAAAAAAACAAGGCTTTGGGTTTTGGCTCGCCCTATGACGGGCTTTGCCGAGACTTTTTCGCATTATTTAATGGATATATCTCCTGGCGGTGGAAGCAATTTGCCTGATGAAGATGAGTTCGCTGAACATATAATATTTGTCACAAGCGGCACAGGGAAGATCACAGTCAATGGCAATAACCACTCACTTAACCCAGGTAGTTATATTTATCTGCCACCAAAAATAGATTGGTCATTAATCAATGACGGTAACAACCAACTCATTTTTCATTGGTTCAGGAAGCGATATCAAAAGGTTAGGGGCGTCAACGCACCCCCTATTTTGGTCACATCAGACAGCGCTGTTGAACCGATAGAAATGCCTGGCTCGGACGGTAATTGGCTTACCTCACGATTTGTTGGCGCAGACGATATTGCTCATGACATGCACGTTAATATCGTTACATTCCGTCCAGGTGGCACGATTCCATTTGCCGAAACACATGTTATGGAGCATGGCCTTTACGTACTTTGTGGCACGGCTAGTTATCGGTTCAACTCAGATGTGATCAATATTGAAGCAGGCGACTACGCGTGGCTTCGCGCTTTCTGCCCTCAATGCTGCACCGCTACTGGTGATGGACTATTCAGATATCTTTTGTATAAGGACGTAAATCGTCACATGAACCTTCAATTGGCCAAATAACTTGGGTCAACGTCTATTTGGGCAACCGGTTTATCAAAAAAATATTCATCCAAATTGTTACTGTCAGTGTCACAGTCGACGATAAAAAAATCTTGTTTGTTCGCCAGTATTAATAGTGGGTGATGCCAAACATTACAGTTGTATTGGACACCTTGGTCTCCGGCGGCTAAGAAACACTGTAACCTTTTTTCATCTGGTCTGTCTCCAGCGTCTGGCGCAACTACGACTAACCAAGGCTCTTCACTTAATGGAAAAAAAGCTTGCGTACCAACAGGGTGCCTTTCCATCATGTTGATTTCAAAAGGGTACCCTCTATTTGTTCCGCTAAATATTGATAAGATTATCGCTGCATCTGACGGAAAGGCTTTTACCACAGCCATTTTATGAAAGCGTGTAGTGGTCGACTGATTGATGGCAATTTTTTTTGTCAGGTTTCGGTCTAAGACAGAACCAAACTCCATGAATGAGGTTGGACTGATCGGAACCGGAGTTAGTTTTGAGACCAAATCAAAACTCCATATTGGAATGCTGTTGAAAAGGGTGTGTCGTAATCCAGTGGTTAGCGATGTCTATACGGCGAGCGAGCCAAACACTCTCGTGTGAGAGAACATAATCCAAAAATCTTTGCAGACCAATAAAACGCCCTGGACGACCAATCAAACGACAATGAAGGCCAACCGACATCATTTTTGGTGCTATTTCTCCCTCACTATAAAGTGTGTCAAACGCATCTTTAAGGTAATGATAGAACTGATCGCCAGTGTGAAAACCTTGTGCAGTGGCAAATCGCATGTCATTACAATCAAGAGTGTATGGGACGATTAGGTGTGGGTCATCAGAGAGGCGGGACCAAAATGGAAGATCGTCGGAATAATCATCTGCGTCGTAAACAAACCCGCCCTCCTCAACAAGTAATGTTCTCGTGTTTTCACTGGTTCGACCAGTATACCACCCCAGTGGCCTGGTGCCGCAAATTTGCTGGTGTATTTCAATCGCCTGCTGAAGGTGTTCCCTCTCAATATTAATATCAATGCCATGATAGTTTATCCATCGTAAGCCGTGAGAGCAAATCTCATGTCCATCCTTCAAAGCTTGCTCTATTGGACCTGGATGGCGTTGCATGGCCATTGCAACTCCGAAAATTGTGATAGGCACCTGGCGCTCCCGGAAAAGAGCAAGAACACGCCATACACCCGCTCGAGAACCATATTCATAAATTGATTCCATGGACATATGGCGGGCATTTTCAAAAGCTGCAGCGCCAATAATTTCAGACAAAAAGGTTTCTGATTGCTGATCGCCGTGCAGGATGCAGTTTTCGGCCCCTTCCTCAAAATTTAAGACGAATTGAATGGCGACCTTTGCTTTCCCTGGCCAATGGGGGTCAGGGTACGAGCCGTTGTATCCGACTAAATCCCGCGGATATTTGCGAAATTTGTTTTTGTTTTTCGACATTCAATCGGTTCCCCGGCGCTTACGGATAAACTACAATAGAGCGATGCAGCAAGTCGGCCGCAGTCAATTCCTGATTGCTCCTTTTCTTACATCTTTAACGTACAGTTCTGGAAGCGTGTTTCTATGTCAAATGAAAATCAAAAAAGCAAAAGATATATCTTTGTTCATGTTTGAATAAATCTACTACCTGCTACTTTGAGCAACCCCAGAACCAAGGCTCAGCGCGCAAGTGCCTACGACCATTATCCGCCCCACTCTCTGACAGAAATCCACATATGAGGCAGAAACGGCTCCAGTAACCCCGGTCCTTGGTCCTTGTCTGCAGTCGTGACGGGATTAATTGGCCCCTTCTGATTTCAGCAGGTTTGGGTAAAGAAGGCTGTGTCTGACTCAGTTTTAATTTCCAATCTGGGTGAAATCCAATAACCGCGTGATTTGTTTTTCATCAGCTTTTTGGGTTTCTTCAGAACATGCCTCACACATCAGTTTTTCTGCTTCTATATCCAAATTAAAACTCTTTCACCGTCGATGATCC
>ERZ802824.2063-NODE-2063-length-10293-cov-11.3956_pt1 | contig 10293 bp, 10 predicted proteins | sample MGYA00345650_ERZ802824 | MGnify/ENA primary metagenome ERZ802824 (study PRJEB30503, sample SAMEA104212361) | marine metagenome | biome: Westerlies Biome; feature: [SRF] surface water layer (ENVO:00010504) within the epipelagic zone...; material: water... | reverse complement strand
ATGATTATTGCTGAAACTATTTATTCAAAAATTCATAATCTATCTTTATATAAATTAAATGACAGCATGGCAGGATTTGGTCTTTTGGCAGGAAATATTTTTGTCAATATTGCTACAAAGGGTGGGATTTTATTTTTTTACTTTTATTTATATGATTTCAGAATAATAACTATTAATGATCTAATGCCAAGTATAGCTGTCTGGGTACTTACATTTATAAGTATAGATTTTGTATATTATTGGTACCACAGATTCTCACATAGGGTTAGATTTATGTGGGCTGTTCATATGAATCATCATTCAAGCGAAGAGATGAATTTTACTGTAGCCCTTCGCCAGGCTTGGTTTGGCCCAATAACTAAAGTGCCATTTTTCTTTATTCTTCCAATTATAGGATTTGATCCTTTTATAACTGCTCTGGCTGGTGTTGCTGCTACCATGTGGGGAGTAACTGGGCATACTCAAGTAATTAAAACATTAGGTCCACTTGAGTATATTTTTGTTACTCCTTCATCGCATAGAGTCCATCATGGTTCCAATCCTGAATATATTGATAAAAATTATGGCAATATGTTTATCATATGGGATAGGTTGTTTGGAACTTTTGCTAAAGAAGATTCTAAAGTTATATTTGGGATAACTAATAATGTTAAAACATTCAATCCTGTAAAAATAACCTTTATGAATTGGCTACAAATAGTTAAAGACTTTAACAAGTCATCAAATTTTAATGAAAGATTAAAATCAGTATTTGGTCCTCCTGAATGGAATCTAGATAAGAATAAAAGCCTATAGCTAAAAAAGTGATATTTTAGCTCCTTAGTGTAGAATTACTCCAAGGGAGAAACCCATGAATGAAAAAAAAGACCTTTTAAATGATCTTAAAATAGATAGATCAGAGGATAATGAGCCTGAAAGTTCATTTATAAAAAGGTTAGGTTTTGTTCTTGTTTCAATTATTATACTTTTTCTTGTCCTCACCCAACTTGGATTTTTATCCCAAGATGAGATTATTGAAGTTGATGCATATAAAGCTAAATCGGCAAATCAATCAAATAATTCAACATCAAGTGTTCTGGATGCTTCTGGTTATGTTACAGCTAGAATGCAGGCAACTGTTTCTTCAAAAATAACTGGTAAAGTTTTAGAGGTTTATATAGAAGAAGGGATGTTTGTAGAAAAAGATCAAATCCTTGCTCAATTAGATGACAGCACAGTGCAAGCAGAGCTTAAGTTTGCAGAAACTCAACTACAGGAAGCTAGAAGAGTTTTTAATAGAACCCTCGAACTTAGAAAAGATAATCTTGCAAGCCAAGCCTCTCTTGATGCTGCTGAATCTCAATTAGATGGATTGAAAGCAAGATTAGACATAAGTAAACAAATAGTTTCAGATATGAAGATACGCGCTCCATTTTCAGGAGTTGTTATCAATAAAGCTGCTCAACCAGGTGAAATGATTTCTCCTGTTTCAGCAGGTGGTGGTTTTACAAGGACAGGAATAGGAACTATTGTTGATATGGATTCTTTAGAGGTTGAGGTTGATGTTAATGAATCTTATATAAATAGGGTTCAACCTGGTCAGCCAGCTATAACAAATCTAAATGCTTATCCTGAATGGGATATTAATTCTGAAGTAATAGCTATTATTCCTACTGCAGATAGGAATAAAGCAACAGTAAAAGTTAGAATAGGATTATTAGAAAAAGATCAAAGGGTTTTGCCTGACATGGGTGCAAAAGTTTCATTTCTAAAAGAGCAACCTAATACAAAATCAGTTGTTCTTAAAGGAGTAATTGTCCCGTCAACATCGGTAATAAAAGAAGGTGCTTCTTCTTTTGTCTTTTTAATTAAAAATGGAATTATAGTCAAAACTAAAGTTCAGGTTGAAAGTACCTCTGCTAATTATGCAAGAATAATAAATGGCATAAAAAATGGAGATAGTGTTGTTGTTAATTCAAATAATGGATTGCAAGATGGCCAAGAGGTAGTAATTAAGTAAGGAGTCATATGTCAGAAATATTGGTAGACGTTAAAAATCTTTCGAAGGAATATAAAAGAGGTGGCGAAACTCTTGTTGTGCTGGATAATTTAAATCTAGAAATACCTAAACAAGACTATTTAGCTTTAATGGGCCCTTCAGGTTCAGGCAAATCTACTCTATTGAATCTCATAGGTGGACTTGATACACCTTCTAATGGTTCTGTATCAATAAATGGAGAAAGGATTGATAAAATGAATTCAAGACAACTGAGCAACTGGCGTGCAAGTAATGTAGGTTTTATTTTTCAATTCTATAATTTGCTTCCTGTGCTTTCTGCACAAAAAAACATAGAGCTACCCTTGCTTCTAACAAAATTATCAAGCTCGCAAAGAAAAAAACATGTTGAAACAGCTCTAAGTATTGTGGGTTTATCTGATAGAGCTAGCCATAAACCAAATGAGCTCTCAGGTGGCCAACAGCAAAGGGTAGCAATTGCCCGAGCCTTGGTTTCTGATCCTGATATATTGGTATGTGATGAGCCGACAGGAGATTTAGATCGAGATACCGCAACAGAAATCCTTAACCTTTTAAAGAGTCTAAATGAAGATCATGGAAAAACTATACTTATGGTTACGCATGATCCTGCTGCAGCAGAATCTGCAAAAAGATCTCTCCATCTTGATAAAGGTAAACTAATAGCTTAATTGTGTATTGGATCCTAGTTAAAGCAGGAGTTTTTAGAAAAAAAGTTAGAAGCCTTCTAACAACTTTTTCAGTCATAGTTGCCTTTTTTCTATATGGGCTACTTCATTCTGCTGATCCATTATTTAATGGTGCTGTTGGTGAAATTAATGCAGAACGTATGATTATGATGCCAAAACATGACATGATGTTTGGCAGAATACCACAATCACATATTAATTATTTAGAGTCTATTGATAGTGTTACTGATATAGCCTGGATTGATATGCTTTCAATGGATATAAATTCAATGATGGAAAATATTCCCATCTTTGCTATCAGTGATGATTATTTTGAAGTAATGGATAGATTCAAAGCATCTGCAGATGAAAAAGAAGCTTTCTTTTCAAATAGGACAGGTGCTCTAGTTGGCAAAGCGGCTGCTGATATAAAAGGCTGGAAAACAGGAGATCTTATATCGATACCTACTTTTTCTGCAAAAAACGATGGGACTAATGTATGGGAGTTTTATGTAGAAGGAATATATACAACAAGCCCTGCTGCCGATGAGCTTGGCATTATGGTAAGGCATGAATATGTTGAGGAAGCAAGAGCCAACAATAAAGGAACTGTCTCTATGATTATTTTTAATTTAGATGATCCTACAAAAGCTGACCAAATAAGTAATATTATTGATAATAATTTTAAAAACTCAGCTTATGCAACCTTTACTGGTAATGAGATAACTTTATCTCAAAAGATGTTATCTGATATTGGAAATATAAAACTTATCATCACTTCAATTATTTCAGCCGTATTTTTTACATTGCTTTTGGTAACTGCAAATACTATGAGTCAATCTGTAAGAGAAAGGACAAGTGATATAGCAATACTTAAAAGCCTAGGCTATAAAGATATACAGATATTCATTTCAATTCTTCTTGAAAGTAATTTTATTATTTTAATCGGTGCTGCATTTGGCCTTGGATTTACAGTAATGACAGTGCCTCTTATAGATCAGGCTAGCGGAGGTCTGACTGGTGGATTAATAGTTTTTGATATCTTTCAAGTTTTAAGAGGAATTCTAATTGGTGTCCTCATGGCATCATTAGCTGGCATACTTCCAGCATATCAAGCATATAAATTAAAAGTTGTAGATGCTTTAGCAAAAGGATAGATATGAAATATTGGATTATTATTCTTGCTGCCTTAAATAGAAAAAGATGGCGAACAGGTTTAACAATCTCATCTCTTGTAATTGCTTTTTTATTATTCGGCTTGCTGCGATCTGTTGCCGTAGTCTTTACCGAAGATATTGAGCTATCTGGTGATGATAGATTAGTAGTTGCCTCAAAGTATTCAATAATCGATTCAATGCCAATATCTTATTTGCAAAGAATAAAAAGCATTGAAAATGTTGATATAGTTGCTCACCAAGACTGGTTTGGTGGGACTTATATTGATAGAGCTAATTTTTTTCCAAAATGGCCCGTCCCGCCTAAAGATTTTTTAGATATATATCAGGAATTCAATATTAGTAGTGAACAAAAAGAAGCTTTCATTGCTACGAAAACTGGAATGATTGCAGGAAAAAAATTAGCTGAAAGATTTAATTGGAAAATTGGAGATCGTATTCCTGTTATTGGTGATATTTACTTTATGAGCAATGGATCTAACCTATGGGAATTTGATTTAGTTGGAATTTTCACTGACATAGAAAATCCTGGAAATGAAGAGCAGGTATTTATGAATTATCAATATTTTGATGAAGCAAGAGAGAGCTATACCAAGGGCACTGTCGGTAACTTTATTGTCAAGCTAGATAGTAAAGATGCGGGTCCAAGAGTTGCACAAGAGATTGATGCAATGTTTGCTAATTCAATGGATGAAACAAAAACATATACTGAAAAAGCTTATCAACAAATGTTTGCAAGCCAAATTGGTGATATTGGTTTAATAATGAACTCTATTCTTGCAGCTGTTTTCTTTACCATTCTCCTGGTGACGGGAAATACTATGAGTCAATCTATAAGAGAAAGAACATCTGAGTTAGCTGTTATTTAAAACAATTGGTTGTTCAGACATTACTATGCTTATATAGTTTTAATAGAATCGATGGTCTTATGTCTTATTGGCGCAATATTAGGACTTGGTATTACTGCTTTATTAATGCCAGGGCTTTCAGAATTAATTTCTGTGTCGTTAGGAGAAATATCATTGGACTCTTCTGTAATAATTTCAGGAATTGGAATAGCTATAATTACTGCATTTATATCTGGATTTCCTCCAGCGCTCGGTGCTATGAGGTTAAAAGTAGTAGATGCTCTTAGAAAGGACTAGAAAATGAAATGGTTTAGGCAAGTATTGGCAGTCACAAACATGAACTTACTATCTATAAGTCAACGTTTTGGATCTTCGTTGGTGGTAATAATAGGAATTGCAGGCTCTGTTGCTGTCATGGTATCCCTCTTAGCAATGGCTAGCGGATTAGAATCTACAGTAAAGGGAACTGGAGATGATGATAGAGCTATTATTTTAAGATCAGGTTCTAATTCTGAATTAAGTAGTGTTATCTCTATTGAGGAAGCTAATGTTTTATCAAATGCACCAGGATTGAGACAGTTTGATGAAAAACCTATGATTTCCTTTGAAGTTTATACTGTTGTTGATCTTATGAAAAAAGGCGCTGAAGATACTTCAAATCTTCCATTAAGAGGTGTTGATGCAATGGGTTTTGCTATAAGACCTGAAACTAAGATAATAAAAGGAAGAAATTTTGAGCCAGGTAAAGCTGAACTAATTGTTGGGAAAGGTGCCTACGATCAGTATCAAGGTGTTGAATTAGGTGACGAAGTAGTTTTTAGAAATAGCACATGGACTATCGTTGGTGTTTTTAGTTCTGATGGAGACATTCATGAATCAGAGATTTGGGGTGACGTAAAAGTTGCTCAATCTGCATTCCAACGCGGCGCAACTACATCAAATGCAATAGCTAGGCTTGAATCAACATCTAGCTTTGATACTTTTGCAATTTATGCTGAAAATGATCCAAGATTAGAAGTTAAAGTTGAAAATGAGCTAGATTATTATACTAATCAAGCATCGGGTGTATCCGGAATAATTAATTCTTTTGGGTATCTCGTTGCTGTCATTATGGCTATTGGATCTATCTTTGCGGCTCTTAACTCTATGTATAGCGCAGTTTCTACAAGATTAGTTGAAATTGGGACTTTGAGAGCGGTTGGTTTTAGAGGAAGCTCTATCTTAGCTGCATTAATGATTGAATCAATGATTTTAGCTCTTTCTGGAGGTTTGCTAGGAGCAACTTTAGCTTACCTAGTATTTAATGGATATACAGTATCAACACTTGCTGGTGGTACTTTTAGTCAAACCTCTTTTGACTTTGCTGTTACTGGTGAGATCATTATTCAAGGGCTTATTCTTGCATTAATAGTGGGATTCCTTGGTGGGTTTTTGCCTGCATTAAGAGCAGCAAGACAAAATATTACTGATGCCTTAAGAGCATTGTAATAGTTTTTAGAATTTACCTCTTTGGAATCTCATACGAATTGAATAAACTCTAAGGAGTGCTACAAAAGTTAATATTGCTTGAGTAAAAAGAGAAATCATAATTGTGTTTGTCCATGACCATTGATCTATAGTTAACCATAATAAAAAAGTCTGAAGTGGAAAATTAATAACACAACCCATAACTACAATTATTATTGCTTCCCTAAAAGCAGTTTTCTCAGTTTTATTCATTGGTAATACCCTTCTTTGTAATAATTAATGATTATTTTTTAAATTCTTACGGCTGTTCCATATGCCACAACTTCAGAGGCTCCTTTAGCGATAGTGGATGTTTGGAACCTAAAGGCAATGATCGCATTTGCACCTTTAGATTTTGCATCTTCTATCATTCTTGCATAAGCATCATCTCTTGCCCTTTGAAGCAACTTAGAATAACCCACTAATTCGCCTCCAACTATACTTTTAAGACCAGCAAAAATATCACTACCAACATTTCTTGATTTAACAATACTTCCTGCAGCCAATCCTAAGTATTCTTGAATAGGCTTACCTTCAATGTCATTTGATGAAACAACTAAAATATCTTGATTCATAATATTTCTCTTTTTACTATAGCAATATATTATATAAATAATGAAAGAATTAATAGAAGCAAAGTTTTCAATTGGGAACGTAATTAAGCATAAATTTCTTGATTTTAGAGGAGTTATTTTTGACTTAGATCCTGAGTTCAACAATACAGAAGAATGGTATCAAGCTATTCCTGAAACAATGCGCCCCTCTAAAGACCAACCTTTTTATCATGTATTAGCAGAAAATAAAGAGATCTTTTACATTGCTTATGTTTCTGAGCAAAATCTTTTATTAGAAAATCTAAATAAACCTGCAAATCATCCAGATATCTCTACCATATTCTCTCATTTTGAAAATGGCAATCACGTACCAGCCTCTAGAGCTAAAAATTAAATTTCTATATCAAAATGCGCTAGCTGAACTGAGGTAGCAAATACCTCTATAGCTTTTTGTAATTCTTCGGCTTCTACAAATGTTGGAGCAATACGTATAAAGCTGTCATTAGGATCATATCCATATGGAAATGTAGCTCCAGCAGGCGTTATTAGAACTCCAGCATTCTTACATAATTCAACTACTTTGGTTGCTATAGGTTTTGTAGTTTTATAAGTAATGAAGTACCCACCAGTTGGATTTGAAAAGTTACCACATTCTGATGGAATATTCTTAAGCACAGTTGATGTTAATTTAAATTTTGGCTCAATAATTTCAGCATGTTTTTTCATATGAGCAATAATATTTTCTTTATTTTTAAAAAAATTTACATGACGCATTTGATTAACTTTATCTGGGCATATGACCATTGATGTTCTAATTTCTTTTAATAAAAATAAAGATTTATCTCCAGCTGCACAAAATGCAAGGCCGCCTCCTCCAAATGTGACCTTTGAGAAAGATGTCAGGACTACTGTCTGATCTTTTACATTTGCCTTATCAGCTAATGACCATATTGAGGATTGATCAGGAGCATTAGGCAGATCATGAATAAGGTATGCATTGTCAAATAAAAATACTAAATCACTTGAATATTTAGAGCAGATTTCAAACATGCTTAAAATATTCTTATCAGAATAAATATCACCTGAAGGATTTGAATGTCTTGGAACACAAATTATTCCAACAACATTTTGATTTTGAGATAAAACATCTTTTAAAGTATCTAGATCGACTCCATCGCCAATTAAAGGGACTGATAGCATTTCAATACCAAGTTCATCTAACATCCTAAAATGCCTATCAAACCCAGGGGTTGGACAAATAAATTTAGGTTTTTCTATTTCTTTCCAAGGCTTGTTATTTAAACCATAAAGGTAATTAGCTAGAAGATACTGATAACTCAATAACAAACTTGATTGTTCAGCTGCTATGGTATTTTCTATCGGAGCTTCAAGCAATTCAGCTCCTAATTTTCTTGCCTCATTGATACCAAAAGGTTCGCCATAGTTCCTAATGTCAGCTCCACTTTCTGTATGAGTTTCAATATCTATGCTTAATAAATCATTTGAGAGATCTAATTGAGAAGAGCTAGGCTTACCTCTAGTTAAATCAATCTTAAGATCTTCATTCTTAAGACTTTTGTATTGAGAAAGGATAACTTCGTGCATAATATAGATGTATTTTATAGGAAAAATTTACGAGTGGTAGCAACATTAATAATCTTAGTAATCTTGTTGATTTTAATGATTGGCTGTCTTTCATATTTCTTGTGGGGATTTCTTTCAAAATCTGAAGAAGAAAAACAAAAACAGCAACTCAGTTTTTTAGAAAACTATGCAAATGAGATGCTTTTGAAAAAAGGTAAGTCTTTATCTGATTCAAATATCAATGAACTTAATAAAACTTTAACTCCTTTTACTGAAAAATTTCAGCGCGAGTTAGATTTGCTTAAAAATCAAATTGAAAAACAAAATAAAGAAGCAACTGAAACTAGAGTGACCTTAAAAGCACATATGGATGATCTTTTAGATGCTACTCAAACTATGCAAGAAGATGCTCAAAACCTAACAAAGGCGTTAAAAGGTGATTCTAAGACCCAGGGTTTATGGGGTGAAGAAGTATTAAAGAAAACTTTAGAAAATTCTGGCCTGATTGAAGGAGAGCATTATGATCTTCAAAAGGGATTTAAATCAAAAGACGGTGATACATTAATTCCTGATGCAATTATTTATCTTCCTGAAAATAAAAATATTATTGTTGATTCTAAAGTCTCGCTTTCTGCTTATGAGCGTTTTGTTAATTCTGAGGATGAAGAAACTATGGCTAAGAATCTGAAAGATCACATAACCTCATTAAAAAATCATATGAAAGAGCTCAAAGGTAAGTATTCTAATATTGAAGGAATAGAAACGCCTGAGTTTACTTTCATTTTTATTCCAATCGAATCAGCCCTTTCGGCAGCAATAAGTAGCGAGTGGGACATACAAAAAGAAGCCCAATACAATCAAATCGCTTTCACTAGTCCTTTAAACCTAATAGGAGCCCTGAGAATAACTTATACATTATGGAGAATGGATAAAGCTAATGAGAATGCAATAAAGATAGTGGAAAGAGCGGGAATGATTTATGACAAATTCAATGGTTTTAACTCAGACCTAGCAGATGTTGGGGATCATATAGATAAAGCTAAAAAATCATTTAATACTGCTCAAGCAAAGCTTACATCTGGGAATGGTAATTTATTATCTCAAATAGAAAAGCTAAAAAAACTTGGCGCTAAAACAACCAAATCTATAGAAAAACCAAAATCAGACTGATATGGAGCATTTAAAAATTTGGAAATATTTATCAATTCCTTGGATAGTCGCTTCCCTTTTATTTTTCATAACTTTTCTTATTTTAGCTTTTTTCCAAGAAGTTTCTGATATCTTTCTTACTTCTAGTCTCATATTTAGATTATTAATTAATACAATATCATTAACCATATTGGTGGGATTTTTTACATTTATAATAGCTGCACCTTTTGCATTGTTAACAAGCTTATATAAATTTCCTGGTCATAGATTTTTTAGCTGGTCCCTAAGTCTACCGCTGGTTTTCCCGGCATATATTTATGCTTTTATCTTTGTTGGAGGGCTTGAATATTCAGGGCCAATAGCAACCTGGCTAAGAGAATTTAACATCATTTTGCCTTCTATAAGAAATATCCTAGGAGCATCTTTAATAATGTCTCTCTCGCTCTATCCATATATCTTTCTTCTAATGAAAGCTCAAATTAGGCATACAGGAATTCCTATCTTTAAAGCTGCTAAGACTCTAGGAAAGTCAGATATAACAGTTATAAAAACTATCTTATTGCCTTCATTAAAGCCTTCTATTATTGCCGGTATGATTTTAGCTATGCTTGAAACGCTTGCTGATTTTGGAGGAGTTTCTACCCTTAGAATTGAAACTTTTACTGTAGCTATTTATAACGCTTGGTTTGGATATCAAGATTATTATAGTGGAGCAAGACTCGCAGGTATTTTATTTATATTTGTTATGCTATTGGTGTTGTTAAGTAAGAATTTAACTAAAAAAAAAAAAATTGG
>ERZ802824.2061-NODE-2061-length-10296-cov-70.0733_pt1 | contig 10296 bp, 7 predicted proteins | sample MGYA00345650_ERZ802824 | MGnify/ENA primary metagenome ERZ802824 (study PRJEB30503, sample SAMEA104212361) | marine metagenome | biome: Westerlies Biome; feature: [SRF] surface water layer (ENVO:00010504) within the epipelagic zone...; material: water... | reverse complement strand
ATAGGTATTTTTTTTATATGACCGGCAGAGTGTATCTTGGACCTATGGTAACGACTTTGGTTTTTATAATGATACTTTCAACTAATACAGTAGTATATTTACCTATATAATATTTATATGAACATAACATTGCCAGATGGAAGTATTCGGGAGCTGGATTCAGGATCAACAGGATTAGATTTAGCTAATAGTATTGGACCTGGGCTTGCAAAAGCAGCACTTGCTGTAACAGTAAATGGTGTGCAAAGAGATTTGTGTGATCCAATTATGAAGGACTCGGAAGTATCTATTATTACAATAGAATCTGACGAGGGACTTGAGATTATGCGTCATACCCTTACTGCGCAAGTTCTTGCACGAGCAGTTAAGAACTTATATCCAGATTCTAAATTAGCTATAGGACCCACTATTGCAGATGGCTTTTACTATGATTTTGAATTTAAAAAACCTATCTCAACAGAAAATTTAGAAGCAATTGAAAAAGAAATGAAAAAAATCATTTCTACAAAATCATTAATCACAAAGTCACTTCATTCAAAAGAAGATGCCATCAAAGTCTTTAAAACTGAAAAAGAGCCATATAAGGAATCAATTATTCTAGACTCAGATCAAGAAGATTCCTTTCAACTCTACTATCAAGATGATTTCAGATTTGTGGACTTGTGTAGAGGTCCTCATCTACCGAGTTTAAAGCATATAGGATCTTTTAAGCTTACTAAACTTGCAGGAGCCTATTGGAAGGGTGACTCAAAAAACAAAATGCTTACAAGAATATATGGTACAGCTTGGAAAAATGATAAAGATTTAAATGCTTATTTGCATTCAATTAAAGAGGCTGAAAAAAGGGATCACAGAAAGCTTGGTAAGGAAATGAATTTATTTCATTTTCAGGAAGAAGCTCCTGGAATGGTCTTTTGGCATCCTGATGGATGGACTATATATAGAATACTTCAAGATTTTATTCGTAATAAGCTTCAAGCCTATGACTACAAGGAGATTAATACTCCTCAAGTAGTTGATAGAAAACTATGGGAAGCTTCAGGTCATTGGGATAAATATAGAGAAAATATGTTTATTACAGAAATAGATGAAGAGCATGCTAATGAAAAAAGAACTAATGCATTAAAGCCAATGAATTGTCCCTGTCATGTCCAAGTTTATAATCAAGGATTGAAATCCTACAGAGATTTACCTTTACGATATGCAGAATTCGGTTCTTGTCATAGATATGAAGCCTCAGGAACTATGCATGGTCTAATGAGAGTTAGGGGGTTTACTCAAGATGACGGCCATATTTTTTGCACTGAAGAGCAAATTGAATCTGAAACTAAACTTTTCATTCAGCTCCTTTCTGATATTTATAAACATTTAGGTTTTGATAAATTTGATATAAAGCTATCTACTCGTCCTGAGATTAGAGTTGGGTCTGATGAGGTATGGGATAAAGCAGAAAATGCCCTTGAGTCAGCAATTAAAAAACTTGATTTACCATATGAAATTGATGAGGGTGATGGTGCATTTTATGGTCCTAAACTAGATTTTGTCTTAACAGATGCAATCGGAAGAGAATGGCAGTGTGGGACTTTCCAAGCCGATTTTAATTTACCTGATAGACTAGACGCAGAATTTGTTGGTGAGGATGGTCAAAAGCATATTCCAGTTATGATTCATAGGGCAGTTCTTGGTTCATTTGAAAGATTTATTGGTGTTTTAATTGAAAACTATTCAGGTAAATTACCCTTTTGGCTTGCTCCCATGCAAGTTGCAGTTGCAACAATAATTTCTGATGTAGATGACTATGCAGAAGAAGTAGTTCAGCTTTTAAACAATATAGATATTAGATGTAAGGCTGATACTAGAAATGAAAAGATTAGTTATAAAGTACGAGAACACAGTGCAGCTAAAGTCCCAGTTATACTAGCCTTAGGAAAAAGAGAAAAATCTGACAGAACTGTATCGATTAGAAGAATTGGAAGTGATAAAACTGAAACGCTAAATCTAGATGATGTATTAAAGTTATTAAAACAAGAAAATATCAATCCAGGTTAAATTTTAGAGATGTTTTTTATAAAGCTATTCATTCTTCCAATTAAGTTTTACAGATACTTTATATCTCCGTTATTTCCAGCATCATGTAGATTTCAACCTACATGTTCACAATATGCTATTGAATCAATTGAAAAATACGGAATTTTAAAAGGTTCATACATGTCAATTGTAAGAATATCAAAGTGCCATCCTTGGCATACTAAAAAAAGCTGAGAACCTACATATAAGTATAGGTATTTTATATACATTTTGTAGTAAATAATTTAATTTATATAATGTATCTATTTTCTATATATATAGTCTATTTAATGATATAGTTTTAAAACATACAGTTCTATAAAGCCAATAGGGGGGTTTAATTATGAACAAATTATCTAGATTTACATTAGCTAGTTTAGGTTTTCTTTTCTTTTTATCTTCGAGCGTTATTTCGCAAGAAATAGAGGAAGTTGTTGTTACGGCTACTAAAAAAGCTGAATCAATTCAAGACCTAGCTTTATCAATAGAGGCTTTCACTGCTGAAAGTATGGAAGAAAATATGATTGAAGATGCATCTGATCTTCAAGAAGTTGTTCCAGGCTTGATAGTTGATAAAGGAATAGGATCAGGTGTTTCTTATGCAATAAGAGGCACTGGTTCTTATGGAGTAGGTGCTGCAGTTGTTGGAGCAGTTGTTGTGGCAACTAACGGTCATGATTCTAGTTCGTCAGCTTTCGCAGATATTGGTTTTTTTGATGTTGAACGTGTTGAGGTATTGAAAGGACCTCAAGGTACTTTATTTGGAAGAAATGCAGTTGTAGGTGCTATTAATGTTATTACTGCACGACCAACATCAGAATATGAAGGTGGTATGAATGTTGATATGGGTAATTTTGGCTCTGAGGATATTACAGGGGTATTTAATATGCCTGTTTCTGATTCTCTTAGAGCAAGAATTGCATTTACAACTACTACAAGGGACGGTTTTACAAGAAATGTAAGAGATAATTCATTCTTTAATGATAAAGATGCATATGGAGCCAGAATCTCTATAGATAAAGACATAGGCGATTCCTCTATACTTAAGTTTACTTATGATATGTATGAAGCTGATGACAATAGAAACAATATTGGAGCTCCGTATTGTGAAAGTCATGCATTATTTGGTTGTAATCCTTTAACAGTTGGTACGCCTAATGTTCCATCTGATTCAAGAGGAAGTACAGCAGCGCTATTTAATGTTGTTGCCGGCCTTGAAGCTTCAGCATATGTAAATCAGTATGCTGGAACTACAACCCCTAACACTTTCCGTGAAGCATACATAACAAGAAATCCTATTCATAAATCTGACTATAGTTTTGGTCAATTAGAGTTTAAAACTGAATTATCAGATTCGTTAACTCTTGTTGCTAAAATTTCACATCAGGTTAGAGACTATTTCCATATGGTTGATAATGATTATTCGCATTCGACTAAATCATATCCTGGAATATTAGCATCTATAGGCCTTCCACCTGTTTCGTTTAGCGGAACTTTTGGTGGTACTTTTAACGGAGACGATTATAGTTTCACCGAATTAGTAGACTCTGAAAGAACTTATGAATTCTCAAATTCAGAATTTAATACAAACCAGGCTGAAATTTCAATTGTTTCTGATTATGATGGAGCAGTAAACTTTGTTCTTGGAGCTTATCAATATGACTCAAGAAGTCATAACAGATATCAAGTTCAAACAGCTGCATGGAACTTAACAGGCAACTTTGGCAAACATCCATATTCAAATCTACCTAACTTCAGCATGTTTAAGGCTTACGGTGGAATACCTTTTTATCAAACTTTAATTTTAGGGGGATTAGCAGGAAGTGATACTTGCGCACTTGGTGGAACACCAACTGGTAATGCTGTCGGAATTCCGCCAGCTGCTAATGGAGGAACGCCAAACACAACAAATCCTAATTGTTTAGGATTCTTATTGGCTGCTCAAGGTATTAACCCTTATCACATACCAACAGAATTAGCAGGTTATCTTAATGATGACCATGTAAGAACTAAATCTACTGCTATCTTTGGTGAGTTATATGTAGACCTTTCTGAAGTTACTAAGTTAACTGTTGGTCTTAGATATAATGACGATACAGTTAAAGATACAATTATGACTTGCTTAACAGACTTTGATTGTCCTAACTATCCTCAATCTCAATGGGATTCTGGTAAGTATGGATTTCACCCGACTGTTGAGATAGTCACAGATGATGCTTTAGCTTATAAATTAGCTATTCAGCATAACATCACGGATGATCGAATGGTTTATGCTAGTTATACAACAGCTGTAAAAGCTGGTGGTAATAACCCAGTCATTGGAACGACTCCAGATCCATACGATCAAGAAGAAACAGGTGTTTTTGAAGTAGGAACCAAAAGTATTCTATTTAATGGAGCCATGCTATTTAATGCCTCAATATTCATGAATGACACAAAAGGCATGCTTATATCTAATATTGAAAATGCTGGTTCTGTTAACTATAACGTTGACGCTGAGATTAAAGGTTTTGAAGGTAATATGATTGCTTTCTTAAGTGAAACTGCAAGCATTGATGTTAGTTGGTTATTAGTTGAGAGTGAGCTTGGTGATCAAAGAATGCCAGATCCTCTTAATCCTGCCGGGCTAGTAGCATTAATGGATGTGAATCCTGCTGCCTTTATCCCTGGAGTGGGTTGTGCAACGGCAACAGGCCTATGTGGTCCTGCTGCATATGGTACTGGAGTTCAAGGCCTTCCTTTTGATCCTCAAGGAGCAGTTCAATACGGATATGGTGTCAATGCAGCTGGAACTGTTGTTCCAGTATTTAAATCTGCTGGATACTTATGTTTGGGACCATTTAATCCATTGGGTGGTGTAAGCTGTCCTGCTGCATCTTCAGGTGGTACTGTTTCTATAAGCGGTAACTCACTACCTCAGTCTCCAGAAAGTTCATATAGTATTGGTATCAACAAAGATATGATCTCAGACAATGGCGTTACAAAAATGAGAGTAGCATACAGATATCAAGCTGAGAGAGAAGGGAATGTCTTTAATCAGGCAAGAGCTAGAATGCCTGAAACAGAATATTTAGATGTATCCGTTAACTATGTCCCAAATGATGGAAATTGGAACTTAAAGTTATATGTTAAAAATTTAAATGATGACCAGTTTGTTGGAACATGGGCTGCATCTAGTGCACTGCAAGGTGGAGCACAATTTGCAACATATACTGATCCTAGAACTTATGGAATATCGTTTGGAACAACATTTTAAATAAGACTTAATATAAAAAGGCTGGTTTAAACCAGCCTTTTTTTTATATTCATAAATATTGATATTTTTTTTATATAAAATTTGTATGCAATATATAGTCAATTTTCCCTGAAGTAGCCTAATCTAGTCATATTAATTGACAACATTTGGGGGATTTTTCATGTCGAAATCAACTAACTTTTTTAAAAGTATATTTTTTATAAACCTTTTTATATTTTCATCTATTACTATTGCACAAGAAATCGAAGAAGTAATTGTTACAGCTACTAAAAAATCTGAATCAATTCAAGATCTTGCATTTTCAATTGAAGCTTTTGATGCAGATCAGCTAGCTCAAGAGCAAATATTTGATCTAATTGACTTGCAAGAAGTAGTTCCTGGGTTTATTTCTGATAAAGGCGTTGCCTCAGGCGGTCAATATGCAATGAGAGGTTTATTATCAAGAAATGTATCAGCTGCTTCAGTTGACTCAGTCTCACTGAATGTAAACGGTCATAATATCAACTCAGCTTCTTTAATAAATATAGGTTTTTTTGATCTAGAAAGAATAGAAATAAAAAAAGGACCTGTAGGAACCTTAAATGGAAGAAGTGGAGCACTTGGTAAGATAGATCTTATTACCGCAAGACCAACAAATGAACTAGAAGGTTCGATCGATATCGAAGCAGGAAACTATAATTCTAAAGTAATTAATACTGTTTTAAATTTGCCATTTAATGATTCCTTTAGAACTAGGATTGCACTAATGTCAAAAACAAGAGACGGAATGATGTATAACACTTATTTGAACTCTGAATACGATGACCATAACGAGATTGCAGGAAGATTTTCATTCGACTGGGATATTTCAGACAGAACTGAGCTAAAGTTTACTTATACTTTTAATGAATCTGATGATAGTAGAACACAGCAAGATGCACTTTTCTGCGCTCCTGATCAGTTTTTTGGTTGTTCTCCTTTTTCTAGAGGATCCCAAGGACAAGGACCTGATACTCGAGGAGAGGTTGATGGTGTTCTAGGATTTGTTTCTTTTGCTGAAGGATCGGCCATCACAAATAAATATGCTAATACTGGCGCAAACGCTGAATACGGAAGATTTGCTTTAAACAGAAATCCAGACCACCAGAGTAAGAATGAATTCACTAATCTTGAATTAAATCATTCAATTAACGACAGTTTACAGTTTGTTGCAAAATATTCATACGGAACAAGAAAATTTGATCACATCGATGATAATGACATGTCTGTTGCATCGGTTCCTTATGTAGGATTATTTGGCCCGGTAGCTGGTGAGGTTTGTTTTAGAGATTTCTGTGAGTTTGTAGATAGTGCTAGAAAATACAGCATGATACATATTGATTATCATAATCAAAATGCTGAATTAAACTTGATATCGGATTATGACGGGCCAATTAATTTCACTGTTGGTGTTTATAACTATTCTTCCAAAAATGATAATGAAACCAACATACAAACTGGAGCTGGTGGTTTTCTCACGGATATTGGAACTCACCCATTCTTTCCTGCATTTAGCTCATTTTCAGGTGGCGCTATAACTGCAGGTCAGGGTGGAGCAGTCTTTTTTCAAGATATACTTCAATGGGCTAATGCCCTTCAAATATTTGGTCCAACTGATCCTAGGACTGCTGGGGCATTAGGTCTAGCTTTAGCTAACTCCACAAGAAAAACTACACCAGCTGATGCTCATGGATTAATTCTTGATAGTCATATAAAAATTGACGAAAAATCAATTTTCGGTGAGTTGTACTTAGACCTTTCTGAGGCTACGAAGCTGACTGTTGGTATGAGATATGATGAAGCAGATGTAAGACAAGCTCAAATTAATGATGGTTTTGGAGCACTTTTTCATGAACTTCCAGGAACTGTTGATACTAAGTTAATTAGAAATCAAAGAGACGTTCCAGGCCTTATTCAAAGTCAAGATAGTCCTGCTGACGGAACAGCATATAAAATAGCTATTCAACACGACTTAAATGATAGCAGCATGATATACGGCTCAGTCTCTACTGCTATGAAACCTGGTGGTGTTAATACTGGTAATGATGTTGAGGCTCTTCAAGAAGAAAATGTAACTAATTTTGATTTAGGTATTAAATCTATTCTAATGAATGGAGCAATTCTACTTAATACAACTATTTTTAATGTTGAGATTGATGGTTATCAGATTGGAACCGTAGGTGATCTCGGAACGAATGCTCATAATGCTTTTGCTGAAATGACAGGCTGGGAGGGTAACTTATCTGCATTTCTCAACGAATCAACAAGAATAGATTTTAATTGGTTGCTTACTGATGCTGAGTTTACAAAAGATACTTTGATTGTTGATTTACTTAATCCGGGTGCATGGAGCTCTGTAGCTGCATATTTAGGCGGAGTTGATGCAGATTATGGAAATGCCGGCGTATATACTGCAGCAGACGGAAATACAGGAACAAGATTGTTTAAGTCTGCTGGTTTTTCATGTCTAAACCCAGATCCAACTATTTTTAGTCCTTTGGAGGCAGATTATTGTCCTGATCCTTTTAGAGGAGTACCTCAAAATATTAATGGAAATGATTTACCGGGAACACCTGAATTGTCATACAGTCTTTCTTTCAATAAAACATTCACTTCTTCAGTTGGAACTGTTGATTTAAAATTAACATACAGATATCAGGATTCTTTTGCAGGGGATGCCTTTAATTCTGAAAGAGCATATAACGATGAGCAGAGTTATATTGATGTTTTAATGAGATATGAACCAAATAATGGAGACTGGTATGCTGGTTTATATGCTAAAAACATTGAAGATGAAAGGTATCTAACTACTCCAGCCATTCAAAGTAATGTTCAAGGTGGAGGTATAATATGGCAGATGTCTGATCCTACTGTATATGGCTTGCAGTTTGGAACTGATTTTTAATTAGATATTAATATAAAAAAGCCCAGTTTACTGGGCTTTTTTTTTGCTTCATACTACAACTTATTATGGAATCATTACCCTACAAATCAAATTTAGTCATTGTTTCTGAAGAGATGTGTGATCATAACGGGCATATGAACGTTAACTTTTATTACAAACTATTTGATAAATGCTATACCGATATGTATGTTGAGGATTTAGATTTTTCTTCAGAATATTTAAAAAGCGGTTTCTCAACTTTTACTCTTGAAGATAGCATCCGGTATTTAAAAGAATTTAGACTTGCTGATAAAGTCTACCCATCGTTTTATTTAAACAATGCAAATAAAAAATTACTTCACTTTGTAGGAATATTGTTAAATGAAAAGGACGAGGTAGCAGCAATATTTGAAACTGTATTGGGCCATATAAATTTAAATGAAAGAAAAATGACAAATTTTAGTGATGAAAAGTTAAATCATATTTTAAATTATTTTAAAGCTAATAAAATTGAAAAAGACTTGCCATTTGAGCTTAAACTTAGAATTAATGATCTACAAATTTAAGAATCTTCTAGCCTTAATATTTCTTATTCCCAATTTATATTCGGAGACGTTAAGTGTTATGACTTTTAACGTTCAGAATTTGTTTGATACCAATAATGATCGTCATAAAGATGACAAAGCATTTTTACCTCTTAATAAAAAATTATCAGAAAAACATCAAAAAGAATGTAAAAAAATAAATGTTAAATCATGGAGGTTTGAATGTCTGTTTTTAGATTGGAATGAAGAAACAAAGAACGCAAAATTAAAAAATGTATTTGAGAATATTATTTCCTTTGAAGGCTCTGGGCCAGATTTAATAGCTTTACAAGAAGTTGAAAATATTAATATTCTTAAGCAACTATTTACTCTTCTCGAGCCTTATGGGTATATAGATTACCAATTACTAGAAAGTAAAGACAAAAGAGGCATTGATACAGCTTACATATCGAAATACCAAATATTGAGTCCTAAATTGCATTACATAAAATTTTCATCCAAATTTCAAACAAAGGATACAAGGCCAATATTTGAAGCTACTTTAAAGATGCAAAAAAGTACAGTTAAAATTTATAACGCTCACTTCCCCTCAAATTATTATGATCTGCAAATGAGAATTGAATCTTTTGAAGCCTTGAGAGATTTACACAGAGGACATCAATACCCATCCATAGCTTTTGGTGATTTTAATGTAAGCTCAAAAGATGATAACAAATATAGAGTATATGAGAATCAATCAAAGGAATGGCATATAGCACATATAGATGGATGCTATTCATGCAAAGGAACTTATTACTTCAACTCTGGCAATTCTTGGGATTTTTTAGATTCAATTTTTATCTCTAAAAATAGAGGAATTTCTTTTGATGTAAGCAGTATTAAAGTTCATAAAACTAAGTCTAATACGTATAAAGACTCAGGTAAGCCTTATAGGTTTGATCCAAAGCTTAAAAAGGGAGTGTCTGACCATTTTGCTATGGTAGCAAAAATCAACATTTAGGTTTTAGATATTTCACTTCTCTGAAGTGTTATTTTCTCCAACCACCTCTATCAAATACTCTAAGATAAGTAAGTTGGTCGTGTTCTGAAGCATTGATTACTTTACAATAATCACCTGATTCTACTAAAACTACGTCACCAGAGGTTAACTCATAAGAATCTTTATGCTCTACGCCATAAGAAGGATCTGAGCCGTGTCCCTCATCAGAATTCATATACTCTATGACTTCCATAATACCTCTTCCATTTGTTATGACGTAAACAACATCAGAGTCTATTAGTTTGTGTCCATGAGTTGATTTGCCAGGTTGAATAACTGTTTTGCTTGCAATTATTCTCTTTAATAGATCATTAGTCCAAACTGCATAATCTTCATTAACATTATGTGGTGACCCACCAACCCTGTAGTTAACATATTTTTTTGCCATTTTAATTCCCTTAATTAACAATCCGATTATAGTTATTTAGACACCATATGCCAATAAATAGTTTCACCAACTGTTGTTATTTAGAACTAATAAAATATA
>ERZ802824.2058-NODE-2058-length-10317-cov-15.8049_pt1 | contig 10317 bp, 8 predicted proteins | sample MGYA00345650_ERZ802824 | MGnify/ENA primary metagenome ERZ802824 (study PRJEB30503, sample SAMEA104212361) | marine metagenome | biome: Westerlies Biome; feature: [SRF] surface water layer (ENVO:00010504) within the epipelagic zone...; material: water... | reverse complement strand
CTTGGTAGTATAAATTCACCAACAACCACGTTTGAGCAAATTACAAACTTTATATAATAAAATCGTGATGAATATTTTACGAATTGCGTCATCCGACGATGGCTGAGTTCTCAAAAACATCAAATTGCGTTGCTTGATGTCATAAATACACTTGCCAGTTGGGCCGAGTTGCACTTTATCTATTTTTCAATGCGCTGCTTGGAGATTGTAGGCTAAGATGGATGAAACTGATATTAAAACCTTTGCAGATATTACACTCTCAAACCGAAGACTCGTCCAGAGAGGTAAAATTGGTGGCGTAAAATCTCTCAGCTCAATTCCACTCAGTTCCTACGCCAGTTCCAAAATGGAAAGCGTATCAAAACCATACTTTGTCGTTCTGTCGGCCCTCTGTCTGATCGGCGCACTGGTAATTGTACTAACCGCTTCGAATTTCTCTCCTCAGTTGTTGACAAGTGTGGACTTATTTTTAGGAATTGAGAACGTTGCAGTTTCGGGTTTGTTACTCCTTTTATCTGTGTTCTTTTTGCTTTTATTTGTAAAAACGCTTACTGCCAAAATTACGATCGAGTCCACCGGCGGCCAGACTATTTCGGCGGAAGTTTCAGGCAAACGGGACTCCATTGAAGACTTCGTAGATTCGATCGATGAACAGGTATATCTCTTTCTTAAAGCGATGAATAACAATAACACCCGCCACAGCGCGCCCCAAGCCGAGCCAGTTGTTCAAAAGTTCAAATCGACAGCCCTAAGTGACCCCAAGCCAGAAATAACCGTAACCTCCTCAGCAGATAGTAAAAATCAGCAAGCTCTCTGAATTTTGGGACGTATGGTAGTCATATAAAGAACAGGGGGATTAGTCGCCCTAACGTCAAAATACTGGTGCCGCAAACTTTCCCCGGGTTGACTTCTCGGCACGCGCGAATCAGCTGGGATCGTAATCATATGGAATTTCCGCGGAATAAAGAGAAAACAAGCGCGCCAGTTCCACATCCATCGTCGGGTATCACAGCATCGTATTTCAACACCGGGATTAAACTTAGATACCCATCAGCACTTTTGGTGCCGCTTCAAGTATAGTTTTCCAATTTGCGCCGTAATCGACACAAACTTAGGAGCCGTTTGCTGCGGTTCAGGGGCTTGGATGTGACTGCCAATCCGCGCCAATAGTGCCATTCTTCTGAACATGATGAACGTCTCGATCTCGGCCTCGTCCTCGGCACTTAAGCCCCGAACCGACCGATACCCCCGGACCCACGCGGCTTTGAATATAGGGATACGCGGGTCGTCTTCGATAAAGCTAATGCTGGCGGCAAAATCGTAAAGAAACCATCCATGGCCACAATCGTCAAAGTCGATCAACCTCGTGCCCTCTTGGCCCACCAGTAAATTTGCGAGCCGCATATCGGCATGAAATAAGTTAAAGCGCTCTGGCGCCTTGCCAAAGGCCGCCAGAGCGCACAGTCGGTCTCTTCAACCTCCTCCAGAACCTCGACAATGTCTCGATCGACCAAAGGCGCATCGCGCCAGTTGCCCCATGTTGCTGCCGGGCCGAAGACCGCATCTGCATCCCATGTCAGCCGTTTGAAATGTGTGGATTTCACCCAACTGATCGCGTGGTCATGGCAGCGCGCGGCGCTAGCTTCCAATTCCTGAAAGCCATGCACCATATCCACACTTTCGTCTGGGGCGTCGCCATCGACAAAGTGAAACAGCACCATTAAACGCGCATTATTCATTTCGTCCGTGTTTCCAAACTGGATCGCACGCCCGTTGCGGCCAAGACAATAACCCGGCGTCTTGATCACCTTTTCGCGCCCCAGCGTTTCTAGCCAAGCAAGTTCACTTTCGATGGCGCGCAATGTATGTATTTTGTCCGCGGACGCGCAGAATTGCCTTATTGCCTTGCGACGCGTCGACCAGATAGGTTGTGTTTTCCGCGACATTTATCAGCCGCATGCGCGCATCCTCAGGCACGTCCCAAAGCGACAATGACTGTTCGGCCAGCTTTTGCAAATAACTCAGTAAAGTCCGCAACATCAGGTTGAAAAGTGACATTTGCTATTTCCATTTGTGGCCTGACTACGGTTTAATACCGCCACAGGTACTTTTCAGCACCACTTATAGTTTGATGGCTATGGGCCTTTTGCAAAGCAATGCCAAACGCCGTCATTACGATTTCATCGCCCGCTGCATAAGCCGGTCTGCGCCGTCATGCTACTGTTTTTAACTGTCTGAGGTTTTCCCGTGCCGCAGCATATGACCTCAGGCCATAGAACCCAAAACCGGTCAAAAGGGCGTTCTGTCATGGTCGCAACTCTGTTTCGCGGGGAGTCGAGACCGTTGGCAACTATTGCGCTCTTGAAGCATCCGAAAATCCAACCCGTTACTGTCAGTATTTAAAATTTACAGATCAATCAGATGGATAGGATATAAATAGTTGTTTTACAGCCCTTCTTCCGCGCTTGGGATACAAGGCAGAAAGAGCCAGTATAAAGATAAAACCACTCTGTCACTCGATAGTAGGAGGCTGATACATTTCTATCAGTTGAGCAAAGCCGCCAATCATATCTAAATCGTTCATAAAAGTTGATTTATAACCGACACCGGTCTATCGGTATAGGTAATCAAAAGATCATAAAGAGCTGTTTCATGCAAAACCGATCCGCTGTACTTTTTGCTATCCTACTTTGTTTCACCGCCAGCATTAGTTGGGGTGCGGACACTGAGGTGGATGAGACCGATCTGGTCCCTAGAATGGGAATATTGTATAAAAAATTCTCGACTGAGGCCTTCACTGGCCTCGTGGTGAAATATTATGCTGATGGTCAAATAAAAACCAAATCCGAATATAAAGACGGCCTCGAGGTTAAGATTTACGAGCAGTATTATGAAAACGGTCAAGTCGAGTTTGCGGGTACTTTAAAAGACGGGTTACGCGACGGTTTATGGGAATTCAATTATGAAAACGGACAACTTCTTCGGAAAGTAGTCTACAAAAAAAATGAATGGGAAGGCCTTGTTGAAACCTACAGAGAATCAGGCCAGTTGCTGAGTAAAGGCGCTTACAAAAGCGGCAAAGAACATGGCGTATGGGAACATTATAAGGAAAGCAACGACCTCGAATATCGGGCGCATTACACCGATGGTGTTAAAGATGGATTATGGGAGCAGTACCACGACAACGGTCAACTCAAAATGCTTGGTAATTGGAAAGCCGGAAACATGGATGGGGTGTGGAATTACTACCATGAAAATGGCCAATTAAAACGTACCGTTGGATGGAACGATGGTAAACAAGAAGGGCCGGAAGAAACCTATTATGAGAATGGCCAGCTCAATTTTAAAGTGGCTTGGCAGAACGATGATAAAGAAGGATTAGAGGAAGTTTATTACCAAAACGGCGACGTAAAATATAAAGTGTCTTATGAAGCCGGGAAAAAATATGGTCCAGAAGAATCTTATTATCAAAATGGGAAAATGGCATTAAAATCAACATGGATAGAAGATCACAAAGATGGGATATCCGAAGAATATTACGAAAACGGACAATTGAAACTCCGCGAAGTCTGGGCAAATCAAGTTAAAGATGGTCTGGAAGAAATTTATTATGTAACTGGGCAACTTCAGCACAGAGTCACTTGGCAAGGTGGCTACAAAAATGGGACTGAGGAAAAGTTCTATGCAAACGGACAACCAAAGTTAACCGGCACGTGGGCCTTGAAAACTAAAAATGGGCCATGGGCAGAATTTCGTGAGAACGGCCAACTGGTACTCACCGGCGTATATCGCGGAGGACAGAAACAAGGCCGTTGGAAAGAGTATTATCCAAACAGCCAATTGAAAAACAATTCAATGTTCGACAAGGATAAAAAACAAGGACTTTTTCTGGCTTATTACCGCAATGGAAAATTATCCATGAAAGGCAATTATACGGCTGATAAACGCAGCGGAAAATGGGAATTTCACCGGGAAAGCGGCGCATTTGACCGCGTGGAAATCTTTGACGACAACTAGGTTGTCACCCGATAGATCAATCACAAGGCTCATAAACTCGGGCGACCACTGGCGCGGGCGCATTTTTACGGATTGGACGGACCATCAGGGTAGTCATCCAAAATCCGAAAAGCTACAATAGTTGGCGCTGTGGCTTGCCGACATACAGCCATCCCGATATCACAGCCGGTGGTCGTTTATTTAAAATTTCCCTATCCCCACAACCAAAGCGCCACAAAGTCAGGCCAGCGAATATTAACCAGTTTAAATGGGACCCCAAATCACCTGTGCCAAATGCTCGCGGCCGCAACCTTTGGTCGCAACGACGGGTCACGTCACAGCACAAATTTGCCAAACTCATTGCAATCTAAAAAAGCAGCCCCAACCTGTCAGTTATACAGAAACAATATGGAACCCGGCGCATGTCCTGCTGGGCAGGTTTGTCTCTGTCTCGTCAACCACACCAACAACGACGCATAAGGTTTTGACTGTTCAAGCCAATGGGTTCGCCCATCAGCCTAAAATATCTCAAAAAAGGAAATGACAGACCCTTTTGAGCAGGTTTCGGGCAACCGCGATTATGGCGCTCCTCTTCGAGGTTCGTTAGCACCGCAATCGCGGACAAACGGACCAAATCAGGCTGTCGTGATGCCAACCGATCCAAGGCAAGCAACACGTTTCTTAAGTGCTAGAAAATTAAGTGACCGACCACATCTAATATGGCATCGGATGCGCTTTATGTGCCAGATCAAGCTCAGTGATGCACTCCGCGCTTAATTCGACGTGGGCGGCCCTTAAAGCATGGTCTAATTGTGCCAGACGGGTGGCGCCAAATATTGCCGAAGCCATGAAAACGCGGGTGCGACACCACGCCAATGCCATATGAACCGGATCTATATGATACTTGCGGGCAATTGCCAGATAGACGTCGACAGCGGATACGGCGTTGGCCGACATACGCCCCGACAAATCAGCATTCAACGACAGCCGTGATCCCTCAGGCACCGCCCCATTTTGATATTTCCCGGTCAACAGCCCCGTCGCCAGCGGCGAATAGGCGATCAATCCAACCTGTTCATTCACGCTGAGTTCCGCCAGATCGGTATCATAGAGCCGGCACAATAAAGAGTATTCATTCTGCATGGATACGACCCTTGGCCAACCGCGATCTTCAGAAACCCTGAGCCATTGCGCTGTGCCCCAAGCACTGTCATTAGACAGCCCAAAATGACGAATATTCCCCTTGTCCACCTGCTTTTGCAGCGCTTCAAGCGCGTCTTCGATATGCGCAAGCGTCTCTGACTTATTCTGCGAGGACGGATCAAAGATCCAGTTTTTGCGAAACATATACGAGCCCCTATTGGGCCAATGAAACTGATACAAATCAATATAATCGGTTTGTAAGCGCCGCAAAGACCCCTCAATCGCCTCAGGGATGGTCTGCGATGAAATTGGCGCGCCATTGCGAACTGACTGCAGCCCTTCGCCAGAATGTTTTGTGGCCAGTATCATGTCGCCACGACGGTTCGCATTCTTACCCAGCCAGGCACCGATGATCTCTTCAGTGCGACCAATGGTTTCGGCTTTTACCGGATTGACAGGATACATCTCTGCGGTATCAACAAAATTAATCCCGCCCTCAAGCGCCAAATCGATCTGGGCATGAGACTCTTGCTCTGGCGTTTGTGTCCCGAACGTCATTGTTCCCAAGCACAGTTCGCTCACCATCAGGCCGCTGCGGCCCAGAGGATTCATTCTCATCTGCTGTCTCCCATTAGATTGGCCCCATTAGAACGATCCGATGGGATCGGCGACCAGGCTCCTCTGGTCCGAGGTCGTAGCTGTCTTCGAATCGAGTGGATAGCATAATAAAAAATCTGAACTTCAACAGCAAATTCATCAGATTAAATAAATAATATTCTGGCAATTTTCAGCGTTAGATTTGAGGCTGTTAACAAAGCACCATTTTTGGGAGCCGTAGACCATACACCCGAATGGAAACAGCATGGCAAACTCTGTATTGATCGTCGGGGCGGCCCCCGGGTTAAGCGCTGCCCTCGCCTGCCTCTGTACCAGAGTGGTATGGCTGTGGCGGTGGCGGCCCACAATATCAACAAACGTGAGGCTATATTCGCCGAAACTGACGCCAGCCAACATCTATGCGATGCCAGTGACGCCGATCAAGTGGCTAGTTTATTTGCAGAGCTCGACAACACGATCAGGACACCTGACATGGTGGTCTATAACCCCTAGGCGCGGGTGCCCGGGCCCAGTCAAGACTTGGAGCCACACAGCACCAAAAAGGCGCTTAATACCACCTGTTATGGCACATTTTGGTGACGCAACAGGCTGCGAAACGGATGTGGAAACAGGGCGATGGCAGTATTCTGTTTAGCGGTGCATCCGCTTGGGTAAAAGGCTTTGCAAATTCATCGGTATTCGCGATGGGAAAATTTGGCCTGCGCGGATTGGCACAAGCTCTGGCCCGCGAATTACATCCGCAAAACATCTATATTTGGCATTTTTTGATCAATGGTGGCATCCGCGCAGAGAACCGGATCGAACGGCAAGATGACGGCAACGACAGCAGGCTTGATCCCGATGCAATCGCTGAATGCTATCTGCGGTTTCACCGCCGGCACCGCAGTGCCTGAGCCTGAGAGATCGAGTTGCGTCCGTGGGTGGAGCCGTTCTAACACCCCTATCAACCCTACGCGTTTAAACTTCTGCCGAAAAGCAATGGGGTGGGGTTGGCTAATAAACAGCGACGGTCGCCATAACCTGTTAGCCTATGGATTGATCTTGCGGTTAGCATAGCTAAAAACCAGCGGCCCGAGGGACGTCAAACACTCTGAAATAATGCAAAAAATATATACCAAATCTCATTAAGATGGATTAGAACAAATAGTGAACAAATGAGGGTAAACATGTTAAAACCAGTATCGCACCACTTGCCAAACGATCTGCCACACAGCGTATCATACAGTGTATCACACCGACAATTACAGCGCACACAACCGGCCTTAAACATCTTGCAAGACGTTGCCTTACAAAAGACACGGGTGCATGAATGCTGCGGGCAGGCGCGCGTATTTTTTGCCATGTTGGTGGCCGCAAAGGTCGAGGGACCTGTGTTCTGGATCGCTCCCAAATGGCAGCGGGATCATCTAAATCCAGATGGGATGCGCCCCTACGTCAAACCCCAAAACTTTACCTTCATAAACCCCGACCGGCCCGAAGATACCCTGTGGGTGATGGAAGAAGCGCTGCGCTGTGGCGCCGTTCCCTTGGTGGTGGCAGATCTGCCCACCCCACCCAGCCTAACCGCAGTGCGACGGCTGCATCTGGCCGCAGAAAATAACACCGGACAAAACGCAAGCGCACCTTTGGGGCTGCTTTTAACGCATGGTGATGGCGGCGCACCGGGGGTCGAAAGTCGCTGGCATATGGTCCCTGCACATAGCCCTACAGCACAATGCTGGCATTTGACACGCACCCGGGCGCGCACCGCGCCTGTCAAACAATGGATGGTGGCAAAAACCAGAACCGGTCTAAAGACACAACCCCGCCCTATGCCTCCGACCCAGACAATAAAAACCGCCGCGACCACACCCAAAACGAAACCACCGTGTCAAAAACAGCTATAAGGCGCCACAACAAGCTGCTAAGCTAAAGTAATATGCGCATTTTAATATCTCTCGCCGCCCTTTTGTTATCGGTAATCTTACTACAGCTCTCCTCTGGCGGGCTTGGACCGCTGGATGCGTTGTCGGGATTTGAGCTGAATTTCACCACCGCGCAAATTGGTCTTTTGGGGTCAGCACATTTCGTCGGTTTTTTCATCGGCTGCTGGTGGGCCCCGCGCTTGTTGGGCACCGTAGGACATTCGCGGGCTTTTGCCGCCTTTGCCGCCACCGGTGCCATCGGCCTGCTGGCGCATATGCTGATCATCGACCCCACCGCTTGGGCAGTCATGCGAATTGCGACGGGCCTCTGCGTAGCGGGCTGTTATACCGTGATCGAGGCTTGGTTGCAGGCAAAAGTGACCAACCAGACCCGCGGGCGGACCATGGGTGCCTATCGGGCCGTTGATATGGGGGCATCACTGGCCTCGCAATTGATGATCAGCGTGCTGACACCGGCCAGTTATGTATCATATAACATTCTGGCACTGCTGTGCTGTGCTACACTCATACCGCTGGCGTTGACCAAATCCCGCCCGCCAGAAACCCCCAAAGCGCCACGCCTGCGACCGATGCTGGCGGTGCGCAATTCCCCTCTGGCGGCCGCCGGGGTGGTAGTTGCAGCCCTGTCAGGGGCCTCGTTCCGGATGGTTGGCCCCATCTATGGCACTGCGGTAGGCCTTAAAATCGACCAGATCGCCTATTTTCTAGCAGCCTTTGTGCTTGGCGGTGCGCTGGCTCAGATTCCCATTGGTTGGCTGGCCGATAAATATGATCGGCGCAAAGTGCTGATATGGCTCTCGGTTGCGGCGGTGATGAGCTGTCTGGCCACGATATTAATCGGAGGCTACAGCACCACAGCCAGCTTCCTGACAGCATTATTTTTCGGCATGACAACCTTCCCGATCTTTTCCGTGGCCGCAGCCCATGCTCATGATTTTGTCCAGACCAATGAACGGGTCGAACTGTCTGCAGCCTTGATGTTTTATTATGCTCTCGGTGCAATTGCCTCGCCGTTACTCGCGTCTTTTTTGATCAACCACTTTGGCCCTTCGGCACTCTTTGCGCTGATTGCATCCGGTCATGTTTTTTTGATTATTTTTGGGCTCAGCCGGATGCGCGTGCGCCCCACCCGCACCGGACGCACGCCCTATGTTTATTCGCCACGCACTTCATTTATCATCGGAAGATTGCTCAAGCGAATGCGTGACAAACGCTAGCACCCGCCGTCTGCATCCGCTAAAGAGTATAAACGCAAGCAAAAGGCACAGTTTCCATGACCAGACATCTGATCACTTCGGCGATCCCCTATATCAACGGTATCAAGCATTTAGGCAATCTGGTTGGCAGCCAATTGCCTGCTGATCTGTTTGCGCGCTATCAGCGCGCCCGTGGCAACGAAGTGATGTTTCTTTGCGCCACCGATGAGCATGGTACACCGGCCGAACTGGCAGCGGCTAAGGCCGAGCAACCGGTTGCCGAGTACTGCGCTGCCATGCATGCCACACAACAAAAGATCGCGCAGGGCTTTCGCCTGTCGTTTGATCATTTTGGGCGTTCGTCCAGCCCACAGAACCATGAATTGACCCAGCATTTTGCCGGTCGTTTGGCCGCTGCCGGTCTGATCAAAGACGTGACCGAACAACAGGTCTATTCCAACGCTGACGGCCGCTTCTTGCCAGATCGCTATATTGAGGGGACCTGCCCTGAATGTGGTTATGACAAGGCCCGCGGCGACCAATGTGAAAACTGCACCAAACAGCTCAACCCAACTGATCTGTTGCAGCCGCGCAGTGCGATCTCGGGGTCCACCGACCTTGAGGTGCGCGACACCACCCATTTGTACCTGATGCAAAGACAAATGCGCGACCAACTGAGCGCTTGGATCGACAGCAAAACCGATTGGCCGATCCTGACCACCTCGATCGCCAAAAAATGGTTGAATGATGGTGACGGGCTCCAAGATCGTGGGATCACCCGGGATTTGCATTGGGGCATCCCCGTCAAGAACGGCACTGAAGACTGGCCAGGAATGGAGGGTAAAGTTTTTTATGTCTGGTTTGACGCACCAATCGAATATATTGCTTGCGCGGGCGAGTGGGCCGAAGCCAATGGTAAATCCGCAGCTGATTGGCAGCGTTGGTGGCGCACAGATCACGGCGCAGGTGACGTGCGGTATACGCAGTTCATGGGCAAGGATAATGTGCCGTTTCACACCTTGAGTTTTCCCGCCACAATTCTGGGCTCTGGTGAGGATTGGAAGCTGGTCGATTATATCAAATCGTTCAATTACCTGAACTATGACGGTGGCCAGTTCAGCACCTCGCAAGGGCGCGGCATTTTCATGGATCAGGCCCTCGAAATTTTACCCGCAGACTATTGGCGCTGGTGGCTTCTGAGCCATGCGCCAGAAAGTTCCGACAGCGAATTCACATGGGAAAACTTCCAAGCCAACACCAATAAAGATCTGGCAGATGTGCTGGGCAATTTCGTCTCGCGGGTGACAAAATTCTGCCGCTCAAAATTTGGCGAGTCGCTGCCAGAGGGCGGCGCTTGGGGAGAGCAGGAAACGGCCCTCATCGCCGAACTGACCAGCCGTGTCCGCGCCTATGAGGGCTGTATGGACGCTATCGAGGTG
>ERZ802824.2057-NODE-2057-length-10317-cov-23.3871_pt1 | contig 10317 bp, 7 predicted proteins | sample MGYA00345650_ERZ802824 | MGnify/ENA primary metagenome ERZ802824 (study PRJEB30503, sample SAMEA104212361) | marine metagenome | biome: Westerlies Biome; feature: [SRF] surface water layer (ENVO:00010504) within the epipelagic zone...; material: water... | reverse complement strand
TCAAATGTCATTAGAAAATAAAAAGGAACATTTGATTAGTTCCTTTTTAGATTCTTTATATATCGAAAAAGGTCTTTCAAAAAATACAGCCAACTCATACAAAAATGATATCTCATCATTTTTTATTTGGTTAAATAGTAGTTCATTAAACCCTTTAAACGTCTCAGCTGTAGATATTAATAACTATGTTTCAAAATTATTTGGTGATGGCTTAAAAAGCTCATCAGTGAATAGAAAAATTTCAGCTATTAAATCTTTCTATATTTTTTTATTAAAAAAGAAAATTATTAATAAATCACCAGTTGCTGAAATTATTATGCCTAAACAAGAAAAATACCTTCCTGTTTCTATGTCTGAGGAAGAGGTAGAAAGGCTTTTAAATAGTCCAAACCTAAATATACCGATTGAAAGAAGAGATAAAGCAATGATAGAAGTTTTATATGCAACTGGCATAAGAATTTCTGAATTGATTAATTTGAAATTAATAGATATAGATATTAATAGATCAGTATTAAAAGTTCTTGGAAAAGGCTCTAAAGAAAGGCTGGTTCCATATGGTGAAAAAGCTTCAGAAGCCATTGATTTATACCTAAAGGATCGTAAGGACCTGAAATCAAAAGAGATTTTTCTAAGTAATAGGCATACAAAAATTTCAAGAGGAGCTTTTTGGCAGAGAATTAAAATCTATATTAAAAGAGAAAATCTTAAATTATCCATATCACCGCATACACTCAGACATGCGTTTGCTACGCATCTATTAAACCGTGGCGCTGATTTAAGATCTGTTCAAATTTTGCTTGGACATAGTGACTTATCAACAACCCAAATATATACTCACATTGCAAAACAACGATTAGGCGAAATCCTTAAAAAACATCACCCTAGAGGTTAAAGTGCAAAAGTTATTAATTCTATTTATTTTTATATTTACGCTTTCTATTTCAGCATCAGAAGACAATATAAGAGAAAGTTTAAAAAATATATTGCCTGATGGAGCAATAATTGAATCAATTGAAGCAACTCCTATTGAAAATATGTATGCGGTGTACTACGGAGATCTTCAACCAATCTATGTTACTAAAGATGGATCTTTTTTTATTTATGGTGATATTTATAAGATAAACAGTAATTCTATTTCAAATATAACAGATGAAAGTATTGCAGAAAGAAGAAAAATAATTCTCAAAGATATTCCTTCAAACGAGTTAATTTCATTTAAATCAAAGAATGAACAATTTTCCGTAATTGTCTTTACAGACGTTGATTGCGGTTATTGTAGGAAACTGCATAACCAGATTAATGAATATAATAAGTTAGGCATATCTATAAATTATGCAGCATATCCAAGGTCTGGATTAGGAACATCAGCTTTCACCAAAATGGTTAGTGCATGGTGCTCTGATGATCCGAAAGGAAGTATTTCTAAATTAAAAAATAACAAAAATTTAGATTTATTATTTTGTGATTCACAGCCGGTTTCTAAGCAATACGTTATTGGGCAAAAGCTTGGAGTAAATGGTACTCCTGCTATTTTTTCCATGGATGGAGACATGTTTCCAGGGTATATCGAACCAGAAGAGCTTTTATTAAGATTAAAATCATAGAAAAATGCCCGATCAAGATTTTACAAACGCTAAAAAGTTACCACCTTATATTTTCGCTCAAATCAATTCGTTAAAATATGAAGCACGATCTCGAGGTGAAGATATCATCGATTTTGGAATGGGTAATCCAGATCAAGCAACTCCCGAACCCATAGTCAATAAATTAATTGAGACTGTTCAAAATCCTGCAACTCATAGATACTCTCAATCTGCAGGCCTTCCCAAATTAAGACAAGCTATTAAAGACTGGTATGCAAGAAAATATGATGTTGAGTTAGATCAAGAAAAAGAAATCGTAACCTGCATGGGATCTAAAGAGGGGATCGCCCACCTTTCTTTAGCTACACTTTCTGCTGATGACACAGTAGTAGTTCAATCTCCTACTTATCCAATTCACTCATATGGGGTTGTTATTGCTGGAGCACATCTCCAATCAGTTACGCTTAAGGAAGATTTAGATAGTTTCTTATCTGATATCGAAGAATCTATCCTCAATGCCCCTAAAAAACCAAAAATGGTAATTATTAATTTCCCATCCAATCCTACAACCCAATCAGTCACTATTGATTTCTTTAAGAGAATTGTTGAGATTGGAAAAAAGTACGATATTTGGATTATTCATGATCTAGCCTATGCAGATATAGCTTTTGATGGATACAAGGCTCCATCTATCTTGGAAGTAGAGGGCGCTAAAGATATTGCAGTAGAATTTTTCACACTATCAAAATCCTATAATATGCCAGGCTGGAGAGTTGGTTTTTGTTGTGGTAACTCAGATTTAGTTCAAGCTTTAACTAAAATTAAATCATATTTAGATTATGGAACATTTACTCCTATCCAAGTTGCAGCTATAAAAGCAATTAATGATTGTGATAATGAGGTTGCTTCAATATGCTCAATGTATGAAAGCAGAAGAAATGAATTATGTGATGGTTTAAATAGAATTGGCTGGGATGTTAAAAAACCGCTTGCTACAATGTTTGTTTGGGCAAAAATTCCTGATAAGTATTTAAAACTTGGTTCTCTTGAATTTAGCAAACTACTTATTGAACATGCTCAGGTTGCTGTATCTCCTGGCGCAGGTTTTGGTGAAGACGGAGATGAGTATGTTAGATTTTCGTTAATTGAAAATGAGCATAGAACAAGACAAGCAGTTAGAGGTATTAAAAACTTTTTATCGATGGAAATATAATGAAAAATCTTAAAGTTGGTATTTGTGGTTGGGGAAATGTTGCTACAGGCTTATTTAAAGCTATAAATAATAATGCTGATGCTATTGAATTTAATTCAGGCGCTTGTTTATCTATTGAAGTAATTGGTGCAAGAAGAGACAACCCAAAATGTGATCCAGGTAAAACTTTAATTGAAAGAGATATTTTTGCAGTATTAGACCATGATATTGATGTTGTTGTTGAGTTGATAGGTGGTGTTGAAGTAGCAAGAGATCTTATTCTTAAAGCAATTAAAAATAAGAAACATGTCGTTACTGCAAATAAAGCTGTTATTTATCATCATGGTGATGAGATCTTTCAATCTGCTAAGGATAATGGAGTTAGAGTCTTATTCGAATCCTCAGTGTGTGCCGGAACACCAATAATAAAATTGCTAAAAGAGGAATTAGCAGCCAACAAAGTATCTAAAATTTCTGGAATGCTAAATGGAACATCAAATTTTATTCTTTCTAACATGGAAGATGGAGGAGATTTTGATTCAACTTTAAAGCTAGCTCAAGAGGAGGGATATGCAGAGCCTGACCCAACCTTTGATATTGAAGGAATGGATGCAGCACATAAAATAGGCATACTTTCTTCTCTAGCCTTTGGAACATCATTACCACCCTCAGATTTCCATATAGAAGGTATTACCAAGATAGAAAAGAGTGATTTCCACTATGCCATGGACATGGGGTATACAGTTAAGCATCTCGCTGTAGCAAAATTAGACAATGGTATGGTTGAGCTAAGAGCTCATCCAGCGCTTATAAATTTAAAATCTCATTTAGCTAATTTAAAGGGTGTTAGAAATGGCATGGAGATAGATACAGACTTAATTGGCAAGATACATATAGCTGGATCTGGAGCGGGACAAGAATCAACAGCATCAGGACTTATTTCAGATTTAGTTCATTTATGCTCTTCGGTAGATCTGAATACTTCTGAAAAACAACTTAATAAAATAAGTCCATCAATGTCAGATTTTTCTGATCTTATCTTCCAATATTATTTTTATATTGAAGCATTAGATATTCCAGGTGTTATGGCATCTATAACTTCCCTTCTGGCATCAAGGGGTGTTGGAATTGAATCGATAGTTCAAAAAGAGGAGTTAAATGGTGAAAGTGTCCCCATCATTTTAATCACTGACCCTTTTAAAGAGAAAGAACATTCTCTATTAAGAGAAGAGCTTTTAAATCTTGATTCTGTTAAAGCAGTAAGATCTATTAGGATTGAAGCTGAATAAATATGCTATTTCATAGCACAAGAGGAAATGATTCTGGGCGAACCTTTGAGGAGGTTCTTATGCAAGGATTGGCAAATGATGGCGGATTATTCATGCCTGATATTTGGCCTCAAGTTGATTTAAAGCATTTAAAGTCACTTAATTCTTTTTTAGATATTGCAAAATATATTGTTCCACTTTTTACGAAGTCATCTTTTACAGATGATGAGGTTTTAAATATTTTAGATAAAACATGGCATGATTTTGGAAAAGAAAATCTTGCTGAAATTCATAAGCTAGATGATTCAAAGTATGTTTTAGAACTGTTTCATGGACCAACAGCTGCATTCAAAGATTTCGGCCTTCAATTAGCAGCCGCTTTTTTTAATCAATCTCTTAAAAGACAAAACAAAACTGCGATAGTACTTGGAGCTACCTCAGGAGATACAGGCTCGGCTGCAATCGACGCCTGTAAAAGGTTTGATTCTATAAAAAGCTTTATCTTATTACCAGATGGAAATATGTCTGAAGTACAACGAAGACAAATGACAACAGTTGATAGTCCGAATGTATTTACATTAAGAGTGAATGGTTCATTTGATGATTGCCAATCAATTGTGAAAGAAGCCTTCAATGAACGAAGTTTTTTAAAAGAAGATCAGTTTTTACTTGCTGTTAATTCTATTAACTGGGTAAGAATAATTGGTCAGATTTGTTATTATTTTTATGCTTCCTTAAAAATTACAAATTATGATGAACCACTTAGTTTTTCAGTACCTACTGGAAATTTTGGTAATGTATTTGCCTGCTATTCAGCCCATAAAATGGGCATGCCTTTAAATAAAATTTTAGTGGCAGTAAATGAAAACGATATCTTACATAGATTTTTTTCCAGTAATGATTATTCTAAAAAACAAGTCTCTGAGACTATCTCTCCAAGTATGGATATAAGCATTGCTAGTAATTTTGAAAGATTAGTATATGACTTTTATGCAGAAAGAGACTCAAAATTATGTTCAGACTTTTATACAAATTTTCCAGAATTACCAATTAAGCTTGAAGCAGGTACGTGGAATAAGTCAAAAGATATCTTTTTAAGTTATTGCGTTGATGATATTTCAACTATAGAAGCTATGAAGAATACTCATGAGAAGTTTAGCTATCTTATCGATCCTCATACAGCAGTCGCATGTGAAGCGGTTGAAAGAATATCTCAAAATATTCAAGGCAAAGCAGTTATTTTATCAACAGCCCATCCAGCAAAATTTCCAGAAGTCATAAAGAATGCAAATTTAACACTAAAAGATATTCCAAATAGTCTATCAGTTATATTTGATAATGAAGAAAGGGCATATAATTTTCCAGCATCAAAAGATTTAATTTTTGATTTTATAATAAAGAATAATTCTTAATATGGATTCTAGTGAATTAAAGTCTGGTTTAAATGATCTAAAGCTTCGCTTAATTGATATTAGAGAAGGTGTTTTTGATGTTACATCAAAAGAGAATCGACTAAAACAAATTGAAGATGATCTCGCAAAAGAAGAGGTTTGGTCTGACTTAGAGCTATCACAAAAAATAAGTAAAGAAAAAACTGCTTTAGAGAAATCATTAACTTCTTTTAAATCTGTAGAAGAGAAAGTTTCAGATGGGCTAATGTTTATCGATATAGCAGTTGCAGAGGGCGATGAAGCATCTATAAATGAAATTATTGAAAGTTTTAATGAAATAGAAAAATCAGTATCTGAGCTTGAGTTTAGTAAGATGTTTACCAACAAAATGGACCCTGCTTCTGCATATATAGAAATTCAATCTGGGTCTGGAGGAACAGAAGCTCAGGATTGGGCTGAGATGCTTTTACGAATGTATTCAAAGTGGTCTGAAAGCAGAGGTTTTGATATAGATCTTATAGAGATATCACATGGAGAAGTTGCTGGTATTAAATCTGCTACTCTTCATGTTAGTGGTGAATACTCATATGGCTGGTTGAGAACAGAGACAGGAATTCATAGATTAGTTAGAAAATCACCTTTTGACTCTGGTAGTAGAAGGCATACTTCTTTTGCATCGGTTTTTATATCACCTGAAGTCGATGATTCTATTGAAATTAATATAAGTAATGCAGATATAAGGGTTGATACATATAGAGCTTCTGGTGCAGGAGGTCAGCATGTCAATAAAACTGATTCAGCGGTCAGACTTACTCATACTCCCACAGGAGTAGTTGCACAATGTCAAAGTGATAGATCTCAACATAAAAATAAAGAAAATGCTCTTAAACAATTAAAATCTAAATTATACGAGTTAGAATTACAGAAGCAGAATGAAGAAAGGCAAGAACTTGAAGAAAGTAAGTCAGATATAGGGTGGGGCAGTCAAATTAGGTCTTACGTTTTAGATCAATCTAGAATAAAAGATTTAAGAACCGGTTATGAAACTGGAAATACTGCAGCTGTCCTGAATGGCGATCTTGACGAATTTATGAAAACTAGTCTAAAAGCAGGAGTTTAGATGTCCGAAGAAAATATTGGTGGTGAAGAAGGAATTATTGAAGAAAGAAGAAAAAAGCTTCAGCTTCTTAGGGATAAAAATAAGGCGTATGTTAATGACTTTGTAAAAAAACACTATGCCAAATCCTTGCATAAAGACAATGACTCTTTTTCTAAAGATGAGTTAGAAAAAAAGAATATTACAGATATTTCTGTTTCTGGAAGGGTAGTTCTTATGAGGGTAATGGGGAACGCAAGTTTTGCAACAGTAAGAGACTCTAGTGGAGATATTCAGATATATGTTAGTAAAAATACTATTGATGTTGATCTTTATGAGGATTTTAAAACATGGGATCTTGGAGATATCATTGGTGTCAAAGGTAAGTTATTTAAGACTAAGACAGATGAACTTACTATAGAAGCCAACGAAGTCAATCTAATTACAAAATCTATTAGGCCAATGCCAGATAAGTTCAAAGGCTTGGCTGATATAGAAACTCGATATAGACAAAGATACTTGGACTTAATGAGTAATGATGAGCCTAAAAAAGTTTTCTTAAATAGAACCAAGATAATTGAATCCTGCAGAACCTCTTTGAAAAATAGAGACTTTCTTGAGGTAGAAACCCCAATGATGCATCCGATACCTGGTGGTGCTGTAGCAAGACCATTTATTACTCAGCATAATGCTTTGGATAGAGAATTGTATTTAAGAATTGCACCTGAGTTATATCTCAAAAGATTATTAGTTGGCGGTTTTGAAAAAGTCTTTGAAATAAATAGGAGTTTTAGAAATGAGGGCTTGTCTACTAAGCATAATCCTGAATTCACAATGCTGGAATATTATGAGGCTTATACAAGTCTTGAGAATACAATTGAGTTTACTGAAAATATGATTAAGCAAGCATGCAATGAAATAAATGATGGCTTGAATATTTCTTGGGGTGAAGATGAGATTGATTTATCAAATTTTAGAAAAGCAAATTTAGCTGACTTAGTTCTAGAGCAAAACTCTGCTCTGTCCGTTGAGGATATAGAAAAAATGTCAGGAAAAGAACTTTTAGAAGTATTTGAAAATACCGTTGAAGAAAAATTGATTCAACCAACTTTTGTTATTGGTTATCCGGTAGAAGTTTCGCCTTTATCTAGAAGAAACAATGATAATCCTAATATTGCAGATAGATTTGAACTATTTATTGGTGGTAAGGAGCTTGCTAACGGGTTCTGTGAGCTTAATGACCCTGATGATCAAGCAGAACGATTTAGAGAACAGGTTAAAGCAAAAGATACAGGCGATAAGGAGGCTATGTCGTTTGATGAGGACTATGTAATTGCATTAGAACACGGCATGCCACCTGCAGTTGGAGTTGGTATTGGAATAGATAGGTTGGTTATGATGATTACCAATCAAACATCAATTAGAGATGTAATCTTATTTCCTCAATTGAAATCCTAAGCTTTGCCACTTGGGATGTCTTTATAGGGCATACCCTTATCAGCTCTTGCGTCTTGAGGTAAGCCTAAAACTCTTTCAGCAATAATATTTTTAAGAATTTCATCAGTACCGCCAGCAATTCTTAAGCCAGGAGCTCCTAACCAAGCATTCTGAAAGCTTTGAATTTCTGGGTTATCAGTTTTTAGCATTCCTGACATATCTAGCGAGTCCATACCAAAATTACCAATATCTTGGAGTTTATTAGCACTAACTATTTTAGTAATTGATGCTTCTGGTCCAGGTGTTTCACCTTTTGAAAGCGCTGACATTGTTCTTAATTTAGTATTCTTTAAACCATTAGCCTCACAGTACCAGTCAGCTATAGAAGACCTAACAGATCTATTATTAATTAGAGGTTCGCCTATGTCATCCTGATTTTTAGCCCACCTAAAGGCTTCTTCAACATCGGCACCATTAGCATCTCCAACAGCTAAACGCTCATTCATCAGGGTGGTAATAGCAACTTTCCAACCGTCACCAATTTCACCTAATCTTTGAGAGTCCGGAACCACAACATCATTAAAATAAACTTCATTAAAACTAGAACCCCCCGTTATTTGTTTTATTGGTTTCACATCAATCCCTGGAGATTTCATATCAATGAAGAAGAAAGTCATACCTTTATGCTTCTCTAGGTTTGCGTCATGTCTTACTACTAAAATACCGTAATCAGAAAAATGAGCACCAGACGTCCAAACTTTTTGACCATTTATAATCCAATTATCACCATCTTGAACGGCTTTACTCCTTAACCCTGCAACATCAGATCCTGCAGATGGTTCAGAAAATAATTGACACCATATTTCTTTTCCCTCAGCCATTGGGGGGAGAAATCTAGCTTTTTGTTCTTCTGAAGCATACTCCATCATTACTGGGCCACACATTCCTAATCCAATTTCAAAGATTCCTCTTGGAACATCAAATTTAGACTCTTCTTCAGACCATATAATCCTTTCAATTGCAGATGCAGCAATACCGCCATATTCTTTTGGCCAATGCAACATAGCCCAACCAGCATCATATTTCTTTTTTTGCCAATCCTTTGCAGCTTGAAGAAAATCAATATTTGCAAATTCATTTTTTTCAACGCCAATTTTTAGCTTTGCATTTTTTTCCAACCATTCTCTACAGTTTTTTCTAAAACTTGCTTGTTCAGGATTATCTTTAAAGTCCATATTTTTTCCTAATTAATATTTGATTTTTCTAAATTTGATACCAGCTTCTCTTTCCAATTTGAAAGTGAGCCAATATTCAATGAAAGTAATTTAGATCTTTTATAAAAGAGATGGCAATCATATTCCCATGTAAAACCGTTACCGCCATGTGTTTGTATGTTTTCTTTTGAACATAGTTGGAATGCTTTAGTAGAACTTACTCTTGCTGTAGCAGCAGCCACCGGTAGGTCTGATGAATCAGATGATAGAGCCCATGCCGCATAATACGAATTTGATTTTGCCAATGTTATTGCAACATACATGTCAGCTAACTTATGTTTAACTCCCTGGAAAGAACCAATTGGCTTACCAAATGCATATCTTTGCTTTGCATAGTTAACAGCCATATCAAGAGTTGCTTGAGACCCACCAACCTGTTCAAAACTAAATAAAACAGCAGCTTGATTAATTATTGATTCATATAGTTCCCAGCCATTATTTTCATCACCAACCAAAAGACTTGGAGTGTTATCTAATTCAATGCAGAAATGTCCTCTACTACCATCTACAGTTTCTTGAGAGGATATGCTTAGACTTTTTTCAGAAAGATCTATTAATCTTAAGTCAATTCCGTTTGAAGACTTGCATACAATAATGGAGTGAGTTGCTATACCTGCATCCGGAACGGCAATTTTCTTACCAGTAATTTTATTATTAGAAACTTCAGTTGTGATATTAGAAGATGTAGGCGCTAGAAAGTCCTCTGTAACAGCTAATGTTCCAACAATTTCACCACTTACAAGTTTTGGAAGAATATCTTTTTTGAGATCCTCATTCCCATATTTGATAATTGTTTCTGTAAATAAATATACAGATGATGAAAAGGGCACAGGGGCAATAAATCTTCCTAACTCCTCAGCAATAACACATAGCTCTAAATGACCGAGTCCAAGACCATCAAATTCTTCAGGAATTCTTATACCCGTCCACCCTAAGTCAACTATTTTTTTCCATAATTCAGGATCCATAGATCCTGACTCATCTAATACACTTCTACTTCTTTTGATGCTATCTTCCTTTTCAAGAAATTTTTTAGCCTCACTTTGAAGAAACTTTTGATCATCTGAAAAATCTAA
>ERZ802824.2056-NODE-2056-length-10317-cov-81.6083_pt1 | contig 10317 bp, 11 predicted proteins | sample MGYA00345650_ERZ802824 | MGnify/ENA primary metagenome ERZ802824 (study PRJEB30503, sample SAMEA104212361) | marine metagenome | biome: Westerlies Biome; feature: [SRF] surface water layer (ENVO:00010504) within the epipelagic zone...; material: water... | reverse complement strand
TTCAAAAATCCCCCGAAGCATTGGCCACCTACGCGGCCTGTTTGCAAGCAGGGGTAATCTTTCTGCCTTTAAACACCGCCTATACAGCTCGTGAAATGGCCTATTTTATCGAAAATTCAGGGGCAAAACTGGTGTTGTGCGACGCCAAAGCAGAAACCGCTTTGCGCCCCGTAGCGCAGGCAGCGCAGGCGCAATTGCAGGTTTTGAATAGGGATGGCAGCGGCGGCTTTACAGAATTGGCGATGCAACATCCCAAAAGCTTCCAAACTCGCGCCCGCAGTGGCAATGATCTGGCAGCCTTTCTCTATACATCGGGCACTACCGGGCGCTCAAAAGGGGCCATGCTTAGCCATGATAACCTGTTATCAAACGCAAAAACATTATGTGAAGCATGGCGCTTTACCGCCCAAGATGTGCTTTTGCACGCTTTGCCTATTTTTCACACTCACGGGCTTTTTGTGGCCACAAATATTTGCCTTCTTGCCGGATGCTCGATGCGGTTTTATCCCGCGTTTGACGCCAAACAGCTGATCCAAGATATGCCAATGGCCACCGCATTAATGGGGGTACCAACCTTTTACTCCCGCTTGTTAAATGACCCAAATTTCACCAAAAGCGTTACCGAAAACATGCGACTCTTCGTGTCGGGCAGCGCGCCGCTTCTAACAGAAACGCACGAAGCCTTTGAACGCCGCACCGGGCATCGCATTCTAGAACGCTACGGCATGACCGAGACCAATATGAACACGTCAAACCCTTATAAAGGTGAGCGGCGCGCGGGCACTGTTGGCTTTCCTTTGCCCGGTATAGAGCTGCGGATCATCGATGAAAAAACCGACGAACTGCTTTCCCAAGGCGAAATTGGAATGATCGAAATACGCGGCCCCAACGTGTTTCAAGGCTATTGGAACATGCCAGAAAAAACCTCTGCCGAGCTGAGGGAAAACGGGTTTTTCATCAGCGGTGATTTGGGAAAAATCGATGCGCAAGGATATGTGCATATCGTCGGGCGCAGTAAAGACCTGATCATCTCGGGTGGTTATAATATCTACCCGAAGGAAATCGAACAAATCTTAGATGATGTGCCCGGCGTTTTGGAAAGCGCCGTGATCGGCGTGCCGCATGCAGATTTTGGCGAAACCGTGCTGGCCGTGGTGGTGCCCCGCAGCGGGGTTACTTTGCGGGAAAGCGATTTGGCCTCAGAAGTGGCGCAAAAATTAGCACGCTTTAAACATCCAAAATCCTACCAAATCATCGCGGAATTGCCGCGCAATACGATGGGTAAAGTGCAAAAGAACCTGATGCGAGACACGTATAAGGGCATTTTTGCGGCGCAGTAGCACGCCTCAACGCGCTGAAACGCTCTAGAAACCTCCTCAGCCACGCGTGGCATTCGAGCCCTAAGGCGGTTTTCAGCCTTGCGGCAGTTGCTGGCCTTTTCCTTTTGAATAAGTTTGGATACACCAAGGCTATGATATGGACGGTTCCAAATATTTTAACCACGGGGCGCTTGCTTGCTGCGCCCGCATTGGCGCTGATGTTTTTGTATTTTAACCGGCCCTATGCGGATTGGTTCGCGCTGCTGTTGTTTATATTTGCCGCGCTTACAGATTGGGTTGATGGGTTCCTCGCGCGCACGTGGAAACAGGAAACCAAATTTGGCCAAATGCTCGATCCGATCGCGGATAAAGCAATGGTTATCATCGCGCTTCTGATCATTGTGGGGTATTCGAGCATGTCGCCTTGGCTTGTGCTGCCCGCGACTGTAATTTTGTTTCGCGAAGTTTTTGTGTCTGGCCTGCGCGAGTTTTTGGGCGAGAGTGCCAGCACGCTGCAGGTCACCAAACTGGCAAAATGGAAAACCACCGCGCAAATGGCGGCGATCGCGATTTTATTCTCACAAGGTGTTTTTGAACATTATCTGAAGCTCTCGGCACAAGAGATCGGCCCAGACGCGCTGAACAATATCCTAAACGGCGCCGCACAAGATACGCTGGGCGTGATCTGGAAACATCATGCGATGATCTGGTCGGGCAATGTCGGGCTGGTCTTGCTTTGGGTTGCAGCCGCTTTAACCTTGATCACCGGCTTTGATTATTTCAAAAAAGCGCTTCCGTTTTTGAAAGATGAGGCATGATAGAGGTTTTATATTTTGCTTGGCTGCGCGAGCGCATCGGCATCCCCCGCGAAACCATTGATAGCCAAGCCGCCACAGTGGCGGATCTTATAACAGAGCTGCGCGCCAAAGATCCGCGCTACGCGCTGGCGTTTTCGGATCTCTCTGCGCTGCGCGCCGCAGTGGATCAAGAATTGGTTGAGTTTAATGCCCCGCTCAACGGCGCCAAAGAAGTTGCATTTTTTCCTCCGATGACGGGGGGGTGATCATGCGCATCCTCATTCAAGAACACCCCTTTGATCTGGGTCAAGAAGCGCAAAACTTTGCCGAGAGACAAGACAATGCCGGCGCAATAGTTACTTTCACCGGGATTGTGCGCGACACATCTGCAAGGGATTTACAAACCCTTGCAATCGAACATTACCCCGCCATGACCGAAAAGGCGATTTCTGACATCGCCCAAAGGGCAATTGACAGATGGTCCTTGCAGGACGCGCTGGTGCTGCATCGCTATGGAAACCTTGCCCCGGGTGAGGGGATCATGATGGTGGCAACAGCCGCCGCGCATCGCAGTGACGCGTTTGCCGCCGCCGATTTTCTGATGGATTATCTCAAATCGCGCGCACCTTTTTGGAAAAAAGAAATAACCGCGTCCGGAGCAAACTGGGTAGAGGCAAAAGACAGCGACGAGCAGGCTTTGAGGCGCTGGTAGCAGGACCATCGCACCCGCCCCGGGCATTATAAGCGGTCGGTTTCGCTTATCCGAGCCTGTCGCAATCCCTCCATCGCCGCGTCACGTTCTGCCCGCGCTTGGGCCAATAGGTTGGTCAGCTCAGCCTCTTTTAGGGCAGCCTCTTCACGCGCCGAATTGCGCTGAGTTTTGGCGTTAAGCAGCTCTTGTGTAACGTTGGTCATCGCCTCGACGCTGGGCAAAGAGCCCCGCAAAAGCTGCATCCAAAGCCAATGCATGCACCAGCCCATAACAAAAGCTGCAAACAGCGCGAACGCACCAATTAACATCACCTCATTGGCCTGCATTAGCATTTATCCTTGCCTCAGCTGGCAGCGTTTCTAGATCGCCTTGCACCGGCCGTACCGGTTCATTTTCGCGCAGATAAAATTCAATCCGCCGGTTGATATCACGCCCTTCTGCGCTGTCATTTGCGGCAATGGGTTTGGTTTCGCCATAGCCTTGCGCCACAAAACTGCCGGTTAAAATACGCCGCCTTTGCAGCTCCATCAACACCGCCTGCGCGCGCGTTTGGCTCAGTTGCAGGTTCATTTCCTCGCGCCCCTGACTGTCTGTATGGCCAGCGATTTCAAGCGGAATTTCTCCGCATTTGCGCAATATATCCGCGATTTTATCCAAGAGGTTCTGGCCTGCCAAATTCACCCGATCCGATCCCGGGTCAAAATTGATTTTTTCAGATTTTAGCAGTCCGTTTATTTGGCTGATACAAAGGGCAGCCGGCAGCAGATCCGGCTCTCTTTTGGGGGGCGGTTGATAGGTAATCTGCAAATCGGTGCGAACAGTGTTTGGCAAGATCTGGCGCACACTTAACGCCAAGGCGGCCTGCGCATCCTTGCGATGCGAAAGGCCAGAGACCGCTAGATCCTGCCGGGTCAAGCGCATTTGCGCCCGCTGCAAGGGCAGCATCGCCTCGATCAAAGACAGGATCTGCAAGGTCCAATCATTGCCCAGCGCCGGAACCAGCGATCCAGAAAACGCCACCTTATCAAATCCAAACCGGGCCTGCGCCAGCGCTTTTACCGCCCTTTGAGCGCGTTGATCTTCCAAAGGACCTTGCAGAATTAAGTTGCCATCCGCCTCAAGCTCGAACAAAAACTCTGCGGCGAGAAGCCCGTCCGCCATACCGGGCTGATTTCTGGACGCTTCAACTCCATACCCCTCTGGCAAACGCTGTTTTATTTTTTCGACCACTGCGGCGATGCTATCGACCTCTGGCATATCGGGAAAAAACAGCTGAAGGTGGTTATCCTCTAAATGAATCGTGGCTGTGCGGATCGGTTTTACTGCATCGAGCGCCAAGAAAATGGTTTCATCAAACCCGCTTGGGCGATCTGCCAAATTCATCAAACAGGGTAATCCATGCGTCAGGTCAAACGCTTGCAAAGCTGAGGCAAGCGCTTTGAGATGCATTTGGCTGTCGACTCGGCAGGCGAGAACCCGCAACGCGCCATCGCGTTTCACCGCGCGAAAGCGATAGCCTTCGGGCGCAGCATTGGGCGCCACCACCGCAACCTCATAGAGAAGGCCAGCCGGGCTAAGCTGCTCTAGATTTGTCAAAACCGCTTGCCGGCGCTCTTCCGTTTTTGCCAGCGCTTTCACAACAACGCGATCTTCCGCAATGGTCACCTCGCCGCGATGTATCTGCGTCAAAGCTTCAAGCCCAAGCTGCTGGGCGGCGAGCCATTTTTCAGACGGTCGGCGCTGGGCGGCGGTAAAGAAATGTTTCAGCTCCACCTGCCCCGCGGCCATATCACGCAAACCCGCCAGCAGCGTCTCTTGCGCCGGCCCGCTTGGCACATTGCCCAGTGCGCGGATTAACTTTGGGGTTTTAAAAATCTGCAGGGTAAGCGCAGCTGGTGTTTTAGCGTCTGTCTCAGATACAGAAATCTGATCTGATAGATTGTGCATCGCCACGGTTTTACGCGCCAGTGTCAAGGCTTGAAACCGCTGCGCCGCGGTTTCGGCTTGGCCAGAAAGCACAACCTGCCGCCCATCAGCGGCAACCTCAACCCAATCCAGATCCGCCTTTACAAAGGCCGCTTCAAGCCGCGATATGGTTTTTGTTTCAAGCGCCCAAACCAAAGCCATAGCGCAGAAACAGGCCAAGATCGCGGCGCCACTAAAGGTAATAAGAATGTAGCGCTTGGCCAAAAATCGCATAAGATCGCTCGGTTTACAGGGCTGGTGACTTCATAGGCTCTCGCGCCAATGGGTTCAATAAAGGAAAACCGCAAGGCCAAAGAACACCACGGGCAAAAAGCCGGTATGGCTGTTTGCCCGAAACAATCGCAACAACAACTCGGTTTCTCCTAAGCGGAACTGACGCAATTGCCACAACATATGTAGAACAAAGGCAGCAACGCCCAGACCCGCAACCCAGAAAGCTGGCCCCTGTACCTGCAGCGCCAAAGCGCCCATCATCAATCCCCCGCTGGTCAGGGCAAAGCCCAACAACCAAGGCCATGTCTTTGCGCCAAATAAACGCGCGGTGGATTTGATACCGATCAATGCGTCATCTTCAATATCCTGATGGGCATAAATTGTATCGTAAAACAGCGTCCAGAAAATACCGCTTAGATATAGGATCAGCGCGGCAACCTGTAACCCGCCCTGATGGGCGATAAAGGCCAATAAAACGCCCCAATTAAACGCCAAGCCCAAAAACACCTGCGGCCACCAGGTAAAGCGTTTCGCAAAAGGGTAAATCGCCACGGGGATCAGGGCGATGATCCCGCATGTAATCGCCGCCGCGTTAAAGCTGAACAGAATGCAGGCGGCCAGTGCCACCTGCGCGCCCATCCAGATCACCGCCGATTTCACCGATACTTGCCCAGAGGGGATCGGCCGCGATTTGGTCCGTTCGACCGCCCCGTCAAATTTGCGATCTGTGATATCATTCCACGTGCAGCCAGCCCCGCGCATTAAAAAAGCCCCCAGCCCGCATCCCACAAAAATCCACAAATCGCTTAAGGCAAATTGACCATCGGCTAGAATTGCAAGAAACAACCCCCACCAGCAAGGAAACAGCAACAACCAGGTTCCAATTGGCCGATCCGCCCGCGACAGGCGTAAATAAGGCCGGCTGGCCTGCGGCGCAAAGCGATCAACCCAATTGCCTTTCACAGCATCAAAAACTTCACCCGCCACCTCTGGTTTTGTTCTCTGCTCAGACATATGTTACGCCCTATGAATTCTAAAATCAGACTCTTTGTAGATCACCCGCTGGCACCGGCGCAATCACTACCTTTAACGCGCGAGCACGCGCATTACCTATTTTCCGTGATGCGCCAAAACGTGGGAGATCGCGTGCTGGTGTTCAACGGCCAAGACGGCGAATGGCTGGCTGAAATCACGCAAGCCGGTAAAAAATCGGGCGCGCTGAGCTGTTTAACACAAAGCAAAGCACTGCGCCCCCCCCCAGATCTCTGGCTGCTTTTCGCACCGATCAAAAAAACACGCACCGATTTTATTGTAGAAAAAGCCACCGAATTGGGTGCTGCACGGATTTGTCCGGTGCAAACCACCTTTACAAATTCTGAACGGATTCGGCGCGACCGGCTGCAAGCCCATGCGATTGAAGCGGCCGAACAATGCGGCGGCACCTATGTGCCAGTGGTTGACGCGTTACAGAAATTAAAGGCGGTTTTGGATCATTGGCCCCAAGATCGCAGCTTATTATTTTGCGACGAAACACAAGCTGGCGCGGCCACTTCATTCGCTGCGCTCGCACCGGGGCCCTGCGCCATTTTAATCGGTCCGGAAGGCGGGTTTGACGCGGCAGAGCGCCAGCAGATATCCAACCTGCCAAATGCGCATTGCATCAGCTTGGGCCCGCGCATTTTGCGCGCCGATACCGCCGCGGTAACCGCCCTTAGCCTCTGGCAAGCTCACCTAGGAGATTGGACATGATACGGCCCGAGGCCGCAGCGGTTTTACTGCGCTGGCGCGATGCGTTTATCGGCGCGGCGCTTATTGCCTTAGGGCTCTATTGGTTTACCAAGACTTTCGGGCTGTTATCCTGGGTGGGGGCGGCGCTGACCCTTATTGGAGCGCTGATTGGCTTTGCTGGGCTCCAGCGCGCGCGATTCGCAAAAACGCAACAAGGGGCCGGTATCGTAGATGTTACCGAAGGCCAAATCACCTATTTTGGCCCCGATACAGGCGGTGTGATTGCGCTGGATGATATCACCAAAATTAGCCTCATATATTATCAGAATCAGCAGCTGTGGAAACTCGAGCAACCGGCCCAGCCGGCGCTGTTTATTCCCACCGGTGCGACAGGCGCAGAGCGGCTGTTTGATGCTTTTACCCAGCTAGATAATTTTCAAATCGAGCCGATGCTTCAGCTTTTGGCGCAGCGCTTGAACACCCCTCAAACGATCTGGCAAAAAGACTATTTTTTAGACCCCCAAAATTACATCCATTGACAGCTTGGTTAATCCACAGCACATCTGCATCACTGAAACTTCGGAGATCCCGCAATGTCTATTCCCCAATCTGCTGGAGGCCCCATCGAGCACCCAGAGCAAATGGCGGCCTATCTGGCGGCTGGCTGCAAGCCGGAAAGCGAATGGCGCATCGGGACCGAACATGAAAAATTCGGCTTTTGCCAGGCAAATCAGATGCCTTTGCCCTATTCTGGGGCCTGTTCAATCCAGACCATCCTCGAAGCACTGCGCGACCGCTTCGGGTGGGCGCCAGTTTTAGAAGCGGATAAATTAATCGGATTAACCCGAAATGGCGCAAATATATCCCTCGAGCCGGGCGGCCAGTTGGAATTATCGGGCGCCCCTTTAAAGACCATTCATGAAACGGCCAGTGAGCTTAACCAGCATCTAGACGAGCTACGCGGCATCAGCGATGAAATTGGCGCTGGATTTATAGCGCTGGGCGCGGCGCCCATATGGTCTCATGAGACGATGCCCGTTATGCCCAAAGGCCGCTATACTCTGATGACCGATTACATGGATCGGGTCGGCACGATGGGAAAATTTATGATGTATCGCACGTCTTGCGTGCAGGTAAATTTAGATTTTAGCTCTGAAGCGGATATGGTTCAAAAAATGCGCGTAGCAGTTGCGCTACAGCCGATTGCAACCGCACTTTTCGCCAACTCACCGTTTTTCGATGGGTTGCCCAATGGCCATAAAAGTTGGCGCAGCCGCGTTTGGCAAGATCTTGATGCAGATCGCACAGGCATGTTGCCCTTCATATTTGAGCCGGGGTTTGGCTTTGAGGCTTGGGTCGAATACGCCCTCGATGTGCCAATGTATTTTGTCTATCGAAACGGCCGATATATTGATGCTTTAGGGCAATCTTTCCGCGATTTTCTGCAGGGAAAATTGCCCGCCTTGCCCGCAGAGCGGCCCAGCCTAAGCGATTGGGCGGATCACTTGACCACTATTTTTCCCGAGGCCCGGCTGAAAACATTTATTGAAATGCGCGGAGCAGATGCGGGGCAGACAGATCATCTATGCGCGCTTTCAGCGTTTTGGGTGGGCTTGTGTTATGATAAAACCGCGTTGGATGCGGCTTGGGATTTGGCTAAAAACTGGACGGCCGAGTTTCGCGAAACGCTGCGGATAAACAGCGCCAGAAGCGGCTTAGCGGCACAGGTCGACGGGGTTAAATTGATCGACCTGGCCAAGGAACTTGTAGATATCTCGCGCAAGGGCCTGATCGCAAGGGGCCGCGCCAATGTCGAAACAGGCGCCGTTGATGAAAGCCGTTTTCTAGACCCTCTCTTCGAAAATCTGGCAACCCAAAAAGCCCCGGCGGATCGATTGCTTGGTCTCTACAACAAAGAGTGGAACACAGATTTACGGCCAATTTACCACGCCGCACGTATCGGCTAGGCCGGCATATGCGCAAAAATATGTTGAACTTTAAACGTTAAGTCTTTCGCCAACTCTGCCTGCTAAATCTTACAGTGGGTAATGGGGAAAGAAAATAGGTGGGTCAGAAAAGACTGTTGTTCGAACAATTATCAAACGCAAAATAAGAAACCCGGAAGAACCACAAGAAAATGCCGGATGGAAAGTGGCCTATGCCGATTTCGTAACCGCCATGATGGCATTTTTTATGGTCATGTGGTTGCTGTCATCGGTAAACGAAGATCAGCGGCGGGGGGGCGCGGGATATTTCCGCCCGTCTTCAGACCTAAACCGGAAGCCAGTCCATGTTAGATAAAGGAATATTGCATGGTGGAGCCTATCTGCCTGGATCGGAAAAACGGTCAAACTGCCCGGATCATTCACCTATTCTGGCGGCGAAGTCACCGCTTTGATCACCCCGCCAACGGGCAGTGAGAAAACAGATTTTATCGTACGAGATGCAGCAGGGGCGGACATCTTTCGTCATAGGCTTGGTGCCCAAGATCAAGAATTCTCATGGGCGGGCACCACCTCAAAGGGCTCTGTAGCGCCGGTTGGACCTTATAATTTCGCCATTGAAGGCTTTGCGAAAGATCAATCATTAGGGATTTCTGAACTTGCCAGTTTGCAAACCATTGAAGAAATAGCGCAACCCGTTGAGGACATATTGGTCACCCTTGAAAATGGCCAAACCCTCCCGTGGAAAAGCCTTACCGGCCTGCGCTAACGCAGAAACCTTGCGCCTGCCAAAGACATCCCTTAATCGATCGGGCAGTCTGAAAGGATAAGCGCCCGTGCCCATAGCCAGTTTAGAGACATCTTTGCGCGAGAAAGGGCTGTTGCAAATACCCGCGCAATGGGTCGCGCTTTCGGGGGGGCGCTCAAACCGCGTTTGGCGCGTTTCACAAGCTGGCGCGCAAGATCTCTGCGTAAAACTCTATCCACAAACCGCATGGCAGAACCCGCTTTTTGCAAATGATCCTGCGGGCGAATATTATTGCCTAGAAAATCTTCACGCAGAACAGCTTTGTCCAAAGCCATTGGGGTTGGTAGAGACGCCCCAAGGGCGCTGTTTGGTTTATCACCATCACCGCGGGGTCAGTTTCAGCGATCAAACCGCGCCAGTCGGTCAATTGCTGGCGCGCATCCATAGCCGACCCGCGGTTCCGGCCGATTCAAAAGCCATAAGACACGCGCCCTGTGGATCCAGTGAATTAAACGCCCATACTATGCAAATTTTGCAACGATGCGAGGGGCCAGAGCGCGCGCTGTTGGAGCGCCTACGGCCGACCATCCCTGTAAAAAAACCAAAAGAAGTATGTCTAATTCATGCAGATCCGGTGGCAAATAATATCGTGATATCAAGCCAAACGGCCCTGCTGATTGATTGGCAAAGCCCTGCTTTGGGTGATCCAATGGAAGATCTAAGCCATTTCTTATCGCCCGCAATGCATCAGCTTTATCGTGGTCAAATACTGAACGCAGAGCAGCAGAGGCAGGTTTTAAACGCGTATCAAACGCGATATCCCCGTTTCGACTTTGCGCGTTTTGAACGATTATACCCGCATTACAGCTGG
>ERZ802824.2045-NODE-2045-length-10344-cov-17.0329_pt1 | contig 10344 bp, 9 predicted proteins | sample MGYA00345650_ERZ802824 | MGnify/ENA primary metagenome ERZ802824 (study PRJEB30503, sample SAMEA104212361) | marine metagenome | biome: Westerlies Biome; feature: [SRF] surface water layer (ENVO:00010504) within the epipelagic zone...; material: water... | reverse complement strand
TATTTATAAAAGTACTGGTAGTATTTTAAAAAAATACTTAATCAAAAAAAGAGTATTTATAATATGCGATTTAGTAGTATTCAATCTGTATAAAAAAAATTTATCTACTTCGCTAAAGCGCTCTAAAATTGAAGCTATTTTTATTCCTATTAAAGTGGATGAAAGAAAAAAAAATATAGCTACAGTCGCTACACTTTCATCAAAACTTTTGTCATTTAATATTGATCGTAAGGATACAATTATTGCATTTGGAGGAGGTATTCTTGGGGACATTGTTGGTTTTACAGCAAGTATAATCTTAAGAGGTGTAAACTATGTGCAAATACCCACAACTTTACTGTCACAAGTTGATTCTTCGGTTGGAGGAAAAACTGGAGTAAATAGCTCCTATGGAAAAAATCTTATTGGAACATTTTATCAGCCTAAATTAGTTATTATCGATACTAATGTTTTAAATTCACTTCCTAGGCGAGAATTATTGTCTGGCTATGCTGAAATTGTTAAATACGGCATAATAAAAGATATTAAATTTTTTAGGTGGCTTCTGAAAAATGGTTATAAAGTAATCGAAGGAAATAATAATGCCCGAATTTACGCAATTTATAGAAGTTGTATAAATAAGGCACAAATTGTTGAAGCTGATGAAAAAGAACAAGGAGTCAGAGCTCTATTGAATCTCGGTCATACTTTTGGTCATGCAATAGAGTCTCTAAATGAATACAAAAAAAATATCATTCACGGAGAAGCAGTGGCTATCGGAATCAGATTTGCAGTTAAATTATCTTATCTTGAGGGTTATATTAGTAACTCAGATTACAAAAAAATAGTGAGTCATTTTAATGATGTAGGTCTAAAAAATACACTTCCAAAAAAATTGAAAAATATTAATGCAAAAAAATTTGTATCTGAAATGTTAAAAGATAAAAAGACAATAAATGAATCACTTACTTTAATTTTAATAAAAAGAATAGGATCAGCATTTATAAAAAAAGACTACTCTCAAAAAAAACTTTTAAAGTTGTTTAAGGAGATTACAAATTAACAATGCTCTTTGATATCATTGTATTGTCAATATCTATATTAGTGCTTTTAGGACTTTCTGCTTTTTTTTCTGGATCTGAAACTGCTCTAACCGCAAGCACTAGAAGCCGACTTACTGGTTTAAATATAAAAGGTAAAAAAAATGCTCAAATTGCTATAAAGCTTTTAAATAATAAAGAGTCTTTAATTGGTGCAATCTTACTGGGAAATAATCTTGTTAATATACTTGCATCTTCTTTAGCCACTAGTCTTTTAATAAAAATGTTTGGTGACTCTGGTATTGCATATGCAGTTTTAATAATGACAATATTAATCGTTATATTTGCTGAAATACTTCCAAAAAGTTATGCAATCTCTAATTCTGAAAAAATGGCTTTAGCAGTAAGTCCTGTTATAAGACCATTTGTATATTTTTTATCTCCAATAACTTGGGTAATGGAAAAGATAGTTCATTTTATTTTAAATATTTTAGGAATGAATTATCAAAAAAATAGTAGATCTTTATCAGTACAAGATGAGATACGTGGTACGGTAGATTTACACCATAAAGAAGGTCGCCTCTATAAGTTTGATAAAGATATGGTAAAAGGTATTTTGGATCTCTCAGTAATAGGAATTGAAGACGTCATGGTTCATCGTAGCAATATGTTTACTGTTTCAATTGATGAAGATGCAGAAAATATTATAAATACAGTTATAGACAGCCCATATACAAGAATTCCTGTATGGCAAAATGATGCTGAAAATATAATCGGGATAATTCATGCAAAAAATTTATTACGATTAATTAGCTCAACAAAAGATAAGGTAATTTCAAGAGAGGATATTAAAAAAACTTTGCTTGAACCATGGTTTGTTCCCGAAACAACCACTCTCAAAGAGCAATTACAAATGCATTTAAGTAAACGAACTAAACTTGCAATGATAGTAGATGAATATGGAGCTTTAATGGGCATGATAAGTCTAGAAGACATTATTGAAGAAATAGTTGGTGATATAAGTGATGAGCATGATGTCATTGTTAAGGGTGTCAATGTAAATTACGATGGAAGCTTTAATATAAATGGCAATGTTGAAATTAGGGATCTAAATCGTGAATATGGATGGGAACTTCCAGACAGTGAAGCAAACACAATATCTGGCCTAATCATCCACGAATCAAGATCATTCCCAAATCCTGGACAAAAATTTAATTACTACGGTTTTCAATTTGAAATTTTAGATACAAAAGATAATCAGATATCACTCATCAAGGTCATGAGTGCTCAGTAATTTAAATTCATTTATTGAATAAAGTTTTAATACTAAAGCATGAATATGATGCCTTAGCTCTTCGTTTAATATTTGATGAATTATTCTTTCTCTGCTAATTTTATTTTTATTATTAAAATCTTCTGCAGCAATAATTAGCTTTATATGAGAATAGTCTCCGCGATCATTTGATTTGTGATTACGATGCTGTTCTGAAAAGTTAATCAATTTAAAATAAAAAGGATCTATTTTTTCTTTTATTTTTTTTGTTATTATATTTTCAATTTCCATTATGTTATTTTAGTTGTATTCTACATTTTATGACACAGCAAAAATGTAATAGTCCTAATTGTAATCTTATTGCTGAATATAGAGCACCACTTTCACCTGATAACTTAAAGGAATACCAATGGTTCTGCTTGAAACACATAAAAGAGTACAATAAAAATTGGAATTATTTTGAGAATATGTCCGCGGATGAAATAGAAGAATTCATAGAAAATGACATTATTGGGCATAGAAAAACCCATAAAATTGGTGCCAATAGAAGTAATTATTTTGATAAAACCAACGAAATTAGGGAAAATATATTTAATTCATTTAATCACATTGGAAATGAAGAATTTAGCTCTAATTCATTTAGAATTGAGTATACAAATGCATTGGCTGAATTAAATATAAATGATAAAAATTCTACCCTTGAAGATATAAAAAGTAAATTTAAAGATATTGTAAAACAACTGCACCCTGATACTGTTGGTTACAAAGAAGAAAATATTGAGAAGTTAAAAAAAGTTTTAGAGTCATATAAAATTATAAAAAATTATAATGAGCGATTTAAACCAAAATAATCAAATTGAGCCTGACATTTCAATTTCAGTAAACCAAGCTTTTGGAATTGATACTGATTTACATGTTGATGGCTTTTCACAAAATTCATCCTATGTACCAGAAATAGATACTAATTACTGCTTTGATAAAGCAACTACGATGGCGATTTTATCTGGCTTTAAATACAACAGAAGAGTAATGGTTCAAGGTTATCATGGAACAGGAAAATCTACTCATATTGAGCAAGTCGCTGCAAGGCTTAATTGGCCATGCGTTAGAGTAAACTTAGATAGTCATGTTAGTAGAATTGATTTGATCGGTAAAGATGCAATTGTTCTTAAAGATGGAAAACAAATTACTGAATTTCAAGATGGAATACTACCATGGGCAATACAAAATAATACAGCGCTTGTATTTGATGAGTATGACGCTGGTCGCCCCGATGTTATGTTTGTAATTCAGCGAGTACTAGAGTCTGAGGGTAAGTTTACTCTATTAGATAAAAATAGAGTTATTAAGCCTCATCCCTCATTTAGATTATTTGCTACCACTAACACTGTTGGTTTAGGTGATACGAGCGGTTTATATCATGGAACCCAACAAATTAACCAGGGCCAAATGGATAGATGGAATATTGTGACAGCCTTAAACTATCTAGATAATAAAAAAGAAAAAGAAATTATAACGTCAAAAGTAAAAAGCTATGATACTCCTGAGAAAGAAGAAATAGTTGAACTTATGATTAAAGTTGCAGATTTATCAAGAAAGGGCTTAATAAACGGTGACATTTCAACTGTAATGAGCCCAAGGACTGTGCTTACCTGGGCTGAAAATGCTGAAATTTTTGATTTTAATATTGCTTTAGCATTTAAACTGACTTTCTTAAATAAGTGCGATGACAGTGAAAAACCCATTATTGCTGAATATTATCAAAGATGTTTTGGTGAAGATATATCTACTATCCAATCTGACATAACAATTGTCTAGGTGAAAGAAGATACTCTAGATACATTTAAAAGAGCTTTATCATCTACTATAAAAGCTATAGCTGAAGACAAAGAATTAGAGGTTGTGTTTGGTAATAGTGCCTCTTCTGCAGAAAATAAAATCACTCTTCCAGAAATTAATAATCTTGAGGATATGAATGATCTCGCTTCAATTAGAGGAGTAGCTGATAATGAGGCTTTGATTCATAAATATAGAAATAATGATACTTTCAGCGAATTTCTTCCTAATAAAGAAAAAAATAGAAAGATCTATGAGTCTCTGGAAAATAGTAGAATTCAAATTTTAGGTAGTAAATATATGCGAGGTATAAAATCTAACCTTTTAAGTCTATATGAAAAAAATTGTAATGATAAAAACTATGCTAATGTTACCAGTCAATCAGATATAGATATCGAAAATGCTCTAGAAATTTATATAAAGAAAAAAACTGATAATTCTTTAATACCTAAAAGTGCATCCCATGCTTTATCGTATTGGGATAAATGGTTAGATAATAAAATTGGTAGCTCGGTCTATGAATTATTAGAAAATATAGATGACCAAGAAAGATTTGCTAAGCTAGCAAATAAATTGATATCAGACTTAAAGCTATACGATACAAATGAAAATAGAGATGAGTCAGAAGATGAAAATAAAGGACAGCAGACTGAAGAATTAGACAATCCTGATGTAGATGAAACTGAAAATCAATCATCAATGAGCGATGAGGAAATGGAAAATTCAGAGGAAGAGGTTCAAACAGAAGATAGTGAGCAGCCAGTAGATGAAAATACTGATGATATGCAGGACCTAGAGGATAATGGATCAGAAAATGTAACACCACAATATAAAGAGAGCAAATCAATCGAAACTATACTCACTGAATATAGAGTTTATTCTAATCAATTTGACGAAATTATTACCGCACAAGACTTATGTGAAGATGAGGAATTAAGTAGACTTAGGAAATATCTAGATCAACAGCTAAAATCTTTTCAGACTATTATCTCAAGACTTGCAAATAGATTACAAAGAAAATTACTTGCTAAACAAAATAGAAGTTGGGAATTCAATATTGAGGAGGGACTACTAGATACATCAAGATTAACAAGAGTTATTACCGATCCATTTTATTCCCTGTCTTTTAAAAAAGAAAAGGATACCGATTTTAAAGATACTGTCGTTTCTTTATTAATTGATAACTCTGGATCAATGCGTGGTAGACCTATTACAGTTGCAGCAATGAGCGCTGATATCCTTGCTCGTACTCTGGAAAAATGTGGTGTGAAAGTAGAAATACTTGGCTTTACCACAAAAGCTTGGAAAGGTGGCAAAAGCAGAGAGAGCTGGATGCACAATAACAAACCTCCATCACCTGGTAGATTAAATGACTTAAGACATATTATTTATAAAGCAGCCGATGAGCCTTGGAGAAGATCTAAAAAAAATCTAGGACTAATGATGCGAGAAGGTTTGCTAAAAGAGAATATTGATGGTGAGGCTTTATTATGGGCTCATAAACGTCTTCAAAATAGATATGAAGCAAGAAAAATATTAATGGTAATATCTGATGGAGCTCCTGTTGATGATAGCACTCTATCAGTAAATTCAGGAAACTATCTTGAAAAACATTTGCGGGGGGCGATCAACTGGATAGAAAATAAATCTGATGTACAGTTGCTTGCAGTGGGTATAGGCCATGATGTTACAAGATACTATAAAAAGGCTGTAACTATTGTAGACGCAGAGCAATTAGCTGATGTAATGACAGAACAGTTAGTTGACTTATTTGAAGAAAATCCAAAAATGAAAAAAGAAACTTTAAATTAAATTATTGTTGAGCAGATTTTTTAACGAGACTTTTCTTTATAGTCCTTGCTTTCGAAGATAATTTATTACTTTTAACTTTTAGCAAATAATCATCAATACTTCCATATTTAGCTACAGTTCTTATTGATGAAGCAGCTACTGATAGTCTTACATTTTTATTAAGAATTTCACTTTTAAATGTGACTGATTGAATATTTGGAATAAACTTTCGTTTAGTTTTATTGTTAGCTTTGCTAACATTATGTCCAAACTGAACTTTTTTTCCTGTTAAATCGCATGCTCTAGTCATAGTGAATGTGTATTAATCATTCAAATCAAGTATGTCAATAGCTACTTATTTTTATCTAAAAAAGTATCAATGATTGCTTGAGAAGCAGTGTAAAATCCAGTATCTCCGCTAATTATTTTTGTTACTTCGTTTGCAATTTTCTTTGAGATCTCTCTATCTTTATTAAGTTTTAATAATATTTTATTTCTTACCTCTTCTTCTAACCAGTAAGAAAGTTGATTTTTTCTTCTATTTTGAAATTCATTACTGTTTTTATTAGTCTCAGTAATCTGATTGTATGCATCTAGCACTAAATCCATACCCTTATTTTCTACTGAGGAAACTAAAACAACTTGCGTATCCAGTGTATTACTCTCTTTGTTATAAAAGCTTAGCGCCGACTTATAATCTGAAGCAGTTTTTGAAGCTTGCGCTGCTAAATCTCCATCATTTTTATTAACTATGAAAAGATCTGCATACTCAGTAATTCCCTTCTTAATACCCTGTAATTCATCACCAGATCCAGGACCGACAATTAATGTAAAAATATCAACAAGATTAGCGGCTGTAATTTCTGACTGCCCCACGCCAACTGTCTCGATAAATATGTAGTCATAGCCAGCAGCATCTAAGATGATTGCGGCTTCTCTTGTTCCCACGGCAATTCCACCTAACGATCCTCTAGATGGAGTTGATCTAATAAAAGTATTATCATTTTTTGAAATCTCACTCATTCTAGTTTTATCACCAAGAATGGAGCCCCCAGTAAAGTTTGATGATGGGTCGATAGCTAAAACTCCTAATTTAAAATTTTTATTTACTAAAAATGTCCCAAAGGACTCAATAAAAGTAGATTTGCCCACACCAGGAGGTCCCGAAAATCCTACTCTAATAGCGTGTCCGGGGGATTTGATAAGTTGAGATATTAGCTCGTGACTTTTTTGAATGTCTTCATCCCTCGATGATTCGACTAAAGTAATAGCTTTTGCGATTGCAGCTCTTTCTCCAGCAACAATTCTGTCTTTTAGCTCTTTCATAATATAATTCTTATTTTTTAGAAATTAATTCAATTACTTTTTCCGCAGAGTCTAAAATACTTGTTCCAGGCCCAAAAATTGCCGAAACTTCATTATCATATAAAAACTGATAGTCTTGCTCAGGAATAACTCCTCCAACAAATACAATTATTTTATTACTTTTATCAAGATCTTTTAGTTGTTTCATTAATTCTGGAACAAGAGTTTTATGGCCTGCAGCAAGGGTTGAAACACCAATAGCATGTACATCATTTTCTATTGCATCTTTTGCTACATCTTTAGGTGATTGGAATAAAGGACCCATATCGATGTCAAAACCTAAATCAGCAAATGACGTTGCAACAATTTTTGCTCCTCGATCATGTCCATCTTGTCCCATTTTAACAATTAAAACTCTTGGTCTTCTTCCATTTTCTTTTTCAAAATTATTTATTTTATTTTGAATAGCCATAAATTTATCATCTTTCTCAAAAAATTTACCATAAACTCCTGAGACACCTACGTTAGTTGCATAGTGTCTGCCAAATGCATCTTCTAAAGCCTTTGATACCTCCCCAACTGTTCCTCTAGCTCTGATTGCTTCAACACATAGATCTAATAAATTTCCTTTTTTATTTTTTGCAGCTTCAGTAATAATACTTAATTTTTCTTTAAGTAAATCATTATTTCTTGTCTCTTTTAGACTACTTATTTTTTTTATTTGATCTTCTCTTACTTTCTCATTGTCTATAACCAATACGTCAATTTTAGGTTCCTTTGGATTTTTGAACTTGTTTACACCTACTACTATTCTCTTACCGCTATCAACTTTAGCCTGTTTTTTAGTAGCAGACTCTTCAATACTAAGTTTCGGCATTCCAGCAGCAACAGCTTTGGTCATGCCACCCATTTCTTCTACTTCTTCGATAATTTTCCATGCTGCAGAGCACATATCCTCTGTTAATTTTTCAACAAAATATGAGCCTGCTAATGGATCAACTGTCTTAGTCACTCCAGTTTCATTCTGAAGTATTAATTGTGTATTTCTAGCAATTCTTGAAGAAAATTCCGTCGGAAGCGCAATTGCTTCATCGAATGAATTAGTGTGAAGGCTTTGAGTTCCACCCAAAATAGCTGACAGTGCTTCATAAGATGTTCTTACAATATTGTTATAAGGGTCTTTTTCAGTTAAAGATACTCCTGAAGTTTGACAATGCGTTCTCAGGGTTAAAGATTTTTCATCTTTTGCCCCAAAATCTTGCATTATTCTTGCCCAAAGTGTTCTTGCTGCTCTTAATTTTGCAATCTCCATAAAAAAATCTGTACCTATTGCAAAAAAGAATGAAAGTCTTGGTGCAAAATCATCAACAGCCAATCCTTTTGACATAGCAGCTCTTACGTATTCCATTCCATCTGCTAGTGTAAAGGCGAGCTCTTGAACATTGTTTGCACCAGCTTCCTGCATATGGTAACCAGAAATAGAAATTGAATTAAATTTGGGCATTTCATTAGCTGTATATTCTATTATGTCTGCAACAATTCTCATTGAGGGTTCAGGAGGATATATATAAGTGTTTCGAACCATGAATTCTTTTAAAATATCGTTTTGAATTGTTCCTGATAAAACTTTTTTATCTAAACCTTGTTCTTCTCCTGCAACTATAAAAGCTGCCAATACTGGTAACACAGCTCCGTTCATAGTCATTGAAACTGACATTTTTTCTAGTGGAATTCCATCGAATAAAATTTTCATATCTTCAACACTATCAATCGCCACTCCTGCCTTTCCAACGTCACCCATAACAATTTCATCGTCTGAGTCATAGCCTCTATGAGTTGGTAAATCAAAAGCAACTGAAAGTCCCATCTGTCCTGCTTCTAGATTTTTTCTATAAAATTTATTTGACTCTTCTGCTGTAGAAAAACCAGCGTATTGTCGTATTGTCCACGGTCTATTTGTATACATTGATGCCTTAGGACCACGGGTATATGGCCATTCGCCAGGTAACGAATTAATATCATTAAATTCGTAATTTAATAAATCTTCACTGGTATACAATGGGTTAATATTAATACCTTCGTCTGTTTCATAAGAAAATTCGTTAGAAGCCTCTATTTTTACTTCTTTTACAAATTTCTTTTCCCAGTTATTTAATCTATTATTTTTGTCTTTTTTCATTTTTTAATCTTTATATGAAATATTGATAAATTGTTATATATAGTCTAATGAATGTATTGTGTATTAGAATATTTAAGGAACATACAATGTTAATGATTCGATCATCATTTCTACCTGATTTGTTCTAATCTCTATGCTATATATAGTAATACATAATATCACCTATACAACTTAATAGAGCTTAATGTTTGATAAACTAAAGACTTTTTTTGATGATAAAACGGATATTTCCGAGATCAACTTTACACCAGAACAGGTTGCAACTGTTGCTCTACTAATCTCAACAGCCAAATATGATGGAGCTTTTGATGAAGTTGAGAGAGACGAGATTATGACTTTAATCAAAAACTATTTTTCTTTATCCTCAGATGATAGTAATAAGCTTTTTAAAGCAGCTGAAATTATTGAAGATGAAGCAAATGATTTACAGCAATTTACAAGAACTTTGAATTTAATTTTAAATGATGAGGAAAAGCTTAAAATTATCGAATTGATTTGGAAAATAGTTATGGCAGATGGTATTATTGATAGCTATGAGGAAAATTTAGTAAGGCGTTTAAGTGGTCTTTTATATTTACAGGATAAAGACATAGGAAATATAAAAAATAAGATGACCAATGACATACATAGTTAACGATAAATGTATTAAATGCAAACATACTGATTGTGTTGATGTTTGTCCCGTAGATTGTTTTTATGAGGGTAAAAATATGCTCGTAATAAATCCAGATGAGTGTATAGATTGTGGGGTTTGTGAGCCAGAATGTCCCGTTGACGCAATACTGTCCGATACAGAAGATGGTATTGCTGAATGGGTTGACATAAATGAAAAATATTCAAAATTGTGGCCTAATATTAATGAAAAGAAAGACCCATTGCCAGATGCAGAAAAATATGAAAACGAAGAAAATAAATTCAATAAATATTTCTCAGAGAATACA
>ERZ802824.2037-NODE-2037-length-10395-cov-16.4489_pt1 | contig 10395 bp, 10 predicted proteins | sample MGYA00345650_ERZ802824 | MGnify/ENA primary metagenome ERZ802824 (study PRJEB30503, sample SAMEA104212361) | marine metagenome | biome: Westerlies Biome; feature: [SRF] surface water layer (ENVO:00010504) within the epipelagic zone...; material: water... | reverse complement strand
AACTGCTTCGCCGGCGACACCGTCATCGACGGCTTGCTGTCGTCGTGGAAGGGGCAGATCCCAACAAACTCTCTGCCCTTCTTTTTGAGCACGACGTGCTCACCCACCACATCAACGATGTCGGCACGCTCCTTGACGGCCTCAATGGTTCGGGGATGCAGACGGGCACTCACCATCACCCCATTGTGGAAGACCCAGGCGCTTGCGACGAGAAATCCGCCGAGGGAAACCGTTCGTCCCTACGGGTGGCAAGGTTGTTGGAGTGGTTGCGGACGTGTTGATGCGGAGCCTGCTGGCAGCGATCCGCGGAACGCAGTCACCCCAAGAGTGGAGAGCCTGCACCTCTTTGCTGGGTGCAGCAATGGCCTTCAGCCTGATGACGGTCTGCGTGAAACACCTCGGGGGCCGTTTGCCTGTGGCGGAGATCGTGTTGATCCGATCACTGATCAGCATTGCGATCACCCTGACGATGCTTGCGCAGGTGAACGTCTCGCCCTGGGGGCATCAGAAAGGACTCCTGCTGATGCGCGGGGCGCTCGGCACCATCGCGCTGCTGCTCTTCTTCCAGGCCTTGGCGAGCTTGCCCCTCGCGGCAGCGACCCTGATTCAGTACACCTATCCCACGCTGACGGCGCTCTCAGCCTGGGCTCTGCTCAAGGAACCGATCCGCAAACGCATCGGACTGGCCATCGTGCTCGGCCTAATCGGAGTGATCCTGGTGGTCCAGCCCGAATGGATGGGTCAGTCCGTGGCAGGACTCCCGACCGTGGCAGCGCTGATCGGACTCGGTGGAGCCCTGATGACAGCCCTGGCCTATGTGAGCGTGCGTCAGCTGTCCGGGAGGGAACATCCGCTGGTGATCGTGTTTTATTTCCCGTTGGTCTCTGTGCCCGCCACACTGCCGCTGCTCGTGGGCAGGTTCGTTCTCCCGACCGGCATGGACTGGGTCTGGCTTGTCGGGGTCGGTCTCATGACCCAGATGGGGCAGATCTGGCTCACCCAGGGGCTGGCAGCCATGCCAGCGGCCCGAGCCACATCGATCAACTATGTCCAAGTCGTGTTCGCGACCCTCTGGGGTGTGCTCTTCTTCGCAGAGCCGGTTACTGGGAGCGTGATTGTTGGAGCACTGTGTGTTCTTGGAGCCACGCTGATCAGCTTGAGCGCCCGTCAGTCGATGGCGAGGGGGTAGGTGATCCAGGCCTGCGATGCGCCGTCATCAGAGCCGCTTGGAATCGCCAAACGCCAGCTTTCACCGCGTTCACCCCGTTCGAGGTACAGCTCAAAGGCGCTATCCACCTTGACAGCGTCACCGGGCAGACGCCAGTCAAAGCGACCGGTGAGATGCACGCCTTTCTGCTCACCGATGCGGATCGCGTCCTGATCTTCCAGCCGCACCCTGCTCACCTCGGGAACACCGCCAGCGTCCAGATCAAGGGAACGGGCGATGGAGGTCTGCGTGAGCTGGATCTGCTGGCCCAACGCACTCAGCAGCACGGAGCGAGGAGGCTGATCGGATGCCACGCATGCAGAGAGCCCAATGCTCATCACCAAATAAAGCAGGCCTGTTACCGCGATCCGGAGCCAGCGACGAAACGGAACGGGCATGGAGAACGGGCTGGACAGATCAGGCAGCATGGCTTCAACAGACACTCTCCCATGATCGGCTGGCTGCAGGGAGAAAGAATCCAGAGCTGGGAGCAAGGTGGTCGTCGTGGGGTGGTGATCGCCTGCGGCGGAGTCGGTTACGAGGTGCAGCTCACCTCCAGGGATCAGAGCCGACAGATGGATGGCACCTCCTGCACGTTCTGGGTGCACCAAGTGCAGCGGGAGGATGGATCCACCTTGTACGGATTCTGCGAGCAACAGGAACGCGATCTGTTCCGAACCCTTGTTGGCGTCAATGGGGTTGGTCCGCAGATGGCCCTGGCGTTACTCGATTGTTGCCGAGTTGAAGAGCTCGTGGCTGCCATCGTTGATGGCGACCTGAAACGCCTCACGCAGGCGCAAGGTGTTGGCAAACGCACCGCTGAGCGGATCGCGGTGGAACTGCGTGATCGCCTCGGTGCCTGGGCACCGTTGCAGGAACCAAGCCTGTCCCTCGTGGATCGCAGTGATGTGAAGGAGATTCCCCTCGGGGAGACATCCTTAAGGGAGCTTCAGATCACCCTCGAAACCCTTGGCTACGAAGATCTGGAAATCCGCAGAGCCATGCGTGCCGTGGCAACAGGGACCGACGTGCCCGCAGAGGATGACGGCGACGCCTGGTTACGGGCAAGCCTGAAGTGGTTAAGCCAATCGGCCTAGGGCCCCACGGCAGAGTAAATTGTTTGTTTGCACTGTCAGGGCCAGACGCCGCGCATGTCGCTCGATACCACCGAAAAGCAAGAACTGATCAACGCTCATCAGACCCACGCCACCGACACCGGATCGGCTGAGGTTCAGGTGGCCATGCTCACAGAGCGCATCTCGAAGCTGAGCAGCCACCTGCAGCAGAACATTCACGACTTCTCCTCTCGTCAGGGTCTTCTGAAGATGATCGGCCGTCGCAAGCGCCTGCTCGGCTATGTGCGTAACAAGAGCGAGAAGCGGTACACGGATCTGATCGCCAAACTGGGCATCCGCGGCTGATCCGCGGTTCCAGTTTCTTCGTGAGCCATGGCCGAACGACGCGATCCCCTGCCGTTTGAACCGCGCCGATCGGCACCCACTCCTTCGGTCAACCAGCCGATTCCCAAAGATGTGGCCAATCGGATGGCTCGGAGGGTGGCCATCGCGACCGGACTCCCTTCCTTGATGGGAATGGGCGTGTTTGTCGGAAGCTACGTGCTGGTGAGCCGAGGCATCCTTGACATCCCGCCTGGAATCACGCTGGTCACGTCCGGCTTGTTTTTTCTGCTTGGCCTTGTTGGACTGAGTTACGGCGTTTTGTCAGCGAGCTGGGAACCCCAACCCGGAACTCTGCTTGGAATCGAGCACATCAAACCCAACCTGCAGAGACTGCGCAGTTCGATCCGAGCCCAGAAGCAGAGCTGAAATCGTTCGCTTCAATCCCTCGTCTTCAGACCCAATCTCAAACCAACAGGGGGTCACTGCAACTGACCCTGAAGGAGCTGTCCAGCAGATGCTTTTGCGCAGCAGCAACATCTCGGACGCAGAATTGGGGACCTAACCGCACGTAGCGAACATCCGATCCCCGTCGGACGGCGGCGACCACCGGAACGCGCACCCCGAGTTCATCCTGATCGGGGCGGTACGCCTGCAGGCACTCCCTAAGCTTGTGCTGAACAGCCACATCACTGGCCTGATCGGCATCCAGCTCCACCATGAGGAGGCGCAAATCATCGATGGCACGGCAGTCATCCACAATCAGCTGAACACGCTCATCGCGGCGATCAACAGCAGCCCAAACCAGTAGGCGGGCTTCGACAAGCAGATGATCCGCAAGCCGCGCATAGCTCTTGGGAAAGACCACTGCCTCACAGGAGCCCGTCAGATCTTCCAGCTGAAGCACAGCCATGCGGTCACCCTTTCGCGTCGTCACCTGACGCATTTCGCTCACCATGGCAATGGCGCTCACCTTGGCCTTGTCCGCTTGCTCCTCCAGACCAGCAAGCCCGATCGGTGCCAGCAGTCGGGCCGGAGGGGTGAGCTGCTTGAGCGGATGGTCTGAAAGGTAGAAACCCACCAGATCTTTCTCGAGCTTGAGCTTTTCGCTGGGGTGATAGTCCTTCACCGGCGCAGCCTTGGGCGCCAGGCTCAGGTCAGATGGAGCATCGGAATCCCCGTCTGCAGAGCCTGCCATCAGATCGAAGAGATTGCCCTGACCACTGGCGCGATCCCGGGCACGGGAATTCGCCCAGTCGAGCAGCAGATCGAGATCGGCGATCAACTGGGCACGGTTGGCCTCTGGCTCAAGGGCATCCATCGCACCGCAATGAATCAGTGATTCGAGGCTGCGGCGATTGATCACGCTGGAAGGCACGCGATCGCACAGATCAGCGAGGGATTCAAAGGGTCCATCCGCTTCTCGGGAACGAATCAGAGCACGGATCGCTCCGTCGCCGAGATTGCGTACCGCGGAGAGGCCGAACAGGATGCGTTGATCGCGGGGGGTGAAGTCGGTGCCCGATGCGTTGACATCCGGAGGCATCACCTCAATGCCCATGGCGTTGCAGTTGGAGATATAACGCTGCACCTTGTCACTGGCACCGGCATTCACGGACAGCAGCGCAGCCATGTACGCCACCGGATAGTGCGCTTTGAGATAAGCGGTCTGATAGGTCACCGCCCCATACGCCGTGGAATGACTCTTGTTGAAGCAGTATTCGGCGAAGAGCACCATCTGGTCGAAGAGTTCATCGGCCACCTTGTCGTCGACACCGCGCTCGGAGGCGCCCTTCACAAAAATGCCCCGATGTTTCTGCATCTCAGACACCTTTTTCTTGCCCATGGCCCGGCGCAGCAGGTCAGCTTCCCCCAGGGAGTAACCAGCAAGATCCTGGGCGATGCGCATGATCTGCTCCTGATACACCATGATTCCGTAGGTTTCGCTGAGAATCGGCTCCAGGGTGCTGTGAGCGAAGTCGATCGCCTCGCGTCCATGCTTCCGGTTGATGAACTTGGGAATCAGTCCGGCATCGAGAGGGCCAGGGCGATACAGCGCCAGGATTGAAGAAATATCCTCCAGTGACGACGGTTTGAGATCGCGCACGATCTGACGCATCCCGGTCGACTCCAGCTGAAAAATGCCTTCAAGGTCACCCCTGGCCAGGAGATCAAAGGTTCCCTGATCCTGGGGAGGGAGCTGATCGGGATCAATCCGCTCCCCAGTGCTCTGGGCAACAAGCTCAAGGGTCTTGTCGATCATTGTGAGGTTTTTGAGACCCAGGAAATCCATCTTGAGGAGACCCATCGACTCCACGTCCTCCATGAAGTACTGGGTGATCACCTGCCCGTCGTTGTTGCGCTGCAGAGGGACCAGCTCATCAAGGGGATCCGCGGCAATCACCACACCGGCAGCGTGCACACCAAAGGTCTTGTTGGTGCCCTCAATGCGCATGGCCATATCAACCCAGCGTTGAACCACAGGGTCCTTGTCGTATTTCTCCTTGAATTCGGGGTTCGGCGACTCATCGCCGATCATTGCCTTGAGCTTGGCTGGCTTTCCGCGTACCACCGGGATGAGCTTCGCGAGCCGGTCGGCGTCGCCATAGGGAATATCCAGCACCCTGGCCACATCCTTGAGCACAGCCTTCGACGTCATCCGGTTGAAGGTGATGATCTGCGCCACTTTCTCCTCGCCGTAACGGCGCGTGACGTAGTCGATCACCTCGCCCCGGCGTTCAATGCAGAAGTCGGTGTCGATATCAGGCATCGACTTGCGTTCTGGGTTCAGGAAGCGCTCAAACAGCAAGCCATTGCTCACCGGGTCGATATTGGTGATTCCAAGGGCGTAGGCCACGAGCGAGCCAGCCGCCGAGCCGCGGCCAGGACCGACTGGAATACCTTGCTCTCTGGCGAAACGGATGTAGTCCCACACCACAAGGAAGTAGGTGGGAAATCCCATCTGCTCCATGATCTGAAGTTCATGGGCGAGACGATCGGCGTAGGTCTCCTCGATCGTGTCGTTGCTGGATAATCCAAGCCGATCACGCAGACCTTGCTCGGTGACCTCATGCAGGTAGGTGACCGGCGTATGCCCCTCAGGGATTGGGAAGCGGGGCATCTGATAGCGGCCGAGGATGTCATAGTCCTCAACTTTCTCCGCCACAGAAACAGTATTAGCAATGGCCTCCTGCACCACAGCAGGGTCAAGGTGATCGGCAAACAACCGGCCCATCTCCTCTTCACTCTTGAGATATTCAGTGCCGGTGTAACGAAGGCGTTTCTCGTCGCTGATCAGCTTGCCCGTGAGCACGCAGAGGAGGGCGTCATGGGCTTCCACGTCATGACGGGTCAGGTAGTGGGCATCGTTGGTGGCCACCACCTGAATACCGAGCTCCTGGGCGATCTTGACGATCTCCACATTCACAATGCGATCTTCGGGAGAGCCGTGATCCTGGATCTCAAGATAAAAATCCTCTCCGAACACCTCCTGGTACCACCGGGCCACGTCCCTGGCCACATCGGGTCTCTCACGCATGATGGCCTGAGGAATCTCTCCGCCTAGACAGGCGGTTGCCACGATCAGACCCTCGCTGTACTGCTTGAGGAGGTGCTTGTCGATGCAGGCTCGGGAGAAAATTCCCCGACCGCGCATGCCGCGCAGGTGACTGATGCTGGTCAGCTTGACGAGATTTCGATAGCCGACAGCATTTTTCGCCAACACAACCAGGTGATAACGCCGCTCCTTCTTGGGCTGTGGGTCATCAATGGACCCATTGATGACGTACATCTCATTGCCGATGATCGGCTTGATCCCAGCCCCCTTGCAGAGCTTCAGCAGCTCCACGGCTCCATACATCACACCATGGTCCGTCAGAGCCAGTGCCGGCATTCCCAGCTCTTTGGCACGCTCAACCATCTGGGGCAGCTGAGATGCGCCATCCAGGAGGCTGTAATCGCTGTGGTTGTGAAGGGGAACGAATGCCATAGGCATAGCCTAAGCGCCGGCGCAAGATGCAGGGGCAGGACCGAGTCGCCAACACCGCATCTAGCGTGAATTGGATCTAATCGAACCAGCTGGCAACGTTCAGCCTGGGATGAACGCCCCCTCTGGACGGGATTTCATGACATCGGCTGCCTGTTCGTACTGGTGAGCAACCTGCAAGAGGCGCGGCTCCTCGAGCACGTTTCCAATCAGCTGCACTCCGATCGGCAGTCCTCCGTTATCAAAGCCGCAGGGGAGGCTGATCGCCGGAAGACCCGCCAGATTGGCCGGAATCGTCAGCAAATCAGATAAGTACATCGCCAGCGGATCATCCGCGTGGGCGCCGTTCTTAAAGGCCGTACCGGGAGCAGTTGGCGTCAGCAGCACATCCACTGACTGGAATGCGGCATCGAAGTCACGCCGGATCAGCGTGCGCACCTGTTGGGCCTTCTTGTAGTAAGCATCCACATAGCCCGCCGACAGCGCATAGGTGCCGATCAGGATGCGGCGCTGTACCTCACTGCCGAATCCTTCGGCACGGCTACGTGCGGTCATCGCGGCCAGCGAGGCTGCATCCTCAGCCCGGTATCCATACTTCACACCGTCGTAACGGGCGAGGTTGGCCGATGCCTCAGACGGTGCAATCACGTAGTAGGTGGCGATCCCGTCGTTGAACCGGGGACAGCTCACATCCACCAAATCCGCCCCAAGGGCCTGCAGCTGCTGCGCAGCAGCAAGAACGGATGCTTTCACCTGAGGATCCAGACCCTCCTGTTCGAAGCATTCCCTCACAAGTCCAACTTTCAGGCCTTCCACGGGACGCCCCAGTGCCGCGCAGTAATCCGGAACGGGAGCATTGAGACAGGTGGAATCGCGGGGATCCGCACCCGCCATCACCTGAAGCAGCTCCGCGGCATCGGCCACGGAATGGCTGAAGGGACCGACCTGGTCGAGGGAACTGGCGAAGGCAACGAGTCCATAGCGACTGACACGCCCATACGTCGGCTTAAGACCGACCACGCCGCAGAACGAGGCCGGCTGACGAATCGAACCGCCGGTATCGGAACCGATGGAGGCCAGACACTCGCCGGCCGCCATCGCCGCAGCGCTTCCACCGGAGCTGCCGCCAGGGACATAGTCAGGATTCCAGGGGTTCGCCGTGGGCCCGAAGGCGGATGTCTCCGTGGATCCACCCATGGCGAACTCATCGAGATTCGTCTTACCGAGCAGAACGGCTCCAGCAGCCCAGAGGCGCTCGGTCACCGTGGACTCATAGGGGGGAACGAACTGCTCCAGCATCCGACTGGAGCAAGTGGTACGAACACCACGTGTACAGAGGTTGTCCTTGATGGCTAGAGGAACCCCGGCGAGACGAGGCAAGTCCTCACCGGCGGCACGGGCTTCATCAACGCGATCGGCATCGGCCCTGGCCCGCTCCGCGGTGACCTCAAGGAAGGCATGGATTCCAGGTTCAACCGCTTCGATCCTGGCCAGATGGTGGTCGGTGAGCTCCCGTGCTGAAACCTCTCCGTTCGCCAATTGCTGACGCCATTCGGCGATCGCCATGGTCAGAACTTTCGTGCAGCTGAGACGCTATCAGCCAGTCGAAATGCCAGAGAGCCTCTCAGGACGCAGACTCAATCGTGAACGGCTCCGTACGACGACAGCGGATCAGGGATTGCTCGATGGAATCGGGTGACTCAGATTCGAGGTCTGCGAGAAATCCTGGGAGAGCTTTCTCAAGACCGGAGCGGCGGACATAAGGTCCGAACCAGTAAGTCACACTCGGATTATGGGTGTGAACTTTGGCCCACCATGCGAGTCCAAGGCCGTTGGCAAGGGAGCGCATCGGCCAAATCAGCGGGCTCATGGCGGAGCTGTGAAGACCCCGTCATTGTGCCTTGATTTAGCACGCTCGGCTTTCAAAGTTCGACACTTCCATCGAAACTGGGTGTTGGAATCTCGGTCGAGCGTTCAAGCTGAAGATCCAGCACTGTTTCCTGAGGCTTCACGACGCTGCGGGTCTTCGGTGCCGCTGGCAATCTTGGGCGCACGATCTGCGGCGAAGGGTTCTGACCACGCAGGCCTTTCATCCAGCCACGACGGGCCACCTCGTAGAGGCAAAGAGCAGTGGCAACCGACGCATTGAGACTCGGAGTGATGCCTCGGAGGGGAATGCGGATCAAGTGATCGCAATGGCGGCGCGTCAACATCGACAGTCCCTGGTCCTCCGAACCGGTCACCACCACCAATGGACCATCAAGGTCGACTTCTTCCAGCGTCTGGTCACCCTCCTCAGCCAGGCCCACCACCCGATACCCGGCGTCTTTGAGAGTTTCCAACGAACGGTTGAGATTCACCACTCTCGCAACCGGGAGGTGTTCGAGGGCACCAGCTGCCACTTTGGCCACAGATCCTGTCAATCCAGCGCTTCGGCGTTGGGGAAGCACAACGCCATGAGCGCCGAGAGCTTCCGCAGAGCGGACGATAGCGCCAAGATTATGAGGATCGGTCAGACCATCCAGTGCCAGCAGCAGGGGAGCTTCTTGGAGTGCGGCACAGCCCTCGATGAGATCGGAAAGATCAAGGGTCTCAGCAGCAGCGGTCTGCAGGGCGATGCCTTGGTGGACAGCCCCTCCGGTCATCTGGGCCAGCCGGGCCCAGGTCACCTCCTCCACCAGAACACCTGAGGCTTTGGCGTCTCGAAGGAGCTGCATGAAACGCGGTGCACTCCGCATCTCACTGGTGCACCAGATCCGGTGAATGGGGCGACCGGCTTCCAGAGCTGCCTGGGTGGCATGACGGCCCCAGAGGAGATCATCAGCAACGGAATCTGCGGAGTGGGACTTGGCCTCGCCCCGGGGCTTCTCATCAAAACGACGGTCTTGGCGGTCTGATCGCAGCGATCGACTGTCTTGCGAACGGCTTCCCCTGGCTTCACCATCACGGGACCGCAGAGGCACCTCACGATTGCGTTCAGAGAGGCGACGCTCAGAGCTGCGTTGATCCCGACGCCCGCGTGCTGCAACGTCCACAGATCGGACGCCAGCTCTACTGACTGATCGCGCGTAATCACTAGACCCACCTCTGGCGGGGACCCGTCGCTTGGTATCGCCACTCCGCTCGACTCGCCAAGGAGACTCCCTTCGCTCGTCGCCGCCATCACGGCGATCACGGCGATCACGGCCCGGTCCTCGTTCATCCATCCGAGCCGAACTTCCGCGAGGACCTCCTCTGGACGGACGACCTCCCCCGGGATCTCCACCGCGTGGGGGACGGGACGGGCGGCGTTCAAAACGGGAGCTCATGGGATCGATGGTTATGACAGGGCTGATTCGGTCTCCTCAAGGCGATCCAGAAGCTGGGCTAGCCGAGCCGGATTGTGAAGAAAGAGCCAGCCCACCATTGTCTCAAATCCCGTGGCCTTTCCATAAGCGGCAGGGTCGCCACCGCGGGGCCCCTTCCCGGCACGGTTGCGGCCACGACGCACGAGATCGCATTCCAACTCGGTGAGCAGGGGCTGAAGGCGTTCTAAAGCGAGCGCCTGCGCATCAGCTCGAACCTCCGACACCACAGCGCGGTGGAGGTCTGCAGAGCGGCCCGGTCTGCGACAGTGACGCAACCGTTGATGGAGTTCCCAGACCGCATCACCGAGCCAGGCGAGCTGGAGAGGACCTAGATCTGCGGATTGCGAAGGAAGGGCCTGCTGCAGCCGGATCCAGTCGCTCAAGCGGCCAGCTGGGTGAAGGCCGTCTGAAGATCGTTCACGAGGTGCAGAAACTCTTCAAGCCTGACCAGCTTCACCG
>ERZ802824.2035-NODE-2035-length-10399-cov-23.8261_pt1 | contig 10399 bp, 6 predicted proteins | sample MGYA00345650_ERZ802824 | MGnify/ENA primary metagenome ERZ802824 (study PRJEB30503, sample SAMEA104212361) | marine metagenome | biome: Westerlies Biome; feature: [SRF] surface water layer (ENVO:00010504) within the epipelagic zone...; material: water... | reverse complement strand
ATGGTGTTTTCAATGTTGTTAATGGAGATAAAGAAGCTGTAGATTGTTTAATTACTCATCCTGAAGTATCTGCAGTAAGTTTTGTTGGATCAACCCCAATTGCTGAGTACATCTATCATACCTCTTCACAGCACAACAAAAGGGTTCAAGCACTTGGTGGTGCAAAAAATCACATGGTAATCATGCCCGATGCTGATCTTGATCAAGTTGCTGATGGATTGATGGGTGCTGCTTATGGTTCTGCTGGTGAACGGTGTATGGCTTTATCAGTTGCTGTAGCTGTGGGAGGAATTGGTGATGCTTTAATTGAAAAATTACAGCCTAGAGTGCAAGCTTTAAAAGTTGGAACTGGTAATGATCCAGACGTAGAGATGGGTCCACTAATTAGTGGAGCACACCTTGCTAAAGTTAAAAGTTATGTTGAGTCAGGAATTAAAGATGGGGCTTCACTGCTGGTGGATGGTAGAGACATTTCCCTTCAAGGATATGAAAATGGTTTTTTTATTGGTGGCTGTTTATTTGATAACGTAACAAGCGATATGCAAATATATAAGGAAGAGATTTTTGGACCAGTATTATCAGTAGTTAGATCTGATAATTTTGACTCTGCATTGAAACTTGTTAACGAACATGAATTTGGTAATGGAGTAACAATCTATACTCGTGATGGCGATACTGCTCGAGCATTTAGCAATCAATGTCAAATAGGCATGGTCGGTATAAATGTTCCTATACCAGTGCCAATGGCCTTTCATAGTTTTGGCGGTTGGAAACGGTCTTTATTTGGTGATCATGCTATGCATGGCATGGAGGGAATTAGGTTCTTTACTAAGCTTAAAACAGTAACATCCAGATGGCCAGATGGCATAAGAAGTGGTGCTGAGTTTATAATGCCAACAATGAAATAATACCCATTAATTATTTCATTCTTCACTTGATTTTCGTCCTTTTCAAGGTAGTTTACGGCTATAAATAACCATCTACACATATGAAAAAGTCAAAAATATCCCTTATTGGTTCAGGACAAATCGGTGGAACATTAGCCCATCTCATAGCAATGAAAGAACTTGGCGATGTAGTTTTGTTTGATGTAGCTGAAGGATTGGCAAAAGGCAAAGCACTAGACTTATCGCAATCAACAGCTGTTGATGGATTGGATGTAAAAATTACAGGGACAAGTGATTATAGCGATACTAGTAATTCAGATGTAATTATCATTACTGCAGGAGTACCACGCAAACCTGGAATGACACGGGATGATTTACTTGGTACAAATTTAAATATTATTAAACAAGTAGCTGAAGGTATAAAAGATACATCTCCAAATGCTTTTGTAATATGTATTACTAATCCTCTGGATGTAATTGTAATGGCATTACAAAAATATTCAGGTCTTCCTAAAAATAAAGTTATAGGAATGGCAGGTATTCTTGACACCTCAAGATTTAAGTTTTTTATTTCGCAAGAACTTAATGTTCCGATTAAAGAAGTTGATTCGTTTGTATTGGGTGGTCATGGAGATACAATGGTACCTGTCCCAAATAGAACTACAGTGTCAGGAAAATCTTTAATGGACTATGTCAATGAGGGTAAAATAACATCAGATAGATTAGATGAAATAATTGATCGCACCAGAAAAGGTGGTGCCGAGGTTGTAAAACTACTACAAACAGGCTCAGCATTTTATGGTCCTGCAGCTTCAGGTGTTGAAATGGCTGAGTCATATTTAAAAGACCAAAATAAAACATTGCCTTGTGCGGCATACTTAAATGGAGAATATGGAATTAATGATCTCTATGTTGGTGTACCTGTTGTAATTGGTGCCAATGGTATTCAAAAAGTTGTAGAGCTTGATTTAGATGTAGAAGAAAAAAAACATTTTGATATTTCAATAGATGCAGTAAAAGAATTATTTGATGCTGCAAAAAAAATAGACTCATCGCTTATATAAAATATGAACATTCACGAATACCAAGCCAAAGAATTATTTAGCACATATAACATTCCTGTTTCTACCGGTGCTGTAGCATTTACTAAAGATGAAATCGAGATGGCGGTAAGTAAAGTAAGCGGACCAACTTGGGTTGTTAAGGCGCAAATACATGCAGGCGGCAGAGGCAAAGGTGGCGGTGTGAAAGTTGTTAGTTCTGCAGCTGATGCAGTTGTTGAGGCTAAAAAGATGTTTGGGATGAATTTGGTAACCCCACAAACGGGACCAGAAGGTAAGTTGGTTCAAAGGCTTTATATAGAAAATGGTTCTGACATAAAAAAAGAACTTTACCTATCCTGTCTTATAGATAGTGCCACAAGTAAAGTAGCTTTTATTGTGTCAAAAATGGGTGGTATGGATATTGAAAAAGTTGCTGAAGAAACACCAAACGAAATAACAACAGTTTTTATCAAGCCCAGTGATGGCGTAACAGCAGATAATGTCACAAAAATAGCTGACAGTTTAAATTTAACAGGGTCATTATTATCAGAATTAGATGGTCTTATTAAAAATCTATATAAATTTTTCATAGAAAAAGATGCAAGTTTATTAGAAATAAACCCACTTATTATAACTGAGACAGAAAAATTAATCTGCTTAGATGCCAAAGTAAATTTTGATGATAATGCGTTGTATCGTCATCCAGAGATTATGGAATTAAGAGACCCAAATGAGGAAGATGAGTATGAGATAGAAGCGGCAAAATATGATTTAGCTTACATTAAATTAGACGGCAGCATTGGTTGTATGGTCAATGGCGCAGGTTTGGCGATGGCGAGCCTTGATATCATTAAGCTTTATGGTGGAGAACCAGCCAATTTTCTTGATGTTGGTGGTGGAGCCAGCAAAGAAAAAGTTACAAGTGCGTTTAAGATCATTTTGTCTGATCCTGGAGTCAAAGGTATTCTTGTTAACATTTTTGGCGGCATCATGCGTTGTGATATTATTGCTGATGGTATAGTAGCTGCAGCCAAAGAACTTCAAATCAATGTACCGCTAGTAGTGCGCCTTGAAGGAACTAATGTTGAAGAGGGAAAAAATATATTAAATAATTCTGGTATAGACATTGTATCGGCAACTGATTTAGATGATGCGGCAAAAAAGATTGTGGAATTAGTTTAATGTCTATAATTGTTAATAAAGAAACTAGAGTTATTTGCCAGGGGTTTACTGGTTCTCAAGGCACTTTTCATTCTGAGCAAGCTCTAAAATATGGTACCAAACTAGTTGGTGGAGTTACTCCCAAAAAAGGTGGCACAACCCATCTAGACTTGCCCGTATTTAATTCTGTTCAAGAAGCAAAAGATACAACTCAAGCAAATGCCTCAGTAATTTATGTACCACCACCCTATGCAGCCAATGCAATATTAGAAGCTATCGATAGTGAAATTGAACTTATTGTTTGTATTACTGAAGGTATTCCAGTTATGGACATGATGAATGTTAAAGATAAATTGAGAGGTTCAAAATCCAGACTATTGGGACCTAATTGTCCAGGAATAATTACTCCTGATGAATGTAAAATTGGTATTATGCCAGCACATATTCATAAGAAAGGTAGTGTTGGTATTGTATCTAGATCAGGCACATTAACATACGAGGCCGTATTTCAAACGACAATGGCTGGCATGGGGCAATCAACATGTGTTGGTATTGGTGGCGATCCAATAAATGGAACCAATTTTATTGATTGCTTAGATTTATTTCTAAAGGATGATGAGACAGAGTCGATTATTATGATTGGTGAAATAGGGGGCTCAGCTGAAGAAGAAGCAGCAGATTTCTTGAAAACTCAGAAGACTAAAAAGCCTACAGTTGGGTTTATAGCTGGCACATCTGCCCCTCCTGGTCGAAGAATGGGACATGCTGGTGCAATAGTGGCTGGTGGTAAAGGTGGAGCACAAGATAAAATTGAAGCCATGCGAAGCGCAGGTGTGCATATATCCAATTCTCCAGCCGCACTTGGTTCAACGTTGTTAGAAGTATTAAAAAATTAATTACTTTCTATAGGTTTCATTCACCTCAAAATGAAATATATTAGTCATATAAATGTCGAAGTTATCAGATAACGAAATTTTTGAAAAAACATCATTTTTGCATGGCACAAATAGTGCATTCATAGAGCAAATGTACGAAAAATATCTAGAAAATCCAGTTAGCGTTCCTGGTGACTGGCAAACTTTTTTTTCTGGTATTGGAGATACAAAGACAGAAAAAGTTTCGAATGCAAGCTGGTCTTCGTACGATAAAATAAAAATCAATAATGGTGATTTAGTGTCAGCAATAGATGGAAACTGGCCCTCAGAAATTCAATCATATGAAAATACATTAAAGTCATCAAAGACATTTAAGATTCCTGAAGAAGCATCAAGAAATGCCACTTTAGATTCTATTCGTGCAATTATGATGATTCGGGCTTATCGAATTAGAGGTCATCTAAACGCCAATTTAGATCCATTAGACCTGGTAGAAAAATATGATCATGCAGAACTAAGACCAGAGACTTACGGTTTTAAACAAGAGGATATGAATCGAGAAATATTTTTAGACAACGTTTTAGGATTAGAGTTTGCAACCTTAAAAGAAATTCTAGAAATATTACACCGAACTTATTGCTCTACTATTGGTATAGAGTTTATGCACATCAGTGACCCAGAGGAAAAGAGTTGGCTACAACAAAGAATAGAAGGTAAAGACAAAGAAATTACTTTCACTGATTTAGGTAAGGAGTTTATTTTAAAAAAACTAATTGAAGCCGAAGGGTTTGAAAAGTACCTCCACAAAAAATTTGTAGGGACAAAAAGATTTGGATTAGATGGTGCGGAAACAATTATTCCAGCCATGGAACAGATTATTAAAAAAGGTGGGCAACTAGGAGTTTCAGAAATAGTTATTGGAATGCCACACAGAGGACGTTTAGGAGTTTTAGCAACTGTTATGGGCAAAGCTTATCAAGAGATTTTTCATGAATTTGCTGGTGGGTCAATAATGCCGGAAGATGTTGCTGGATCTGGGGATGTTAAATATCACCTTGGAACGTCATCAGATCGAATATTCGATGACAATAAAGTTCACATATCTCTAACAGCCAACCCGTCTCACCTAGAGGCGGTTGATCCTGTAGTTTTAGGCAGAGTAAGAGCTAAACAAGCTCATTTGAGGTCTGATGAAGGAAGATCGATACAAGAGTCATTTAATGCAGTGATGCCCATCCTACTTCATGGTGACGCAGCATTTGCTGGACAGGGCATAGTTGCTGAGTGTTTTGCATTGTCGGGTCTTAGGGGACACAAGACAGGTGGCACCATACATATTATAGTCAATAATCAGATTGGATTTACTACAAGCCCAAGTTTTGGAAGGTCGTCCCCATATCCATCTGATGTAGCTAAGTTTATTAATGCTCCAATTCTTCATGTTAATGGAGATGATTGTGAAGCAGTTATATATGCTGCAAGGGTAGCAACTGAATTCAGACAAAAATTCAATAAAGATGTCGTAATTGATGTTTTTTGCTATAGACGTTTTGGACATAATGAAGGTGACGATCCTACTTTTACTCAACCATTAATGTATAAAAAGATTAAGTCGCACAAATCAGTTGCAGATACTTATGCAGAAAAAATTATCAGTGAAAAACTTTTTGATGATAATAAAGTTCAAGAAATGAAATCAAATTTTGTTAAACATTTAGATAATGAATTTGATGCTGCAAAATCATTTAAGCCAAATAAAGCAGATTGGTTAGACGGTTTTTGGGCCAATATGAAATCTTCACGAGGTAGTAAGCGTAAGATTTTGACTTCAATTTCAAAAAAAGACTTTATGGAAATTGGATCTAAAATTTCTTCTTATCCAGAGGAATTAAAAATTCATAAAACACTAAAAAGAATTATATCTAATAGAAAAAGTGCTATTGAGGCAGGAGAGTCAATTGATTGGGCTACCGCTGAGTCACTTGCCTTTGGGTCACTTTTAAATGAAGGTTATCCTGTTAGACTGGTTGGACAAGATAGCATTAGGGGTACTTTTAGCCAAAGACACTCAGCAATCGTAGACCAAGAAACTGAGGAAAGATATATCCCTTTAAATAATATTAGTGACAAACAAGCAAGATATGAGGGAATTGATAGCTTTTTATCAGAAGCCGCAATCCTTGGATATGAATATGGTTATTCATTGGATTACCCAGGAGCACTGGTTTTATGGGAAGCCCAGTTCGGAGACTTTGCTAATGGTGCTCAAGTTCAAATTGATCAATTTATTGCTCCTGGAGAAGCAAAATGGTTAAGAATGAGTGGTCTAGTTCTTTTACTTCCACATGGATATGAAGGACAAGGTCCTGAACACTCATCTGCAAGGATAGAGAGATATTTACAACTTTGTGCTGAGGAGAATATGATAGTTGCTAACTGCACAACACCAGCAAACTATTTTCATATTTTAAGAAGACAATTGCTAAGAGATTTTAGAAAGCCTTTGATCATGTTTACTCCAAAATCATTATTAAGACATAAGCAGTGTATATCAAAAGTTGAAGATTTTACTGATGACACTTTTCATAGAGTTTTACTTGATGATGGAGAGACAAAACATAAGAAACAATTTTTAAATGCTGACAGTGAAATCAAAAAAGTAATTATATGTTCGGGTAAAGTTTATTATGATCTTATATCTGAAAGAGATAGTTCAAAAAAAGTAGATATTTATATTATAAGACTTGAACAACTATATCCTTTTCCAGCAAAGGCTTTAACCCCTATTATTTCAAGATTTAAAAAAGCTGAATTTATATGGTGTCAAGAAGAACCAAAAAACATGGGTCCATGGAACACAATGGAAAGATACATTAATTGGTGCTTAACAAAAGCGGGGTGTGAAAATAGCCAAGTAAAATATGTTGGCAGATCACCTGCAGCATCTACGGCAACAGGTTTAATGAGTAAACACCAAAAACAGCAAAAAATGTTGATTGACTCGGCTTTAAGCGTATAAAGGCATATAATAAGTTATGACTACAGATATACAAGTTCCATCACTAGGTGAGTCTGTCACTGAAGCAACAATAGCAAGGTGGTACAAAAAAATTGGTGATCCAGTTACAGTTGATGAGCCATTATTAGAATTAGAAACTGATAAAGTCACTTTAGAGGTTCCAGCGCCTGCCACTGGACAACTTACTGATATTAAAGTTAATGATGGAGACACTGTTGAAGTTGGAGCTATTCTTGGATCAATAGTTGAAGGACAAGCACCTGTTGAAACAAAACCTGAAATTTTGTCTGATCCTGAACCTATTGAAATAAAAGAAGAAATTCAAGAGCAGGCTGAAACTATCGTCCCTGAGCCAGTTAAGCAAGTTGCTCAAGAAGTTAAAGCAGCACCAACTGAAGCATCAAATGAACTTTCTCCTGCGGTAAGAAAAATAGTAGCTGAAAATAATATTAATCCTGATCAAATTATGCCTTCTGGAAAGAATGGAAGAATAACAAAAGAAGACGCGTTAAATTTTTTAGCAAATAAATCAGAAAGTTTTGAAACTCAAGAAACTACTAATGTAACACAACCAAAAACTAAGTCTAATAATCAACTTATTGAACGTGTTAGCATGTCACGCCTTCGAAAGACTATTGCTAAGAGATTAAAAGATGCGCAAAACACTGCTGCAATTTTAACAACATTCAATGAAGTTGATATGTCTGAGCTTATTACTGTAAGAACTGAGTATAAAGAATTTTTTGAAAAGAAGCATGGTGTTAAACTTGGCTTCATGTCATTTTTTGTAAAAGCATGTATTACTGCATTAAAAGAAATACCAGAAGTAAATGCAGAAATTGAAAATGATGATGTCATTTATAAAAATTACTACAATATAGGTGTTGCAGTTGGAACTGATCAAGGACTAGTGGTTCCTGTGGTCAAGAATGCAGATGAACTAACAGTAGCAGATATTGAAAAGGAAATTTCTAGTCTTGGTAAAAAAGCTCGAGATGGCAAACTAAGTATAAGTGATATGCAGGATGGAACATTCACTATATCTAATGGAGGAGTTTATGGATCACTTATGTCAACGCCAATCATTAACCCACCACAATCTGGAGTGCTAGGTATGCATAAGATTCAAGAAAGACCAATTGCTATTGACGGAGAGATAAAGATTAGGCCCATGATGTATTTAGCTTTATCATATGACCATAGACTAATTGATGGTAAAGCCGCTGTTACATATTTAGTGAGAGTGAAGGAAAGTTTAGAAGACCCAAGGAGAATTTTATTGAGTGTTTAAATATGGAACAATTTGATCTCATTGTTATTGGAAGTGGACCAGGTGGCTATGTTTGTGCAATCAGAGCTGCACAGTTAGGTTTAAAAGTATGTTGTGTTGAAAAGCGTCAGACATTGGGAGGAACATGCTTAAATATTGGTTGTATTCCCTCAAAATCTTTATTGCATGCTTCACAAATTTATTATGACACTAAAAACTATGCAGATATAGGAATTAACATTGATAATGTAAAATTAGACTTGTCTAAAATGATGTCCTCCAAAGATAAATCTGTTGAAGGCTTAACCGACGGCATTCAATTTTTATTTAAAAAAAATAAGGTAAGCCATATCCAAGGCTTTGGAAAAATTACTGGAAAAAATGAGGTAACAATTTTAAATGATGATGGTGATCAAATCATAATTGGAAAAAATATCGTAATTGCAACTGGATCAGAGGTAGCAGTTCCAGATAATGTTGTGATTGACGAAAAAGACATATTAAGTTCAACAGGGGCGTTGAGCTTAAGCAAGGTACCCGATGAACTAGTTATCGTAGGCGCGGGCTATATAGGCTTAGAAATGGGTTCGGTATGGTCACGGTTAGGGTCAAAGGTAACCGTAATTGAGTATGCTGATAAAATTATTCCTAATATGGATCATGAAATATCCAATCAATTCCAAAAAATTTTAATAAAACAGGGAATTGATTTTAAACTTTCCACTGCATTCAAAAAAATCACTAAGAAGAATAATAAATTATATATTTCGATTGAAACTAAAGAAGGGCAAACTTCAGAGATAAGCTGTGATAAAGTTCTAATTTCAATTGGAAGAAAGCCTTATACATTTGGGTTGAACCTGGATGAAGCTGGAGTACAGACTGATAGTAAAGGTTTTATAATAACAAAAGATAACTTCCAAACATCAGCAGAAAATATTTTTGCAATAGGCGATTGTAAGCTAGGTCCCATGCTGGCACACAAAGCCTCAGAAGAAGGTACGGCATTAGCAGAAATCATTGTCGGTCAAGTGGGGCATGTTAATTTTGATACTATTCCCTCGGTAGTCTATACAGCCCCTGAAGTTGCTTCAGTTGGAAAGACAGAAGAAGAGCTAAAGTCACTAGGGTTAAAATATAAGGTTGGAAAATTTCCTTTTACTGCAAACGCAAAAGCAAAGGTTATGCATGAAACATTAGGATTTGTTAAAATTTTATCTGATGCAAATTCTGATAAGGTACTTGGAGTTCATATGATTGGGCCTGATGTAGGTAATATGATTGCTGAGTTGGCGCTAGCTATGGAATTTGGGGCTTCATCTGAAGATATTGCTCGCACTTGTCATGCCCATCCAACACTTACCGAATCAATTAAAGAAGCAGCATTAAACGTCGAAAAACGTGCAATCCATATATAAAAAAATCGTATAAAAATTAGGATTTTCTCTATTTTTTAATATCTTATTAAATTGTTAATAAAAAAATGATTGCAATAATTATATAAATCAATAGTTTACCTGCAATTCACGTTATCATCGTGTAAAAGGCTCTTTTTTTAAAGAGCCTTTTTTATTTCTGCACTTTCGAATATCTGCTATCATTTTTATGATGATAACGTGGAGGTTAAAAAGATGAATCCACCAACATAGTTTGGGGTGGTGTCCACAACTATCTAAATATAAAAAAAATTCAAATTGATTTTAAATCAATATTAGGCAAATGCCGAAATTAAAAGCCCCGTTTCAATACGGGGTTTTTTAGTTTAATGCAAAATTACGATTTAAAAGTATTGTTTTGACTAATTGTGTAATTGACTAAAATTACCCAGGTAGCGATAAGTATATGGTATAAGTGAAAACTTAGAGAAGGACCGAGAGACTTAGTAAAAATCCCTAGCTGCTTACTTAGAGTGAGGAAAGCTATTAAAATAATGGACATTAAAAAAGCTTTGAATAATCTCATCAACAATGATTTTTGAGGTAATGAAAAAGTCAAAATAATCGAAAATATTGCCCATATAAAAAGTATAGATAATTTTAGTATTGGTTGAGTCCATATAAATAAAGATAGAAAAGTAACCACAGAGATTGCTAATGTAATACTGGCAATTTTTTTTGATATACCATTATTTATTATTTGAATAC
>ERZ802824.2030-NODE-2030-length-10424-cov-34.2592_pt1 | contig 10424 bp, 9 predicted proteins | sample MGYA00345650_ERZ802824 | MGnify/ENA primary metagenome ERZ802824 (study PRJEB30503, sample SAMEA104212361) | marine metagenome | biome: Westerlies Biome; feature: [SRF] surface water layer (ENVO:00010504) within the epipelagic zone...; material: water... | reverse complement strand
CATACATAATTAATCCATTTTTTTTCAATATTTTTGAAGCATTATTTAAGATATTGTCTTGAGTTAAAATTAAATCGTCTAGATTAGTTGGTGCTGGTTTAATAAAAATATCTGGGTTTTTTCTAATTGTTCCTGTTGCAGAGCAGGGAGCATCAATTAAAATAACATCAGCTTTAAAGTTAGGCATATAATTTTCTGCATTAGCATTAATTAAATTGGGATTAAAGTTAAGTCGCTTCATATTTTCTTTAAAATTATGAGATCTTAATTTGCTTTTTTCAATAGATACAACATCTAATTCATTATTTAAAAGTTGGGCAGTTTTACCTCCAGGAGCACAACACATATCTATTATTTTTATAGAATTAATGGATTTAGTAAAATGTTGTTTTATTTTAGACAATAATAAATTACAGGGTATCTGAGATGCGACATCTTGTATCCACCATATACCATCTGAAAATCTTGGTAAACTTTCAACAGGCTCGTTTAAATTGCATCTTATAACATTAGGTAAGATTTGTTCACCTGAGAGATTGAGCTTTAATTGCTCCAATTCACTTTTTTTCATTTTATTTGAAACGACTATATCGAGTGGTGGTGGTTCCATTGCTATTGTTGCTATTTCATCAACATTTTTTTCACCATATGAAGATATCCAACTATTTAAAAGCCATTCTGGTAGGTTATATTTATCCTCAGGTATCAAGCTTAACCAATCATCTTTATTTGCAAGCATATTACGTAAAATTGCATTGACGAGTTTAGATTGTTTATCTCCAATATAAAATTTAGCTTGATTAACTGCCTCATTTAATACTGCATAAGGGGCTATCTCCAACCAAATTAACTGAATAGTTGCTATAACTAAAATGCCATTTAAGTAACGATTTTTTTTCTTTATTCCAAACCTTGCATATTCATTATAAATTTTCTGAGCTTGCTTATGCCTTCTCATACATGTGTTTATAAGTAAAAATAGAAAAGATTTGTCTCGTCTATCTAATTTATTGAAGTCAAAAGATTTTTTAATAATATCATCAAATTTTTTATTTTTGTAAAAAACAAGTATCCAAATTTCTAATGCCACAAGTCTTGTGCTCTTGTTTTTATTTTTTTTATTGTTAAATATTTTTTGTTCGTTCAAAACTACTGCCTTGTATTTGTACTAATAATAAATATTATATAAATTATTTAGATATTGGCTGATAAGAAAGTTTATACTTATGGATAGTGAAATTACAAAATTAAGTAAACAAAAAGAAGAAAATGATTCCAACGAGAATGTGTCAGAAGATAAAACTGCTCCAAAAGAAACAGGAGGTCCTAAGGGCTTGGAACCAACTAGATATGGAGACTGGGAAAAAGCAGGAAGATGCTCAGATTTTTAAATTGATGACACTTTTAAAATGATAATTGAATTAAAATCAGAAATACTGATAAATGCAGGTATTAGAGCTGCCGAAAGAAATTTTACCAACGCTTATGTTACTAAAAGAGGTGACAGTGAAGCTGGTGCTATTTTTGTTAAAATTGATACTTTAGATGGTTGCGGCAAACTTTTTACACGTAATTTGAAGTATGACTTAATTAATGAAAATAATTTTGTTGAATTTATAAATTTATATCCTAAAAAAAAAATACAAAATATTGACATAGATAAAAGAATTTCTAAAGAAATAGAAATAGATAGGGATTGTTGGATCGTAGAAATTGAAGACAAAGAAGGACGAAATCCATTTCATAATTTAAATTGTTAAATCCTCTATTAGTTGGCTTCTTTCATATAAACCTAAATAGTCTGCTTTTAGTTTAAGTATCCCATTTATATGTTTTAACATTGGTGTTGGTATATTTAGTTTTGTTCCAATTTCTATAATTGCGCTCATAATAGGGTCAATTTCTAAAGGTCGTTTCATTTCAATATCTTGTCGTGTTGAAGGCTTATGGCCAATTATAGATGATGCACCATCAATCCTTTTTTCAACTGTTACATTGAAGTTAACCCCAATTGCTTCACCAACTCTTTGGCATTCCTCCATTATTTCTTTTATTAATGATCTTGAACTTGGGTCATTACCTATAACGTCTAAACTTGCCCCAGTAATTGCGCTTATGGGGTTAAAAGAACAATTTCCCCAAAGTTTGATCCAAATTTCATCTCTCAAATTCTTTTTTTGAGGGGCTTTAAGTCCACCTTTTATAAAAAGATCAGATAATATTTTTAATCTGTCTGAATTTATTCCATTTGGTTCCCCAAGGCTAAATCTATTTCCTTCGATATGTTTTATAATGCCTGGCCTTTCAATTTCGCATGCTGGATAAACAACACAACCTAATGCACGTTTGGGATTAAGTGTCTTCCAGATAATGCCATGAGGATCTACAGAATTTATATATGTGTTTTCAAGCTTTGTACCTGTGTCAGATTTATAAAAATACCACCAAGGTAACCCATTAACTGCTGATAAAATAGCCGTGTTGTCATTTAAAAGAGGTTTTAACTTATTCACAATTCCTGAAATTGCATGAGCTTTAACACCAATAATTATATAATCTTGTGTGCCTAATTCACAGGGATTTTCTGTAACCTTTAATTTAAATGTTTCTGATTTGTTGTTTGAAATTAAAGTTAAACCATTTTTTTCTATAGCTTCTTTATGAGGACCTCTAGCTATTAATGATACATTGGCTCCAGCTTTACTTAAACTACATCCAATATAGCCTCCTATTGCTCCAGCACCAAATACGCAAACATTAATCATATTAATTCCCTATTCTAAGCCAAGTTTTTCAGCAAGACCTATTCTTTGAAGTTTACCAGTAGCCCCTTTGGGTATTTCGTTTAAAAAACAAATATATTTTGGAACTTTAAAATCTGCTAAATGATTTCTAGCATAATTTTTAATTTCACTTTCAGAACATTTTTCATCACTTTTCAGGACAATGGCGGCGCCTATAGCTTCTCCTAGTAACTTGTCCTTTACCCCAAAAGTAACAACTTGATCAATTGCTTCATGTTCCATTAAGATATTATCTATTTCTAGAGGAGACACTTTTTCGCCACCACGATTGATAATTTCTTTTAATCTTCCAGAAATTTTTAAATAACCATCATTATCAAAGAAACCTTGATCACCAGTTCTAAACCAGCCATTAATAAACGAAGATTTATTAGCTTCATCGTTATTTTCGTAACCAACAGTTACATTATCACCCCGAATACATACCTCTCCCTCCTTACCATTATTTTGAATATTTCCTTCAACATCCATTATACAAACTTCTGGACCTGCAGGTTTGCCGACAAAACCAGCTTTTTGAATTTGAGGAGGCATTGGATTTGAGGTCATTTGGTGAGATGCTTCGGTCATTCCATAAGCTTCAATCACTGTTGTTTTAAAAACTTCTCTTAATTCTTCAAAAACAGCTGGTGGTAAAGAAGCTGAGGATGATCTAATAAACCTAAGTGATAGGTCTTCGGCAACTTTTATATTTCTCTTTGCTCTCATTAATATTCCTTGATGCATAGTAGGAACCCCTGAGTACCAAGATATTCTTTCTTTTTTTGCTATATCTAAAAATTTTAATGCATTAAAACCGTTACTTGCATAAACTGAGGCTCCTGAAAATATTGACGAACACAATATTGCAATTAAGCCGTGTATATGAAAAAGAGGCATAATATTGTAGCAATGATCAGCAGAGTTTAATTTAAGAGAATTTGAAATATTTATTGCAGAAGAATAAATATTTCTATTTGTTAGAGGCACTACTTTGGGTCTAGATGTGGTTCCAGACGTATGAAGCACTAAAGCCTCATATGTTTCTTTACATAATTCAAAACTCGAAATTTCATCGTAAAGATTAAATATTCCCGTTGGCGCACCATCTATTTTTTTTATTTCACATACTTCAATGCCTAATTTTTTTGCAGCTTCAACTACAGGGTTAATACTATCCTTTTCAACAATAACGATTTTAGGCATTAAATCTTTTAAATAAAATTCATATTCACTTAGTTTGTAAGAGGGGTTTAGTGGCGCAGCAGACATATAACTTGCAATGGCTAAGAAAGTTGTCGCCATCTCAGGGCCATTCGGGAGAACGATCGCCGCTCTATCTGAATTTAGAATGCCTTTTTTAGAAAGCTGACCAGATATATCAAAAACATGTTTTTTTAAGTCTGAGTATTTGATTTTAGAACCATCACTCGACGTTATTGCAATACTTTCATCATCATTATTATTAATTAAATTTCTTATAGTTTGTGTCATTGTTAATTTTTTCTATTTTATAAAGTTAACTATATTTTAAACGTATAAATATTTAAAGCTCATTCAATTCTTAGACGTGAAATTCAAATTTGTAAATTTCTTAAAATTCAACTAAACAAACTTAATTCTATATACACTCTTTTAAAAAGTCCTTGGCTGAGGGACTTAATTTTTCATGTCCATCATTATTAGAAATATCATTAGCAATACTTTTCCCGAGTTCTACACCCCACTGGTCAAAACTATTAATATTCCATAAAAAACCAGATGCAATTGTAATATTTTCATACAGAGAAATCAGCATTCCAATAGAAAATGGATTATTTTCCTCCCAGCTAATAATTGTTGATGGTCGGTTTCCTGGAAAGTTTTTGTTTTTATCAGTAAAATCATCTGAACCAATAGCTAATGCTTCTGCCTGAGCAATTGCATTTACGATTAAATGTTTATGATTTGTCATTAAATGACTAAATTTTTTGTTTTTGATTGGTTTGCGAGGTATTAGTATATCAACGGGAGTGGTTTCCAAGCCTTGGTGTAAAAATTGGAAAAAACTATGCTGAGCGTTTGTACCAACTTCTCCCCAAATAAGTGGACTTGCGGGCATTTTAAGTGTTTGACCCTCTATATCAACACTTTTACCATTACTTTCCATTTCTAATTGTTGTGCCCAAGCAGGCAATTTGGATAGACTATTACTATATGGAACAATGCAGTGATTGTTTCTATTTAAAAAATTTCTATTCCATATTCTTAGTAAAGCAAAAATAATTGGAATATTACTTTCAATTTCTTCATTAACAAAATGTTCATCCATTGTTTGGGCACCATGCAAGAACTTCTTATAGTTATCTTCTCCTAAACCAAATAAAATTGACATGCCTACTGAAGACCATAATGAGTATCTTCCTCCAATATTTTCAGAGACATGAAAAATATTAGATTTTTTAAAACCCCATTTCTTAGCTTTTTCTTTTGATGAGGTAACCGCTACCATTGCATCATTCAAACTAACATTGCTCTCTGCAAGCCAATTCTTTATAATCTTTGCATTTTCTAGAGTTTCAAGGGTTCCAAAACTTTTAGACGCTATTATAAACAAAGTGGCTTCTGGATCACATTTCTCAAATACCTCAATTAGATTTATTGGATCAATATTTGAAACATAAAAAATCTTTGGTCCTTTATAAAAACTTTCTAGCGCTTGATTAACCATTAATGGTCCTAAGTCAGATCCTCCAATACCCACATTTACAATAGTTTTAAATGATCTTTTATTCAAAATTACATTTGTAAAATTAATAAGATTTTTCCATTCTTGTGTTTCAAAACGTTCTTTTTTTCTAAGATCAAAATGATCAACAGACCGGTTTTCAGATTGATTTATTTTAAATCCTGAGACCATTTTTTTTATTTTTGACTTAATCTTTGCTTTTTTAGCAAGGTTAATTAGATCGTTTTTGATTTCTTTATCAAGAGTCTGTCTTGTAATGTCTATTTTGAAATCATGAAATTTAAATTGAAATTCAGCAATTCGTTCTTGATCATAAATAAGATTACTTAAGTTATTAAAATCTTTGAATTTTAACTTTTCAAATATAACTTTTGTTATTGGGTTATCAGCTAATTGCATAAATCCTGAATGCCACCTTTTTTTATTTGATAAACACTATTATAAATTATATATCATGATTTAATAAATGGGGATAAAAATTTATGTATTCATTAAAGCATTTATTAAACTTTGTTTTTTCATTTATTTTAATCCTGTTATCTTCACAAAGTTTTTCTGAAACAATTAGTTTTAAAGGCTTAGTTTTATCAGATTTTTGGATAAAAAAGGTTATTGCTAATAATAATACAACTTCAGGCTACATTAAGATTGAAAATAAAAATGAAAAGAATGAACGTTTGATTTCTGTAGAATCAGATTTTTCAAAAATAACAGAACTTCATGATATGAAGATTAAAAATGATATAATGATAATGAAACATTTAGAAGAGGGTGTACTAATTAAGTCCAAATCACAACTCAATCTAAAGCCTGGAAGCTCTCATATTATGTTCATTGATCTAACAAAATCTTTAAAGAAGATAAAAAACCAAAAAGTTAAATTCAATTTTGAAAAGGCAGGTTCAATAGTTATTAATATGCCAATTATGAATAAAACTGAAAAATCAAATAAAAAGAAAAAGCACCATCATCATTAATATTATATATAGAAAAATTTTATTTTTTTAAAAAACCACTTTTAAGAAAAATTTTCTTTTATTTAATTTAATTTTGAAATAAAAAAGTAAATAATTCATTTTCATGTTGTTAATTAGAATTTTTTTCTTATCTTACGAAATTTAGGAGGAATATTTTAATGAGTACTTTTACAAATCCAGAAACCCTTAGTCTTCATGCTGGATGGAGAGCTGATGAAACCACAGGTTCAGTCGCGGTCCCAATTCATCAAACTACAAGTTATCAGTTTGCTAACACAGAACAGGCCGCAAATTTGTTTTCTTTATCAGAATTGGGCAATATTTATACAAGAATAATGAACCCAACCAATGATATATTGGAAAAGAGATTAGCAGCTTTAGAAGGTGGTGTTGCTGCATTAGCTTTATCTTCAGGTCAAACAGCGTCTGCAATTGCAATTCAAAATATTGCAAAGGTCGGAGATAATATTGTCAGTTCAACTGACTTATACGGTGGTACTTGGAATTTATTTGCAAACACTTTAAAGGATATGGGTATCGAAGTTAGATTTGTAGATCCATCAGATCCTCAAGCATTTAAAAATGCAACAGATGATAAAACAAGAGCTTATTATGCTGAAACTTTGCCTAATCCAAAATTAAAGGTGTTTCCTATATCAGAAGTTAGTGCAATAGGAAAGAATTATGGAATACCTTTGATAATAGATAACACAGCTTCTCCAGTAATATGTAGACCTTTTGATCATGGCGCAGCAATTGTCGTTTATTCTCTTACCAAATATATTGGTGGTCATGGAAATTCAATTGGAGGGTTAATTATTGATGGTGGTAATTTTGATTGGGAAGGTGCTGGGAAAAAAAGACAACCGGCTTTAAATACACCTGATCCGTCATATGGTGGAGCTGTCTGGGTAGATGCTGTAAAACCATTAGGTCCCATTGCTTATATTATTAAAGCAAGGGTTACTTTGTTACGTGACCTTGGAGGTGCATTAAGTCCATTTAATGCTTTTCTAATATTACAAGGTCTTGAAACTATTAGTTTAAGAATGAAAACACATTGTGAAAATGCTTCAAAAGTTGCTTATTTTTTAGAAAATCACAAATCAGTAGATCATGTTATTTATCCTGAGTTGCAAACAGGAACTTCTAAAAAAAATGCAGAAAAGTATTTAAATATAGGATTTGGAGGTCTGGTTGGCTTTGAATTGAAGGGTGGCGCTGAAGCAGGTAAAAAATTTATTGATAACTTAAACTTGTTCTACCATGTTGCCAACATTGGTGACTCAAGAAGCCTTGCTATTCATCCGGCAACTACAACACATAGTCAGTTATCAAATGAAGATAAATTGAAGTCTGGTGTGTCAGATTCGTATGTAAGATTGTCAGTTGGTATTGAACACATAGATGATATCATAGACGATTTAACTTTAGCTTTAGATAAGTCACAAGAAAAGTAAAATATGCTTACATAATATAATACTAATTAATATTTTTTTATTAATCTTGGTTATATTTTAGAAATATTGTAAATAATGATTAATTATTAAAAATTTGTAGAGCAAAAAATTGGTATTTGAAGAAAATTTTTCTGTTGCTCCAATGATGGAATGGACAGATAGGCATTGTAGATATTTTCATAGGCTTTTATCTAATTCAGCAGTTTTATATACTGAAATGATTTCTGCTGATGCTCTAATTTTTGGACCACGACATAATTTGTTAGTGTTTAACAATGAGGAGTTACCTTGTGTTCTTCAATTAGGAGGTAATGATCCTAAAAAATTAGCCTTGGCTGCACAATATGGACAAGATTATGGTTACTCTAAGATTAATTTAAATATTGGATGTCCATCTAATCGAGTGCAGAGCGGGGCGTTTGGTGCGTGTCTAATGAAGGACCCTAAACTAGTTGCTGAGTGTGTTAAAACGATACAAAATAATTGTCAAATACCTATAACCATAAAATGTAGAATTGGTGTTGATGATATGCACACGGTGCAAGGCCTAGACAATTTCGTTGATGAGGTGTCCGAAGCTGGTGTTAAATTGTTTGTTATCCACGCTAGAAAAGCACTATTAAATGGACTTAGTCCAAAGCAAAATAGAGAGATTCCTCCTTTAGATTATAATAGGGTTGGACTATTAAAAAAAAGAAGGCCTGATTTAAAAATTATTATTAATGGTGGAATTCAATCAATAAAAGAAGGTCAAGATTTAGTAAAAAAATTTGCTCTTGATGGTTTTATGATTGGCAGAGAAGTGTATAAAAATCCATATATATTATCTTCATTGGATAGAATAGTGTTCAATAGCGAAGTAAAAACCAAATCAAGATATAAAGTTGCAATGGAAATGGCAGATTATATTGATAATTTTATGAAAAAAGATGAAGGTAATGTTCATTCAGTTACAAGACATATTTTAGGTTTGTATAACTCTCTTCCTGGTGCTAAGGAGTGGAGGCGTGTATTAAGTGAAAATGCCAGGTTTTCAAAAAATGGGGACATATTAAGATTTGCCACAGATAACATTGAGGATTTTATACACAGTAAGAGTTTGATTTTAGCTTAGGAGGTAGCAGTTGGAAGAAGTTAATAAAAAAGAAGGATATAGGTCAATTTTAGAAATGGGACCTTTATTATTGTTTTTTGGAGTAAATTATTTTTATGGGATAATGGCAGGTACAGCAGTTTTAGTTGTGAGCACTTTGTTGTCTCTTATTTTATCATGGTATTGGTTTAAAAATATACCAATGATGGCTGCAGCTGGATGTGTGGCAGTTGTTTTTTTTGGTGGACTAACAATTTTTTTTGATGACGAATTTTTTATAAAGATCAAACCTACTATTGTGTCTATAATTATAGCTGGAGTTCTTGCCTCTGGAAAAATTCTAGGTAAAAACCCTTTAGCCGCTATAATGAAATCTGCAGTTAATTTAGATGCAGAAGGTTGGAATAAATTAACTTGGTTGTGGGTTGGTATGTTTATTATCATGGCTATTGCTAATGAAATAGCTTGGCGTAGTTTAACAACTGATCAATGGGTGTCTTTTAAAGCCTTTGGTATTCCGGTTTTGTCTCTTGGCTTTGGTTTGCTGTCATTACCAATAATGCAAAAACATCAGATTAAAAAAGATTAACCTAGTTTTTGAGATTGTTTATTTTTTTCAAAAGTTCAAGAGCCATTTGAGAACCTGGTGGAATTTGATCTAATAATAAAGTCCAGTTTTCGATTGCTATTTTATTTTCACCTTCTTTTAAAGCCCTGAGGCCTTTAAAAAACAAAGCATTTATGTTTTTGGGTTCATTAGCTAATATTTCATTAACAAGTTGTTCTATTTCGGCTGAAAAGATTGGCTCTTTTTCAGGGGGTAATAATTCTTTTAAAAGTATTTGTTTTAAATTCAGATTTTCAGGGCTAATTTTTGTTGCAGTGCGTAACGCGTTTATAGCCTTATCCTGATAATTAAGAACTTTATATGATTTATATAATTTGATCCAGCCATCTAAATCATTTTTATTTTTTGTCAAACGAGATGCAAGCTGTTCAACCATTTGGTTAATTCTAATTTTTTGATCTTTTTCATTTAAATTTAAAATTTCATTAGCAATTGGAGAATTGGTTTTTAACTTTTTTTTAAGATTGTTATTTAAAACTTTGTCAGAAATACCTAAATTTTTTGCAGCAGAACGTATATTAATTACAAGATCTTTTTCCCAAGCGTCGTTAGTGGAGGTGTTTCTATATAATTTTGTCCATATTTCAAATGCCTTTTTTTCATTTCCAATTTGTGATTGAAGTAATCCATTTAAGAAATTTGCACCAGGATCTGTAGAGTTTTCAGATAATGCTTGGTTAATTAATATTTGTGCTTTTGGAGTTACTTGACCATCTGCCTTTCTTACAATTGCTTGAGCAAGTAAAGATTTTAAT
>ERZ802824.2026-NODE-2026-length-10431-cov-18.3772_pt1 | contig 10431 bp, 6 predicted proteins | sample MGYA00345650_ERZ802824 | MGnify/ENA primary metagenome ERZ802824 (study PRJEB30503, sample SAMEA104212361) | marine metagenome | biome: Westerlies Biome; feature: [SRF] surface water layer (ENVO:00010504) within the epipelagic zone...; material: water... | reverse complement strand
AATCAAAAAAGTTTGATCACCCATTTCTTTATTACACCAAGGTCGAATTCCAAAGGAATAGCTGAATACAGAAAATGTTGAGGCGCTAAAGGTTGGTTGTTCAAACTTAGGCAGACACATCCGCAACTTAAGCCAGTTTGGTGTCCCAATGGTAGTCGGTATAAATAAATTTGTATCTGACACTGAAAATGAATTCCAAGCAATTAGAGATTATTGTGAGCAGTTTAATGTTGAGGTCAGTGTTACAAGTCATTGGGAGCATGGTGGAGATGGCGCATTAGATTTAGCTGAAAAGGTGGCAAAGCTAGCTGATTCAGGCGCATCTCAATTTAAAACTTTGTATGATGATGAGCTTCCTTTATTAGAAAAAGTTGAAACTATTGCAAAAACACTGTATCAAGCTGATGAGGTCATGGCAGATAAGGTAGTTAGAGATAAGTTAAACTGGTTCCAAGAGAACGGTTTTGGTAATCTGCCTGTTTGTATCGCTAAAACCCAATATAGCTTTTCTACAGACCCACAACTTCTTGGAGCTCCAACAGGACATTCACTCTCGATTAGGGAGGTCAGATTATCTGCTGGTGCAGAGTTTGTTGTTGTGGTTTGCGGTGCAATTATGACCATGCCTGGTTTACCAAGGGTTCCAGCTGCAGACAAGATTCATCTTGATGAAAATGGTTTAGTTCAAGGATTATTTTAAAAGATGAACACTGTTGGATCAGTTGATTATGAGATCCATAGGGTTGACGGTTTAACTCGAGAAAGTTCTAGTGATTGTGTTGCAATTGAAGAGCCCCTCGAGATTATTATTCGATATTTCAAAGACAATGACTGGGTTGTTGAGCCTCTAATGGTGACAATGAGAACTCCGGGAGATGATGAAAGCCTCATCAGTGGTCTTTTATTTTCTGAAGGCATTATTCAGAATAAAAATGCAATTGAATCGATTGAGGTTAATGGAAAGAATAAGGGTAAATATGATGTTGATAACTCTTTAGTTGTAACACTTGCAAAAGGAAATCAATTGGATTTAAAAAATCTGCAAAGACACTTTATGGTGAATTCGAGCTGTGGTGTATGTGGAAAAGGAACACTAAATGCTATTGAAATTGCTTATGAACCAAAAATCAACAAACAAGGCCCATCAGTGAATATCGATCTCATCAGTAAGTTGCCAGATATCTTAAAAATCAAGCAACACCAATTTGCAAATACAGGTGGAGTGCATGCTAGTGCCTTGCTCACTGAACAGGGTGAAGTGCTTCATTTAGCAGAAGACGTTGGTAGGCATAATGCACTTGACAAGCTAATTGGACATGTTCGAACCAATGAAATGTTGAAGCCAGTTGAGCAATTTGTAATGTGTTCTGGCCGTCTTGGATTTGATATTATTCAAAAAGCAGTGATGTCTGGCATTGGGATGATAGTTGGGATAGGCGCTCCAACTTCATTGGCACTTGATTTAGCTACAAAATTTGACATCACATTAATTGGCTTTATTAAGAAAAACAAATATAATATATATACTGGTAATTGGCGTATCAGTGAAAACTTCGGAGAATAAATGTCTAGAAACATTAGTCTACTATCGGGGAAGAAGGACGATAAAAATAGTTTATTTGGCAAAATATCTGTAAGCCCAAATGAAAATAGTGATGCCCAGCTTGCGGGCGAATATAACCTGGGCGTTTCAACAATCCATAGTACCAAAAGTTTTTATGACTTCTTGAGCGAAGATTTTAAAAGTAAGAAGGCCTATGTTTGTACTGGAAGCGCCTGTATGTGCAGAGGCACTCAAGATAATGTCAATCAAAAACTAAAGAGTAAGCTAGGTGAAGACAGCGTTGGTGAGATGATTTGCTTGGGCAGATGTTATGAAAATAGTGCATTTTATTACAATGGTGAGAACTATTCTGGCGATGATATTAATCAACTAGATGATATTTTATCTGGCAATCACAAGAGCACTCCATACACAATGAAGTCTTTTTCTGACACCTCATTTTTAGTTGAGGATGAAGTTTTTTCTACTTATAAAGACTTTAAGGACTTACTTGAGACTTGTTTCCAAACAGACAAAAACGATTTAATTGATACTCTTAAAGATTCTGGGCTCCGCGGAAGAGGTGGTGCAGGCTTTCCAACTGGTATGAAATGGGAGTTTTGTAAGGCCCAGGAAGCTAAGGCTAAGTACGTAGTCTGTAATGCGGATGAAGGAGATCCAGGGGCATATTCTGACCGCTATTTACTTGAAGAGCAGGCTCTAAAGGTTTTATTTGGTATGGTCATCTGTGGTTATATTATTGGGTCAAAGCAAGGCTTTATGTATATTCGAGGTGAATATCCTGAGTCTATTGATATTACAAATGAAGCCTTATCTAAGCTAAGAGAGCTTAATCTTTTAGGTGAAAACATTTTAGGAACTGGCTTTGATTTTGATATGAATGTTGTTGAGGGTCAGGGCGCCTACATCTGCGGCGAAGAAACAGCGCTTATTGCTTCAATTGAGGGCCGTCGAGCTGAGGTTGATGTTCGACCACCATTTCCTGTTGTAGAAGGTCTTTATAAAAAACCCACGGTTGTAAATAATGTTGAGAGTTTGGCAGCAGTAGCTTTAATCTTTAAGCATGGAAGTGACTCCTATAAAGCTATTGGAAATGGAAGATCCTTAGGTACTAAACTTATTTCACTTGACGGGCATTTTAATAACCCAGGTCTCTATGAAGTGGATCTTGGAACCCCATTAGGCACCATCATTGATGATATTGGCGGGGGTTTTAATGAGGATATTAAGGCTATTCAGATTGGTGGACCTCTTGGAGGGATTGTTCCAGTCGATATTTTGAGGTCTTTAACGCTCGATTTTGAAGTTTTCGCTGAAGCAGGATTCCTACTAGGACACGCAAGTTTTGTCTGTATTCCAAGGTCGTTCTCTGCAGTAGAATACGCAAAACATTTATTTGCATTTACGGCCCATGAATCATGTGGAAAATGTTTCCCTTGTCGCTTAGGCTCTACACGTGGTAAAGAAATGCTGGGTTCGGCAATAGATGGAAAGCAGAAATTTTCAGAAGAATTGATTTATGATTTACTTGAGACAATGGAAGTTGGCTCTTTATGTGCATTAGGCGGTGGCTTGCCGCTAGCAATTAAAAATTTACTCGAACACTGTAGTGACGAGTTTAAACCTTTGATGGAGAAATAGTATGTCAGAAAACCCACAAGGAGTATTTATTGATGATGTTGAATTTCCTTTTGATGATTCATCTTCAATCTTAGCTTTTACAGATAAGGCGCTTGGAGATAAGATAATTCCTACCCTTTGTAATGATGACAATCTAAATCCTTATGGAGCATGCAGAGTTTGTTCTGTAGAGGTTCAGCAGTCTGAAGATGGACCCAAAAGAACAGTTGCTTCATGCCATACACCAGTGACTCCTGGTATGCGTATTTATACTAACTCAGAGAGTGTAAAAAAACTTCGCAAAAATATTGTAGAGCTTGTCCTTAGTGACCATCCACCAGATTGCTTGACATGTGAAGTTAATGGAAATTGTGAACTTCAAGATGTTGCTGCGAGTGTTGGTGTTCGTCAAATTCGATACGCAAAAGGTGAAAATCATTGTGATCGTGAAAAGGACCTTTCTCACTCTTATATGAGAATGGATCTTTCTAAATGTATCAATTGTTCAAGATGCGTTCGTGCCTGTGATGAGGTACAGGGGCAGTTTACTTTGACCATGACTGGAAGAGGATTTGAGTCCAGAATTACGACAGATAATGATATGTTATTTGGTGATTCTTCATGTGTATCTTGTGGGGCTTGTGCTCAAACTTGTCCAACTTCAGCAATCTCAGATGTATTCCAGTCTAAATCAGTGGAAGCGGATAAAACAGTTAGAACAACCTGTTCATATTGCGGTGTTGGTTGTAATTTAGAGGTGGCAGTCAAAAGTGATGAGGTTTTATCAATACGAGCGCCTCAAGATGCTGTCAATGCTGGACATACCTGTCTGAAAGGACGTTATGCCTTTAAATTTTACAATCATGAGGATAGGCTTACATCACCACTCATTAGAAAAAATGGTGAATTAACCCCGTGCTCATGGGATGAAGCCTTAGATTTTATCAAAGATAAATTTGAGTCAATAAAAGCAGATCATGGTCCAGATGCTATTGCTGGAATTTCTTCTGCTCGCTGTACAAATGAAGAAAACTATATGTTTCAAAAGATGATTCGTCAACTCGTTGGAACTAACAACATTGATTGTTGTGCGAGGGTTTGTCACTCCCCAACTGCTTGGGGAATGCAACAAAGCTTTGGAACTGGAGCTGGTACAAACTCTACTGCAGATATTCCTCTTGCTGATTTGCTTCTAGTAATTGGTGCAAACCCAACTTCAGCTCATCCTGTAACGGGAGCTAAAATTAAACAGCAAGCTATGTCTGGGGCTACTCTCATTGTGATTGATCCAGTTAGAACGGAACTAGCTAGAATGGCTGATCATCATCTTCAACTAAAGCCCGGTACTAATGTAGCGGTTTTAAATATGATCCAGTATTACATTGTTGAAGCTGGGCTGGTCGACCATGAGTTTATTCAGGATCGCTGTGAAGGCGGTGAGGATTTTCTGGAGCAAATTAAAGAACTTGATGTTGATGCAATGGCTGAAATTAGTGGTCTTGATAAGGAAGATGTTAAAGCTGTTGCACTTGCTTATGCTAATGCTAAAAATGCAATGGAATTTCATGGCTTGGGCGTGACAGAGCATTCTCAAGGCACGAAGACAGTAATGCTGATTTCAAATCTAGCAATGATGACAGGCAACCTTGGTCGACCTGGAGTAGGAGTTAACCCTCTTCGTGGCCAGAATAATGTTCAGGGTGCAGCCGATATGGGCTGTCAGCCACACCATGGTCCGGGCTATTTATGGATGGATCAGAAAGAAGTTCAAGACTTTTATGAAGATAAACTTGGGCTTCCAACCCCTACAACTCCAGGAAGAAAAATTCCTGAAATGTTCGATGGCGCTATAGATGGCTCATTAAAAGCTCTATGGATTTTTGCTGAAGACGTTGTGCAGACTGATCCAAATACACATCACGTCGTTAAAGCAATGCAGAGTCTTGACTTGTTAGTTGTTCAGGAAATTTTTATGAGTGAGACTGCTAAGATGGCTGATGTAGTTTTGCCTGGTACAACTTTTCTCGAAAAGAGTGGAACGTTTACTAATACCGAAAGAAGAATTCAACAGGTTAATGCAGCTGTAAAGCCTTTGCCAGGAACGAAAACAGACGGTCAAATCATAGTTGAAATGATGCGTAAGCTTGGTTTCGATCAGCCAGATTATGATGCGGCTGAAGTTCTAAAAGAGGTGGCTAGTGTTGTTTCATTTTTTGAAGGAGTAACTTGGGAAGGTCTTGGTGCTAGTCCAATGGGACTTCAGTGGCCAGTTAACAAAAAAGGCGAAGACACTCAAATTCTTCATATTGGTGAATTTAAGAGAGGTAAAGGCAAGTTTCATTACCATGATTGGAAGGAGAGTGAAGAGCTTACCAAGCATAAAAATGAGTATCCGTTTATTCTTACTACGAGTCGAGAGCTTCAACATTACAATTGTGCAACAATGACAAGGCGAACTTCAAATGTTCAAATATTGACTAAGGACGTTATTATGCTCAATCCAAAAGATGCGAAGGCAAAAGACATTTCATCTGGTGATCGTGCTACTCTTAAGTCAGATAGGGGAGAGATAACACTTGATGTTGAGGTAACTGATAGAGTTAAAAAGGGAGTTGTAAGAACAACCTTCCATTTTCCTGAAGTTTTAATCAACGAAGTTACAAGTGGCGTGACCGATGAAGAGACAAAATGTCCAGAGTACAAGATTGTTGCTGTTGACGTATTAAAAGCTTCTTAAAGTTAAAGTAAGTCCCTGAGTAATTCAAGTCTCACCTTTTGACTAATAACGCCTTTCAAGTTTGCTTTTTTGAAGAATGCGCCCGGCAATTTCTTCAATAGAGATATGGCTTGTATCAATAAATGAAATATCATTTTGGACAAACATATCTTCTGCTCTTCTAACCTCTTTTCTACACTGCTCTATAGAGGCATAGCCACTATTTGATCTTCTGACATCTCTGATATTTTGGAGCCTAACAGGATTGATAGTCAAACCATAGAGCTTATCTTTGAATGGCTTCAATGCGCTTGGAATTGAAATGGAATTAAGATCTTCATCAATCAAAGGATAGTTTGCAGCATAGATTCCATACTGAAGTGCTAAAAAAAGGCAGGTAGGTGTTTTTCCTGACCTGGATACACCAGTAAGAATGATATCCGCACTATCATAATATTTTGTTGTCAGACCGTCGTCATTATTTAGCGCATAGTTAATGCTATCAATCCTTCCAGAGTAGGTATTTTTATTTCCTACACCATGAGAAAGACCCATTTCATGGGAAGACTTAGTTTCAAGAGTGTTCTCAAGTTGTGAAATGAAAGTATCAAAAAAATCGAACATAATCCCACTACTATCTTCAAGAAGGTGGCGATATTCACTAGAAACTTGAGTACTAAAAATCAGTGAAGGTTCACCATCAGTTTTTGTAGCATCATTGATCAGTGATACTGCAGATTGAGCTTTTGCTTGAGTATCTATAAATGCTAGATTAACTCGCTTAAATTCTATTTCAGGGAATTGTGTTAGAAGACTATTTCCAAGGGCTTCAGCAGTAATACCAGTTCGATCAGAAATAAAAAAAACAGTTCTCATATTAGTTAGATAACACGTTAAAGCTGTCCAAGCTTGTTCCAGGTTTCAACCACCGTATCAGGATTCAGTGAAATGCTCGAAATTTCTTTTTCCAAAAGCCACTGTGCAAAATCCATATGATCGGATGGCCCTTGACCACAAATACCAATATATTTTTCATGACGATGGCAAGCGTCAATGGCCATCGTTATCATGCTTTTGACTGCATTATTTCTCTCATCAAATCCATCAGCAATCAGCCCAGAGTCTCTATCCATTCCAAGTGTAAGCTGTGTTAAATCATTAGAACCTATAGAAAAACCATCGAAATACTCTAAAAACTCTTCAGCAATTACTGCATTCGATGGAAGTTCACACATCATTATTATTCTCAAGCCGTCTTTGCCACGTTCTAGTTCATTCTCTTTTAATAGCTCAATAACTTTAGAGGCCTCAGATGTGGTGCGAACAAATGGAATCATAATTTCAACATTCTTAAGGCCCATTTTATTCCTAACATTTTTTATTGCTTGACATTCAAGCTCAAAACATTCTCTGAAGTCTGATGAGATATAACGTGAAGCCCCTCTGAATCCAATCATAGGATTTTCTTCATTGGGCTCGTAAAGCTCTCCTGCGAATAAATTTGAATATTCATTAGATTTGAAGTCAGACATACGAATAATCACAGGTGATTCCGAAAAACTTGCAGCGATTGTAGAAATGCCTTCAGTTAGTTTTTGAACATAAAAGTCAACGGGTGAATTGTAACAAGATGTTCTTTTTGTGACCTCTTCTTTAAGCTCTTTAGGAAGTTTATCAAACTCAAGAAGAGCTTTGGGATGAATACCAATAGTGTTGTTGATGATAAATTCTAGTCGCGCAAGCCCAACCCCTGCATTTGGAATACTGGCAAAGTCAAAGGCTCGAGATGGGTTGCCAACATTCATCATAATTTTGACCGGTATTTCGGGTAAATCCCCAACCTCAGAAAATGTATGTTCAAAGTTCAATTTACCTTGATACACTTTTCCAGTATCTCCCTCAGCACATGATGCCGTGACATCATAATCATTTTGAAGTAATTCGGTTGCATTACCTGTTCCAACTATTGCAGGAACTCCAAGCTCCCTCGCTATAATTGCTGCATGACAAGTTCTACCGCCTCTGTTTGTAATAATCGCCGATGCCAATTTCATTACGGGTTCCCAGTCAGGGTCTGTCATATCCGTGACGAGAATATCTCCTTCGTTGACTGAATCCATTTCAGACAAATCATTAATTATTTTGGTTTTTCCAGTGCCGATTTTTTGACCAATAGCCCTCCCCTCAACAATAATATTTGAGGTTTCAAGAAGTTTGTAGCGTTCAATGTTCTGCGAGCTTTGCCTGCTCTTAACTGTTTCAGGTCTTGCCTGAACTATGTAGATTTTTCCATCTACACCATCAAGGGCCCACTCTATATCCATAGCTCTTCCATAATGAGATTCAATTTTCATAGCGTAATGAGCAAGCTCTTCAATTTGAGAATCGCTTAGACTGAATCTCAATCGATCTTCACTATCAACTTCAGTCGTTGCCACAGGAGAATTGGAATTACCCTCAGCATAGACCATCTTTATTGATTTTGATCCAAGGTTTCGGGATAAGATTGCTGGTTTACCTGATTTCAAGGTCGATTTATGAACATAAAACTCATCTGGATTTACAGATCCTTGAACAACTGTTTCTCCAAGCCCATAAGCAGATGTTATAAAGACTACATCTTCAAATCCTGACTCAGTATCAAGTGTAAACATAACTCCACTAGAGCCTATATCACTTCGAACCATTTGTTGAATTCCTGCAGAAAGTGAAACCATCTCATGTTCAAACCCCTGGTGAACTCGATATGAAATAGCTCGATCGTTATAGAGTGAAGCATATACCTTACGAACCGCTATTAAGATATCGTCTATACCGCTTACATTCAAATATGTTTCTTGTTGCCCAGCAAAGGAAGCCTCTGGAAGATCCTCAGCAGTTGCAGAAGAGCGAACTGCAAAGGTAACATCAGAGCCAAGCTGTTGAGTCAGCTTTTTATAACTCTCTACTATTGACTGATGGAGGTCTTTAGGAAACGGCGCCTCTTCAACCCATTGCCTTATGAGCAGACCTGTTTTTGTGAGCTCTTGTATATTTGTAATATCGAGATTTGATAAAAGTTCATTGATTTTATTTTTAAGATCTGAATGATCTAAAAAGGATTCAAATGCCTTAGCTGTTGTAGCAAAACCGCCTGGAACACGAACACCTTGCGAATTGAGACCACTTATCATTTCACCAAGTGATGCATTCTTTCCACCAACCCTTTCAACGTCAGACATACCGACATCTTTAAGCCAGACTACATTCTCAATCATGAGACCCCTTTTTTGAAGTATTAATATCGGTATACAATTGGATGACAGCTATTCTTGACACAAAATGTAATAATAGAGTTATTCACCAAAAGTATAATTTTAATACATAAAAAACCGCATGGATTAGACATTCTCCCTGAGAATCTATTTTTTATCACAATATGACAATAATACTATATGGCTATTGAAAATTTTTCCTGAAATCTGCCTTTAGATGGGCTTTTGAGAGCAGGATGATAGAAAAAAAATGTATAATTTACGGTTCACAATTTTTTCATAGGTTTTAAACAATGGCAACACAACTCGAATTAGCAAATGCTATCCGTGCTTTGAGCATGGATGCTGTGCAAAAAGCAAAGTCTGGGCATCCGGGCGCCCCTATGGGGATGGCTGATATTGCTGAAGTGTTATGGAATAAGCACCTTAAGTTTAATCCCACCAATTCTAATTGGGCAGATCGAGATCGATTTGTATTGTCTAATGGTCATGGCTCAATGCTTATCTACTCATTATTGCATTTGACAGGTTTTGACTTGAGCATTGAGGAACTTAAAAATTTTCGTCAACTACACTCTAAAACACCTGGTCATCCAGAATATGGATATGCTGATGGCGTTGAAACAACAACCGGGCCGTTGGGCCAAGGTATTACTAATGCTGTAGGTATGGCCATAGCGGAAAGAACGTTAGCGGCTCAGTTCAATAAACCTGGGCATTCAATTGTTGATCACAATACCTATGTTTTCATGGGCGATGGTTGTCTGATGGAAGGCTTGTCGCATGAGTCTTGCGCACTAGCTGGAACATTAGGACTTGGAAAATTAATAGCGTTTTGGGACGACAATGATATTTCAATTGATGGACACATTGGTGACTGGATGGAAAAAGGGGTTCCTGGCCGTTTCAAATCTTATAACTGGCACGTTATTGCTGATGTTGATGGGCATGATCCTGAAGCCATAAATGCAGCAATTATTGAGGCAAAGGCTATCAATGATAGGCCGACATTAATTTGTACAAGAACTGTTATCGGTTATGGTTCTCCTAACTTGGCAGGCTCTCATAACTGTCATGGAGCTCCTCTAGGTGATGAAGAAATAGCAAATACCAGAAAAAATATTGGATGGGATTATGAACCTTTTGTAATTCCTCAAGAGATTTACGATGGTTGGAATCATAAGGATGCTGGAGAGGCTGTTGAGGATGATTGGAATGAGAGGTTTATAGCTTACAGTGCTTCTTTTCCTCAAGAGGCTGCTGAATTTGAGCGTCGA
>ERZ802824.2013-NODE-2013-length-10464-cov-19.2281_pt1 | contig 10464 bp, 10 predicted proteins | sample MGYA00345650_ERZ802824 | MGnify/ENA primary metagenome ERZ802824 (study PRJEB30503, sample SAMEA104212361) | marine metagenome | biome: Westerlies Biome; feature: [SRF] surface water layer (ENVO:00010504) within the epipelagic zone...; material: water... | reverse complement strand
GAAAACAATGAAAGTATTAATAGATGGATTCTTTCAATGGATTGCATTCAATACAGAAACATTTAAGTTCTCAGGAAGTGGAGGAGGAGAGTATGAAACAGTAGATGGAAAGTATATTGAAATTATTCAATATTTTTCAAGAGATGATTCTAGGGTTGGAGCTGAACTTGATTTTAATTATGAAATTAAAAATAAAGACTGGTATCATGCTGGATTATGTAGTAAAGGAAAACCTATAAATGAGGTTTGGAGCATTAGAGATAATAAATAAAAATTTTATGAATCTAGAAGAAATAATTTCAATTATAAGTCTAAAAAAGGTTGATGACAATAGATTTGAGGGTCAAAATTATCATACTTCCTGGGGAACAGTTTTTGGAGGACAAACATTAAGTCAATCACTTCATGCCGCATATCAAACAGTGCCTGATGATAGGATTGCTCACTCTATGCATGCTTATTTTATTTTGCCTGGAAACCTTGATGAGCCTGTAACGTATGAAGTAGATAAAATCAGGAATGGAGGAAGTTTTACAACCAGAAGAGTAGTAGCTTTTCAAAAAAACAGAGCAATTTTTAATATGGCAGCTTCTTTTCAAAAAAAAGAAATAGGATTTAATCACCAAATAAAAAAACCAAATGTATTAACTCCAGAATTGTTACTCACTGATATTCAGCAAGCAGAAGATCATAAAGATTTAACTCCTGAGAGGTATAATCAGTTAAAACAGTCACATCCACAAGTTTTTGAATTTAAACCTGTAGGCACTCACACTTTTTTGCAAAAAGAAAACACACTTCCATTAAATCATTGTTGGTTTAGGCTAAAAGATAAAATTGATTTGCCCTTACCTTTTCATCATCAATTATTAGCTTTTGTAAGTGATTATCAGCTTTTAGCAACCGCATCACTTCCACACAGAGAAGAGATTGCAAAAACAAGAGCTTACTATGCAAGCTTAGATCATGCTCTATGGTTTCACAGAGACTTTTCAATAAACGATTGGCTACTATACGATATGGAAAGTCCAAGTGCATCAAATTCTAGAGGTTTTGCAAGAGGAAGTATTTTTAAGAAAGATGGAACAATGGTTGCTTCAGTTGCACAAGAAGGATTAATGAGAAAATTAGTAAAATAATAGTGAAGAAATATATTTTAATTTGTTTATTTCTAATAGTTTCTTGTCAAAAGGAAAAGAAAAACACTTCAGAAATTGACTCTACAGAGGACGTTAGCTCCATCAATTTGACAAGAGATAGGATAGATTCCCTTTTAGTATCAACAAATATTTTTGATATTTCATATAATGAAACCTATGAACAACCTAACTGGGTAAAATATACAGTTAGAGATATTGTAAAAAATGCTGATCGAGATGGTATGAATTTTTACACAGTAGATTCTGTATATACATCTGATGATAATGATTACTACTCTAATAGATGGGATAGGGGCCATATGGCTCCAGCAGGATCATTTAATGATTCTTATGAAAACTTATATTCTACCTTCACTTATCTAAATGTTGCCCTTCAATATGATGATTTAAATAGAGGTGCTTGGGTTGGCTTAGAAAGTCAAATAAGAGAATGGGCTGACGAGCTAGGAGATATAAATGTTGAGATATATTTAGAATTTGATACAGATCATATAATTCTTGAAAGTGGAGCTCATGTGCCATCAGCGTTTTTTAAGTTTGTTAATTTTCCTGATAATTCAAAAAAATGCTATTTCTTTCCAAACATTAGCCCTGATAAAACTTGGCAAGAATATGAAATAGAGTGTGACTGATATTTAATTTAAAATAAATATCAAATCAATAATTATTTATAAATTGAGGTTATGAAAGAAAAAAAAGAGTGGAGGCCACTTCCAGAATCTATAACAATAAAAGAGAGTAAAATTGAAGGACTTGGAGTTTTTGCTACTCAAGATATTCAAGAAAAAACTGATCTTGGAATATCTCATGTATATGATGAAAGATTTCCAGACAACTATATTAGACTGCCCTTAGGAGCTTTTATAAATCATCATGAAATGCCAAACTGTAAGGCTGTTGTTTCAGAATCACATGAATCTATTGGAAACATAAAACACATAAGAATCCTAGCAGAAAAAAAAATATTATTTGGAGAAGAGCTAACACTAAATTATATAATTAATAAGTTAGATAATCCACTTTGGGAATTTGAGTATGAGGTGTCTCAATAACTTTTGGGGTTAGAAATTCAATATTAATTTATTCTTTTACCTATAAATTTAAATTGTCCTGCATAAAAACCTGAAATTGAATTCTGATCATCAAAATAAACCTCCATTTCAACATTACCTACCTCTTGATCTTCAAGATTAATAAAGATTGTACCGTCATATAATTCTGTACTATTTATTTCGACAGGAATATATTTATCTCCATCAAAATAAGACAATACAGATTTAATTGTTGAATTTTCATAGTTTAATTCGAGATTTGCACCGATATCTCCAAATGGTTCTCCAAATGAAACGGTTATATAGTATTTCCCCGAAAACTTTTTTATAAAGTTTTCAATTTCAATAGTAACTTCTTTATTAATGGTTTTGTTTATTCTTAAAGAAGAACAAGAGTTTAGAGAAATAACAAAGAAAGTGGTTAAGATAATTGTTCTTATCATTTATATTAGTAGGTAATAGTTCCTTCAAGCTCAAACATATCAGCTAGATATCCTGTAACTGTATTACCATCAACATAAATTTCAAAAGTAATATTTATACCATAACTATCTACATATGCATCAATAAACAGTATATCTTCTTCAATTTCAGTTTTTAAAATATCAAGGCCAGATTCCTGCTCTCCAGCTTCAATTTCAGTTTTAAGTAAATCACCATCTCTGGTTACAGTCATAGTTAATTCCAACGCACCTATGTCAGGTACTCCAAAGACAGTAATATCATACTTTCCAACAAATTTTGTTACCGCATCCAAATTAGTTCCAGCTTGAACTTCATTGACTGTTGATTCAGTATCAGTAACTGAAATAAAAATACCACATGAGGAAAACGTAAGTATAAATGCTAATAATAAGGTTTTATTGTTCATATTTAAATATATTAAAATTTATATTCTCATCAAGAATTAAAATGATATAAAATAAGAGTTTCCCTTTAAATCTTGAGAAGATCTTCACTAAGTTAACTCTATGCCAACTGTTGTTTCAGCTACAAAAGTTATTTTTTGAGGGTGTATTAATTATTTTATGAGTAGTATTTTATATTTAACTAGCATTTAACTAAATAATTAAAATATTACGTAACTTTTTTAATTTCTTTGTAAAATTATTATAAGCAACTATTAATGAAAAAAACACTTTTAACTTTCTCACTTTTTTCTTTCTTTTTAACTTTTTCTCAAATAAACACTCATGTTTTAAACAAAAAAAGTCCTGATGAAATTCAAATTGATGGGATTATAACAGATAAAGAAATTGAAGAATCAAAAGTTTTTAATATTAATAATGAAATTTCTCCAGGCTATAATATTCCATCTAAACACGAAACACTAGGTTTTATGTTTTATACAGATAAATTTCTTTATGTTGGTTATAGAGCTTTTAGGGATGATGTAAAAACCTCAGTATTACCTAGAGATGATTTCAGAATGTTCGGTACAGGACAGGATATGGTGAGTATTCAAATCGATGCATACGGGGATGCAAGAATTTGGGTAGGCCTAGTTGCTAATGCTCTCGGAAGTCAATTAGATGCATCTAGAATAGAACCTAGAGGAGTTCAACAAGGCGGGCCAGGTGCTGAGGGGTGGTCAGCAGAGTCAAATTACGATTATGAAACTGCGGGAAGAATAACCGACTTTGGTTATGAAGTTGAGTTTAAAATACCTTTTTCATCTATTTCTTTTCCAAACTCAAAAACTCAAAAATGGAAAATTAGGCTTACGACAAGGTATATAGAAAATGATAGGCAAGGAGTCTATGTAGAATCAAATACATCTATACTTGATAGAGATAACTCATGTAAGTTATGTCAGTTAGATGATGAAATTATCATGAATGATATTGATATTGAAAAATCATTCAATTTGCTTCCATATTTATCATCTAATATTTCAGGTTCTAGAGATTTTTATAATCAAAAAGTTGATTATTCAGAACCAAACTTAAATTACGGGTTGGGTGTAAAATTGGATATTACTAAAAATGTTTTATTGGAAGCAACACTAAACCCTGACTTTTCTCAAGTAGAAGCAGATGTTACGGAGATTGACGTTAATTCTCCAACTGCTATAAATTATCCCGAACAAAGACCATTTTTTAACAGAGGAATTAGGTCATTAGATTTTTCTCTTGATGTTTTCTACTCAAGGGCTATAAATAACCCAATATTTGCGTCAAAGGTTATAGCTCAGGCGAAGAAATCTAGGTTTTTTATTCTTACAGCTCTTGATGAAGATACTCCAATTCTAGTTCCTACAAAATATGAATCATTCTCGGGCGTTGGAACAAAAAGCTTTAATAATGTTCTTAGATACCAGAATGTGTTTAATCAAAATGCACAAATTGGGGCTACGTCTTTATATAGAAAATTTAATGAAGGTGGGTACAATAATGTTTTTGGTACGGATGGTCTTTTTACTTTTTCTAAGTTTTGGAAATTTGAGTACGAATTATTCTTTAATTATAATAAAGAAGCAATTGCTGACTGGATTGACTCGGATGAAAAATTTTCAGACTTTACTGTTAACCTTAATGGTGAGTCATTTAATGGTTCAGCATTATATACAACTCTTAGAAGAGATACAGAAAACTGGTCAACCAGAGTCAGATATTATGGTATTTCTCCAGAATTTAGATCTGATCTTGGGTTTATAGTTGAAAATAACTTAAAAAGAATTTCATTTTTTCAAGGTTATACAAATTATTTAAATAAGGAATTAGTTAAAAGACTCTCAATCTCGTCAAGATATGAACTTGAATATGATTATTTTAACAATTATACTGATAGTAAGATTGAGGGTTATCTAACTATTGCCTCTGTTTTAGATTCAACTTTTTTTTACAATTATGAGTATAATTTTTTAAATACTTTTTTAGATAAAATATTTGAAAAGTATGATAATCATAGATTTACACTAAGTCTAAAACCTTTTAAATTTGTTAATGTAGTTTCAGGCTTGTCTTTTGGAAAAGATATTGCCTTTAGAGAAGAGATACCAGCCTTAGGTCAAAGATTAAATTATAACTTAACACTTGACTTTACATTAAACGATAATCTTTCGATGACTCCTTCCATTAATTTTTCTAAATTAAGAAATCTTGAATCAGATGAGTATTTTTTTAACGGATATATTGGAAGACTTGACTTGAAATATCAATTTACTTCTTTTCTTGGTGTAAGATTAATATCTGAGTATAATGATTTTTCTGAAGAATTATTTTTTCAGCCTTTAATATCTTGGAGACCTAATTCGGATACAATATTTTATTTTGGAGGTAATCAAAATATGATTAACGAATTTCAAGATTATAATTCACCTCATTATAGGGTTAATAAAACACAATTATTCTTAAAATTTCAGTATCTCATTAAATCCTAAATTGGTTTAAAAAATTTTTCATTTTACTTTAATCAATACCATTCCTTTATTGATATCTTCCTTTATATCATAAGGAACTAATTTATCATCATCAAATATCCAATATGCAGTATCACCTAATCTAACTTGTGATTGTTCAGATATTTCCTCTAATATTAAGTGTCCCTTTTCATTTATTTTCCAGTTAAACACTACTCTATTTTGTTTTGTGCTATCTGTGATTACAATTATTGCTGCAGTATTATTTTCTTTAAAATCAAATAATATTTGAGTTTTATCTAGTGCTTTTTCGATAGCTCCAGAAAAAGCTCGTGCAGCTAATTTCTCAAGCCCACTTAATTCATCAGAGTTTTTTATTACATCTTTTACATCTAGTTTAAACACCCATTCTCCAATAAGATTCGTTCTGTAATTTTCTTGGCATTGAATATTTGAAATGAATATAAGAGACAAAATCAAAAAAATTTTTTTCATCATAACGGTTATTATAAATTATTCTTAGTCGTCGTTAAGATTCATCTGTTTATTTAAAGAAAAAACCTCGTCAGCCTTGTAGTTGTCACCATGAAGTAATTGTAACTGCTTAGTTAACAAGTCTTTCTTCTTGTTTAAACTATCTAGATTTGACGATCTATCTATATGATTTGAATCAAGAGGAATTAGGTCAATAACATCTGACATGTAATTGAGAACTGCGGTAATTTGATTTGGAATCCATGAGATTATAGGAGTTCCACCAGTAGCTTTTGCATATTTAGTATTAGCCATTATATATTTCTGAACAAATTGCCAATGCCCATTTCGGAAATAATAAATTTCATCAAGAATTTGAAGTAATAAGCATAGTCCCTCCTCATTATTTGATTTTTTTAAATTATCAAATAACCTACTATCTCCCATTTCATTTTTGATATCAGATAAAAAATTCTGAATACACTTCGGTCTGTAAGATCTAAGATCTAAAAGATATTTTGTAAGATCATTGGTTGGATAATATTCAATAACTCCCGTAAATATATCAGCTGTTGGTATTATATTATCTTGAGCCCCAGTTTGACCTCGGTATTGAACAGGTTTATCGGACACACCTTCATAAATAACACCATCACCAAAAATCTCATCATTCCCCTTAATTCCCATTATAAATACTCTAAAGTCATTGTAGTGTTTCCATCTTGAAGCTTGCCACATTATTTGTCTTCGTTCATTAATTTTTTTCATGGCAGAAAGAAATTTTTTAAGAGATTTATTTACACTATTATCATCATCTGAGCTTAAAAAATCAAAAATACCTCCTATTAATTGAGGAGAATGTTGATTAATATCAACATGAAGCATTATAAACCCCCTTTCATCATCCATTCCAGAAAATTTTGCAGCCATTCCAAGGTTTTCCCACTCATATCCTTTGGTCTTATCTATCTTGACATAATTACCAAGTGAATATGCATAATGATAATCTATAAAAGGATATACATCAAGTTTCTCGCTAACAATTACAAAAGGCTCTGCAATTTGTGAGGGTAATACAGTATTAGCTTTTCCATATTTTTTTGTGTCAATATAATTGAAGTGAGCAGGAGCTAAAAGATATGCGCTTGTAAGAAATGAATATGCTCTAAATAATGCTTGAGTAATGAAAACATCCTCTTCTTGTTTAACATGATCCTTAAAGTTTGAAAGTGCTTTTACTCTTTTTTCAATTGCCCCTCTTTTAGATAACAATCCATCTGTCCCATCAGCTTTTTTAATTGGCATTTCATCAATTAAAGCCTGAACTTCACTATATCTTGATGGAAGTTTGGCGAGTGGACTTTTCAATGGTAGAAAACCATTTATGTGGTTAACTTCAAAGAAGCCATCAGTATAATTTTCTAGATTCAACTTCATATTTTTTGATATAAATTTATGGAAAATTAATTACTACATTGGCCATTGGTCCAAGTATTTAATCCTTCTGATTCAGCAACACATTTATTTGAATAAGTAATATTATCACAACCACAAACTGGCATATATTCTTTTGTACATGCAATTAATTTTTTTTCTGATTTGCAATTTTGAGTTTCAGACTTGTTACAACCACTTAACACAATGAAAATCAGCAAATAAAAACTTATTTCTTTCCGCATTTTTGTTAAATTGAAGTAAAATTACTAATTAAATGGATAAGAGAAGTTTTATAAAAACTCCTCTGCACATATCCTTTCTATTAAGTATAGTTTTGATAAAAAAAATAAATGAAAAAACTCAGCTATTCAAAATTAAAAGAGAAGGTTAAAAATGCTGATAAAGCACAGTTTTACACTCTTGTTATTGCTTTATGGTGGATACCTCTAGGTTCCTTCTGGAGTTTGGCTGCGATATGGATTAGATATTCAAATAACATAAAGAAATTCTTTGGCTTTAAAAAATAGCCTTTTCACTTATTCATATTACTAATTTAACTGCCTTTTAACTTTATTTACTATTGAATATTTAAAACTTTTTAATTTCTTTGGTGTCATAATAAAAACTATGAAAAACCACCGTATTATTCAACACTTGAATAAATTTTTACAGATTTTATTAATATCAAGTTTTGCAAGCCTTGAAGCTCAAAAAACATCACACTATTTAAATAAAGTTGATCAGTCTGAGATTACTTTTGATGGTATTGTCTCAGAGGAAGAAATTAAAAATGCTAGTAAAATAGAATTAAAGTATGAAATCTCACCTACTTATAATACAGAGGCAAAACAATCTACAACTGGGTATATCAAATATACAGACACATACTTATATATTGCAATTAAAGCTCAGAGAGATCAGGTAATCTCAAATATTATAAATAGAGATGACTGGGCTGTCTATAATGGAGATGCTATTTCTGTTGAATTAGATACATACGGAGATGCCAGAAATCAGCTTTTTCTTGTTGCTAATCCAAGTGGAAGTTTATTAGATGCTATAAGACAAGATGGTTTAGGTTACTCTGGTTCTGGTTATAATTTAGAAAAAAGTGCAAATTTTGATTTCAAGGCAACAGGAAGCATCAATGATAATGGTTATGAAATAGAGTACATTATACCTTTTTCTGAGATTCCTTTCCCAAACGGAACAAATCAAAGGTGGAATATTAATATAAGATCAAGGAACTTTAAAGACAGGGTTGCAATAACTTCAAGCTCTAGTAAAGCAAATCGAAACGCAACTTGTCAACTGTGTTTGATGGATCATGAAATAATTTTAAATGATATAATTATTGATAAGAAATTAGAGTTCTTACCATACGTTAGCGGTAACTTATCAGGTGAAAGAACCTTTTATAATGACGATCTAAAATTAAATAATGAAAATTTTGATTATGGTTTAGGAATAAATGTTGAAATAAATAAAAATTTATCAGTTGAAGCAACAATTAATCCAGACTTTTCTCAAGTAGAATCTGATGTTACTAAAATTGACATCAACTCTCCAACAGCAATAAATTACCCAGAGCAAAGACCATTTTTTAATAGAGGGGTTGATGCTCTTGATTTTGAAATCGATGTATTTAATTCGAGGTCTATAAATGACCCTTCATTTGCATCAAAAATATTAAATCAAGGAAGAAAGTCAAGATTATATGTTTTAACAGCATTTGATGATGAGTCCCCTTATTTAGTTCCAACAGAGTTTGAATCATTTAGAGGTGTTGGAGCTAAAAGTTTTAATAGTGTTTTGAGATATCAAAATTTTATTAATGATAAAACTAGAGTAGGGCTTTTGAGTACCAATAGAATTTATGATGGAGGAGGTTATGGAAATACGTTTGGCGCAGACGCATTGTTGAATTTTTCAGGTGTTTGGAAGTTCTCAATTGAGGGCTTTATGAATTTTAATAAGGAACCAATATCCGATTGGATTGATTCGGATAAAACATTTGGTGACTATTCTGTAAGACTTGATGGAGAAAGCTTTAATGGATATTCTTTTTTTAGTGAAATTAGAAGAGAAACTGAAACTTGGAAATCATTTGTTCAGTACAAAGCAATATCTGATGATTTTAGATCAGACATAGGCTTTGTTACTAAAAATGATATCAAACAATATGATTTTTGGCACAGTTTTTATCAATACCCAAATGTAAAAATGTTGCAAAACTATCGTGTTTCTCTAAGACATGAACAGACTTATAATCAATCAGAAATTTTAAAAAGATCTTCTACTCAGCTTTTTCTTCAATTTTTAACATTCGGGGATACTAATGTTTTTTACAATTATGAATATAATTGGAAAAAGTCTCATTTAGATTCTCAGTTTGAAGACTTTATAAATCACTATTTGAGAATTGGTGGTAAGCCATTAAGTTTTATTGACTTTAATCTTAGTTATAAGTTTGGAAAAGATATAGCTTACAGAGAAGTTGTTCCTCAATTAGGATATGAAACAAATATTAATTTTGACATAGAGTTTGCAGTTAATAACAATCTAAGAATAAAACCACTAATTAGTTACCAAGATATTAGAAAAACTAGTTCCGAAGGTTATTACTTTAAGGGATACATCACTAGACTCGATATCAGATATCAGTTTACTAATACATTAGACGTTAGATTAATTTCAGAATATAATGATTTTTCAGAGCAATATTTTTTCCAACCTCTTGTATCTTGGAGGCCAAATCCAGATACAATTTTTTATGTAGGAGGCAATCAAAATTTAATAAATGATTTTACAGACTATAATTCACCCCATTACAGAGTTAATAGATCTCAATTTTTTCTAAAACTTCAATACTTAATATAAATCACTAATAGAATAGTTTACATTCTCCAGTATTTAATCAAATCTTAATTAGTTTTTATTCAATTACTTAGTATTGATAGTTAATCAAAGAGTACTTACA